>Ga0255055_10002131_pt1 | contig 14099 bp, 10 predicted proteins | sample JV7_2_27_MG_FD_188633 | JGI IMG/M metagenome (GOLD analysis project Ga0255055, IMG submission 188633) | Seawater microbial communities from Jervis Inlet, British Columbia, Canada - JV7_2_27 | ecosystem: Environmental > Aquatic > Marine > Inlet | place: Canada: British Columbia | collected...
CTGCGCTGCTGGGAGAGAACTCAACCACCACAGAATCAAGCAAAATTTGGGAAGGTACATTTTTATCTCTATTCGAGATAAATTTCTCGAATAATATTCTTTCATGAGCAGCGTGCTGGTCAATCAGGTACAATCCATCGGGGCCTTCCGCTATCAGATAGGTTGCGGCTACTTGCCCGATCAGCCGTAGAATAGGGGTTCCCATTCCTGCGGTGATCTGCCCGGATTCCACCGAAGCCCCAAAAGTACCTTCATCTTTCGCCATCTCCCAATCTGGGTCTATCCGCCGCTGAACATCCCTGTGATCCGGCGCTGGACCACTCCACAATCTAACTCCTCCCAGGTTTCCAACCCCTGGAACAGGAGTGTTGGCCAATAAAGCCCGTCTGACTGCCCTGCCCACGCTGCGAAAAATCTCCCCCTTATCCACAAATCGCACTTCTGCCTTGGTTGGGTGCACATTAACATCCACCTTGTCTGGCGGAAGGTCCAGAAAAAGAACCGAAATGGGATACCTGCCCTTCATTAACAGGGTGTGGTAAGCCTGAGTCAGGGCTTTTGTCAGGGCAGGATCCTGGACCGGACGCTGGTTGACAAAGAAGAGGATTTCCCTCCGATTAGATCGGGTTAATCCCGGAGGGCTGATAAATCCATTCACCGCCAGCACATCATCCTCAAAAAGGACCTCAATCATCTGCCTGGCTGTTCCGATGCCATATACCGCGGTGATCACTTCCCTGAGATCTCCGCTTCCGCTGGTTTGAAATACAAGCTCATCATCCTGATAAAGTTTCAGACGGACTCCGGGGTTTGCAAGCCCATAGCGACTGACAATATCATTGATATGTCTTTTCTCTGTCCGATCGGTTTTGAGGAATTTTAATCTCGCTGGCACATTGAAAAACAAGTGCTCTACCCGGACGGTTGTCCCTGGCGGTATTCCCAGCTGAGTGGATGGTTCAATTTCTCCTCCCTCCACTTTTATACTCGCACCCAGATCTTCTCGCTGTACCCGGGATATCAATGACAAATGGGAGACAGATCCTATCGAGGCTAAAGCTTCACCGCGGAAACCCAAGGTGGAGACCCTGAACAAATCCGCAGCATCTCTCAATTTACTGGTTGCGTGACGGTGCACCGCCAGTGCCAGTTCTCCGGTCGGAATTCCCGCACCATTGTCTACTACTTCAATCAGGCGTTTTCCTGCCTCGCGGACCAGAATTGCGATCTGATCTGCCCCGGCATCAAGCGCATTCTCGATTAATTCCTTTACAACGGAGGAGGGACGTTCTACAACCTCTCCAGCAGCAATCTGTGAGGCAACTTCTTCTGACAATATTTGTATAGACATGAAGATATTATAACGGAGTGGGGACAATGAATGGGGAAAAACTCTCCGCATTTTCTAAGCCCGGCTTTTTGATATCATTCGCGCGGTTCATCCTCTAAGATCAGGATCAGGTATAATGCGGATATGCGTTTTTCTACCCTTTTTTTTGATCTTGACGCGACCCTTTATCCTGCCTCTAACGGGCTATGGGAACAAATCAGACTCCGGATCTACCAATTCATGCTGGAAGAAATTGGAATCCCTGAGGTTGAGATCCCTGCCACGAGAGACAAATATTGGACCACATACGGGACTACGCTGGAGGGACTCAGGATTCACCACCAGGTAGAACCAGATGACTATCTAAAATATGTTCATGATCTCCCATTGAAGGAATTTCTGGAACCGGACCCTGTTCTCCGGGAGTTACTGGAGACCCTTCCTCAGGATTTATGGGTCTTTACTAACGCAGATCATCGCCATGCCGGGAGGGTATTAAATGAGCTGGGAATTAGCGATCTCTTTTCAGGGATCGTGGACCTTCTTGCGCTGGATTTTATTGTTAAACCTAACCGAAAAGCCTACCAGACAGCACTGAAACTGGCAGGTGTGACTGATCCAACCCGATGTGTGATGTTTGATGATCTGATTCAAAACCTGATACCTGCTAAAGAACTGGGCTTTTACACCTCGCTGGTTGGGGAAAACGGTTCTTCCAACCAGGTTGATATTCAGTTAAAGTCAATCCATAACATGAAAGAAAAAATGCCCCAGCTATGGTCCCGGGAATAAGCCAGGTCTATTTCTGCCAATGATGAGAAAAACATATGAGTGAAAACGAGTATCCTCAGCAAATCCGATACAGCTACAGCATCAGCCTCTTGCGCGCTATCTCAATGAGCCTGGGTGTGATGCTGGTTATCTCAATTCTTGTCCTGTTGGGTGATTTAATAACCACAGATGGAGCTTCAGTCCCCATTATTATCCTGCTGTCTGCATTAATCGTGGTAGGAAATCTGCTCGGGTATGTTGAACTTTCTATGAGCGTTCCTCAGCCCGGCGGAGCTTATCGGCTTGTTCAAGACTGCGAGGAAGGAAACTGGCTGGCTTTTTTAACCGGCTGGGTGCTGCTCCTGGCAGGAATCACCGCTGGAGGGATCCTTATCCAGGGTTTTGCCCGGCAAAGCACTGCCCTGGTTGAAACCCTGGCTGGTGTTAGTCTGCCGCAATTCCCCTTTGCGATCGGAATACTCCTCCTCACAGCAGGGATTAAACTTCTCCCTCTCAGGAAGAATCGGAACAGCTATCTGCTGCTGCTGATTCTCGCTGTAATCCTGATTTTCTGCCTGGTCGCTTTACCTAAAATCAATTTGGATAACCTGGAACCAACAAATCCCGATTGGAGTGTTTCATTTAATCTATTGCTGATTTCTTTTCTCGGCCTGGAAATCACGGCTGGTTTGCAAGGTGAAATTACCAAACGAACCACGAATGCGCCCAGGGCCTTGTTTATTACCCCTATACTCGCCGGTATTGTCACTGCCTTGATTGCCGGTATTATCAGTGGAGTATTCCATTCCGGCGCCACTGCTGCGCTGGGACAGCCGCTGGCTGAGTTGGCTGATCTGGTCGCCGGCAAATGGGCCAGGGTCGGAATGTTATTCCTGAGTATTATGGCTATCCCCCTGGCATTAAACAGGATCATAACTCTCCTGTCCCATCAGGGGTATGCCATGACAAGTGACGGATTTTGGCCTGAACCCCTCAAGCGAACCAACCAACGCTCAAACGCACCGGTACTTCTTATTGCTGTCTTCACAATTTTGATTGTCCTGACACTTTTTTTCCCCCTGGATTATTTAGCCCGGCTGGGCGGGCTGCTCTACCTGATCGTGCTGATGGCTGTTAACTTCACTCTCGTCAGAAGAGAACAAATTGCCGCAGCCCCCTTTCACCTTCCCATTCACCCCTGGATTCCAGCTCTGGTTTTGGTGTTTGATTTCCTGCTCATTCTGACCTGGGCAGAATATCTTCCTGCTGCCGGATTGCTGCTGTTGATTGGTTTTGCCATTTTCATTGGATATGGACGGCACCACAGCATCAAAGCTAAAGAAGGTATCACAGTATTTAAATCACCATTGGAAGAAGTGAAAACCAAACAGAGCGTTCGTGTTCTAGTCCCAATCGCTAACCCGGATACCGCGGAAACTTTACTTCGTTTAGCCGGCACACTTGTCCGCCAGCAAGGAGGAAAAGTCATCGCCCTGCGGGTGATTACTGTGCCCGGCCAGGTTCCACTTTCAGAGGGCAGCTCACAGGCAGAAACCGACTATGTTCTTTTGGACCGGGCGGTTGACCAGGCAACAAAAGAGGAATTCCGGGTTCAAACCATGACCCGGGTATCGCGCAGTGTCTCGGAAGGTATCCTGGATACCGCAAGGGAGGAACAAGTCGACCAGATTTTGCTCGGATGGCTCGGGGATAAACGGTCAATCTCAAATTCGCTGGGACCGGTTATTGACCCGGTCATCAAAAATGCTCCCTGTGATGTTTTAATCGTGCAAGGAGACCATACGCAGGAAATCAAGTCTATCCTGGTTCCTACAGCCGGAGGTCCCAACGCTCCAATTGGGGCCCGCTTAGCAGCCACACTTTCTCAAATTTATGGGGCTGCCGTAACAGGACTCTATGTCCAGGTTGGCCGGGCCACACCCCGCCGGATGGAAGAAAACCACCTGACTATAGAGAATACCCTGGAGGGTCTAACCTTCAGTCAACCGCCTGAAAAAAAGGTGATCATGGCCAACAATGTCCTGGACGGCATCCTTAAGGAAGCCGAAGACTACGACCTGGTCATTGTCGGCGCCACAGAACAGGGGTTCTTTGACCAATTTGCATTTGGAAGCATCCCCCTCAGAATTGCTGCCCAGGCACCGAACACATCTATTATGGTCAAAGGGTACAGCGGCGCCAGGGAATTTCTTTTCCGCAGAGCGCTGACAGCGATCTTTAACCTCTTTCCTACCTTAACAACGGAAGAACAACTTGGTGTCCGGGAAGAACTAATTGAAGATGCACAGCCCGGCTCAGATTATTTCATGCTGATTATTTTATCTTCAATCATCGCTGCCCTGGGACTTCTTCTTAACAGCCCTGCAGTTGTAATCGGTGCGATGCTTGTAGCCCCGTTGATGTCACCCATACTTGGGTTTTCTCTCGGGATAATTCTCGGCGAAGGACGGTTGGTTAGGACTTCACTGGAATCCGTCTTTAAGGGTGTAATGGCATCAATCATTGTCGCGATCATAATCGGTTTGCTTTCTCCCTTAAAAGAGATGACGCCCGAAATCCTCGCCCGGACTCAGCCGACTATCTTGGATTTGTTCATCGCCCTGGCCTCCGGCATGGCCGGCGCTTATGCGGTGAGCAGAAAAGATGTCAGCGCAGCTTTACCTGGAGTAGCAATTGCCGCAGCCCTGGCACCGCCTCTTGGCGTTGTTGGTTTGGGGTTTGCAAATGGGAACATGCAGGCAGCTGGCGGCGCTCTACTATTGTTCACCACCAACCTTGTCACCATCAGTCTCGGCGGTGTACTCATTTTCACTTTGCTCGGTATTCATCCCTTGAATCTGGAGCCAGAGACCAAAAAACGAGTCCAAAGAGGAGTAACAGGCATTTTATTTCTGGTCTTTCTGATCACCATTCCCCTGGCAATTATCATGAACGGAATCATCAAACAAACCCGGGAACAACAGGCCATTGAGCGGGTCTTACTGGAATCCCCCCTCACGGAAGAAATGTCAATCATCAATATCGAAAGATCACAGTCCCGGGACAAACTACTGATCAGTGCGACAATTCGATCTACAGAGCCACTGGACCAGGAGGCTGTTAATGACCTGGCTATAGCTTTGGAAAATGAACTGGATCGCCCCCTGGATCTGGACTTAATTTTCCTCCCTACCATACGATCAGAATAAAAAAACGGGTAAGATCTAATACTTAACTTGATTCAAAGATATGAGGATATCTTAATAATTATTTGATATACTTTTTAGATTGAATTAATCTCCCGGTGATAATCTCTATGGTATGACTACCTAAGTTTAAGAGAAATCCCGGGGAACTAGTAAGCGGAGAAATTGGATGAAAAAGAGCATCTGGATCATTATAGGAATAGTAGGTGGGTTGATCATCATCGCCAGCGCTTTCTCAGCAGGCGCGATTGTCGGTAACCTTTTGTTACCCCAACCAGACCTGTCCTGGTTTGCTAAACCAACCCAGATAGTGCCATCGCAAGTTTCTGAGGGTACCCCAGCAACCTCAGAAACTGATCCCCCTGCCAGTCTCTCGACTGAGGATTTGTTTATTCCTTTTTGGGAGACCTGGGAAATCATTCATGATCAATACGTTGACCAACCGGTAGACAATACCAAATTAATGAGAGGAGCAATTTCAGGCATGCTGGATTCATTGGGAGATCAGCATACTTCCTATATGAATCCGGACGAATATATGCAGGCCAATATTCCGATGGACGGAGAATATGAAGGAATTGGTGCCTGGGTTGATACAACGAGCGAGTACCTCACCATCATCAGCCCGATGCCTGATTCTCCTGCAGAAGAAGCCGGGTTACTGCCCGGAGACCAGGTGATCATGATCGACGGGGAAGATATGACCGGTATCGATGGTTCTCTGGTGATCCGGAAAGTTCTTGGTCCTGCTGGTTCCAAAGTTGTGTTAACCATCCGCCGCGAAGGAAAACCGGATCCTTTTGATGTAACCATTATCCGGGAAAAGATCATCCTCCACAGCGTTGAAAGCAATATGCTGGAAGAGAACATTGGATACGTTCAAATCATTACCTTTGGAGCGGATACCCGATCTGAACTCAGGGAAAATTTGGAAGAATTACTAGAACAGGAACCGATTGGGTTAATTGTAGACCTGCGAAATAATGGGGGCGGATATCTTCAAACAGCTGTAGAGGTGGGATCTGAATTCATAGCCGAAGGTGTAATTCTCTACGAAGATTATGGCTCAGATGAGAGAATGGAGGAATTCCAGGCTCATAAGGGAGGTCTTGCTACCGAAATCCCTCTTGTTTTACTGATCAATGAAGGTTCAGCATCCGCATCAGAGATTGTCGCCGGAGCAATTCAGGATCATCAGCGAGGACCACTGGTTGGCGCAACAACCTTTGGCAAAGGCTCGGTCCAGAATTGGGTTGAGTTGCTAAATAACCAGGGCGCGGTCCGGGTGACAATTGCCCGTTGGCTGACTCCGGACAAGAGACAAATCCATGAAACAGGACTCACGCCAGAGTTCCCGGTAGAATTAACCGAAGAAGACTACCTGGCCGAGTTGGATCCCCAACTGGATAAAGCAATTGAAATAATGTTGGAAATTACAGAATAATAATAAACTTACACATCGACAAATCATGCCAGGAAGAATAACCTAAAAATAAATTTTTGCTATAATCAACCCATGCGGAATTTCATCTTCGCCGTTGGCTTGCTTTTTGGGGTAATCTTTATTGCAAGTCATTTTACCGAAGTCGAACAGATCACAATCACCCTCCAACGGGGAGATTGGCGTTTTATTCTGCTGTCTGTCTTGCTGGTATTGATCTGGCTGGTCAATATGGCAGCATCCTATAAAACGATTTTCCATGTAATCGGAATTGAAGAATCTTTAGGTCGGTTGCTGATCCTGACAGCAGCCGCCACTTTTATCAATGTAATTGCACCTTCTGCCGGGATTGGCGGGATAACTGTCTTCATCGCTGAAGCCAGACAAAAGGGAAAAACCGGGGCCAGAGCCATTGTCGCAGGAGCCCTGTTTGTAATCTTTGATTATCTGGGATTTTTTCTATTTTTAAGTCTGGGGCTGATCGTTCTCTTCCGCAGAAATATCCTTACTGGAACAGAGATCACCGCTTCGGCGATCATGTTTTTCATGTTCACAGGCATGAGCTTGCTGCTCTATTTGGGGTTTAAATCCGAACAAGCGCTCGCCAATGCGCTGGCCTGGTTAGCAAGAGTTGGAAACCGCCTCTTGAAACCATTTCGACGCCGCAATAAATTCAGTGAGGAGGGGGCAAGGTCCATCGCCCATGACGCGGTAGGCGGACTTAATGAACTGAGGGAACGTCCCCTTGAATTAATCTATCCCTTTTTGTTAGGGATATCAAATAAATTGATCCTGCTGCTAATCTTTTACCTTACCTTTAAAGCTTTTCAAGTGCCGGCTTCCATAGGCACCCTCATCGTGGGTACGAGTCTGTCTTATTTATTCCTTATTGTCTCCCCTACTCCTTATGGATTAGGTGTCGTGGAGGGTATCTTAACTCTGGTCCTTCGTTCAATGTATATTCCGGTTAGCGATGCGCTGGTGCTTACCATAGCCTACCGGGGAGTTATCTTCTGGATCCCCTTCCTCCTGGGTGCATTTGCTTTTCGCTTGGTAGGAACGCCGGGGGAGAAAATCGAAATTAACCCAAATTAAGGAAGCGGATCCTTAAAGTATACCGTTTCCTCTAAGCTCTTCCCCCACTCGAGGGAACGCGCCAAGTTCAAACTGCTCAAGGGAGAGAGACAAAGAAGACCTGGAGACTGGGAGAGAGGGAGATTCCCCTTTCCTTCAGGAAAGGGGCGAGGGGATAGGTTTGTAGATAGGTGTTTTGAGTAGGCCGAAGGCCGTATCGAAAGGCTCCTGCTCTAGCATCAAAAAGGATGGCTCTCAAAGCTTCATTCCAAAATCAAAGAGAGGTATCCTTCTTAGGATACCTCTTCCAGGGTTTTTCCTGAGCTTCCTGAGCTATTTAAACAAACCTGCCATCTGATAACTTTCCCCTAACTTTTCCTTTGTATTTTTCCAACCAACCCACTCTATCTGCTTCCGGCTGATCAAAGTAGGGAATATAAGGTTTGATATCCAGCAGCGGGGTTCCGTCCAGGATATCCACATTAGCAATGGTGAGAATGTTCTGCTGGATCTTTAGCAGTTTTACAATAGAAAATCCAATGCCATTCGGTCGCCTGGGTGCCCGGGTCGCAAATAAACCACGGGGTTTATCATCCAGGAATGGCTTCACAAGCAATTCAGGGGCACCTGCTTGATGAAAATAATACAGCAGAATTAGATGTGAGAATCCTTCCAGATCCTGTAAACCTTCCTGAAGTGCTGGATCAAGAATCACTTTACCTTCTACGCCCTCAGCCGCGCTGGGCTGAATGGGTATGCCGGATATATCCTGAAACGGGGTGTGAATGATTCCAATTGGGCGAAAGGTAATCCTCTTCTCTTCCATTAGATTTTCTTATTTATCCTATCCACTAGATGGAATTTGAGTAATTAAACGGACTCCTGCCTGATGAATCTGCCGGAAGTTTCCTCCCTGCCCCAGGGTAGCTAATACGGCAGAAATGTTTTCCACAGTAGAACCTGCCAGCAGGTTTACTCCGAATTCATAAAGGACAGGGGATAGCGGCGTTGAAGGACCGAGAATGATCACATACGCTTCCGGTTTACAAAGAGATAATAACCCAGGCAGCGTGTGGTTGATAAAAGTCATCCCGGTGATGGCAACCAGGTCAGCTTCGGGAAGTATTTCCGGGGCAGCGCTGGCAGGCAAATCATCTCCAGAAGGATTCTGATCCAGCACGATTAGCTCCCCCAGTTCTTCTTTTAAATGATGCACAAAGGGAAAATGCCCGATAAGAACAGCCTTTTTCCCCCTGCCGTGCTCCAAAATTGCGCTTTCAGCGTTCAGATCCACCCATGATGAGGGATCACGGGGCAGCAAGGCGTTAATCGCAGCGCATCCTATACTTCGCCGCAGAGGAATTTCCGACTCAATCCAGCCTGCCAGTTCTAAAGCTGAATTAGCTTCCAGATTTCCCGGGTCGGGAATTGTCGGCTCCCCGGTATGGCCGTGATCCCCGGAAAGTGTAGAAGCTAACCCGCACTGTTGGTGATCCCCTTTCTCCACCACCACTGCGGTCCATTTTAATCCAATTCGGACTTCAACGAGCTGATGATTCGACAGGGAATTTAATATTTTATTATACATAGTCTCTCTACAGCCAATATTAATCCAGGGTGAAATAATAAAATTATTATACTTTATGACTGCTCCTGAGATCAGTTCCAAATGCTCCAATTGATCCTGGGGAGTTCTTTCAGAGCAGGTCAGATTGGGGAAAAATATCCCTTAATCATTTCCCAAAGGAGTTTGACCAAACTCTGCCTCCACGGTATAATGTTTCGTCGGTAGTTGAGTTTGAACCTTGAAGGAGTTACAAGAAGATGCCAAAACGGACATATCAACCGAAAATAAGACGCCGGGCCCGGGTCCATGGGTTCCGGTCTCGCATGAGCAGCAAAGGCGGACAAAATGTGCTAAAGCGGCGGCGTTTGAAGGGCCGCTATGTACTTGCGCATACAAAAAATAATCACGTCAAGAAAACAAACTGGAATAGTTAACTCTGATTTAATAAGATTCTTGTGGAACGGAGATTTCGCCTAACAAGTTCAATTGAGATCATGCGGGTGCGGCGATCTGGAAAATCATATCCCCACCCGCTTCTTATTTTGATAATTCAGAAAGTGAACCACCCGCTCTCCCGGTTTGCAGTCACGGCAGGGATTTCAGTAGGTAACGCAGTCAAACGAAACAGAGCGAAACGGATTATCCGGGCAGCTTTGAGAGAGTTAATCCAGGATATTAAACCCGGATATAACGGAGTCTTGATTGCCAGGAAACCGCTGACAGAATCAAACTGCAAAGAAACAAAAGAAACGTTAGAATCTCTTTTCAGGAAAGCTGAAATACTTCTAACTCAAACCAATGAATAATGAGATAAGTATAAAACAGACCGAACACCACCATTCAGCTCAGGATCCTCTCCTAAAAGATCTTGAGCTGACAATATGGACGGTGTTTAGATTCCCGGTTCTGGCTTTAATTCTTCTCTATCAGAAGACCTTATCAGGAGCTTTGCCTGGTAATACCTGCAGGTTTCACCCCAGCTGCTCACGTTATTCATATCAAGCAATCTACAAATACGGGATACTGAGGGGCGTACTAATGGGCAGCTGGCGAATTCTTCGCTGCAATCCATTTTCCCAGGGAGGGTTCGACCCGGTTCCGTAAATTAAACAGCAGAAAGTGAATATGAAAACAATGAAAAAATATTTCCTGATCCTACTCTTAGTCCTGATTGCCCTCTCGTTGAGCGCCTGCACAGGCCGGCGCGTCGCAGCAACTGGATGGTCCGAGATCACTCTCAAAGAAGATATCGCCTATTTCTCTTATGGTCCCCAGGTTTACGCGCTCAATGTGAAAAATGGGGCACAACAATGGGTATACCCTGTAGAAGCGGAAACTGGCATAGATTTTTATGCGGCACCTGTGTTTGCTGATAATGAAACCCAGCTGATTGTTGCCAGTTATGACAGCAATCTTTACAGTATTAATCCAGCTACAGGAAGAGAAAATTGGTCGTTTACCGGTGCCGAAAACCGCTACGTCGCGGCTCCCCTGGTCATTGAGCAGGGAATATTCGCCCCATCATCTGACAACAAACTCTACGGTGTAGATTTAAACGGAATCCCACTCTGGGAACCATTCGAAACTGGAGAACCGATTTGGGCTTCTCCCGCCTGGTCTGAAAGCTGTGGATGCATTTATGTGGCATCCATGGATCACATCCTTTATGCCATCAGCCCGGAAACCGGTTCCCTGCTGTGGAAAACGGAGGATCTGGGCGGACCTATAGTCAGCCAACCTGCAGTGTCGGAAAGCGGCCTGGTTATCGTCAGCACTTTTAACAATGAGATTGTTGCCCTGGATGAGAAAAGTCACCGGGTTGAATGGCGTTTTCATACTCCAGATTGGGCCTGGGCAAGCCCGGTAATTGATGGGGAACAGGTTTATACCAGTGATCTTTCAGGCACTTTTTACGCCCTGGAATTGGCATCAGGAAAGCTGCTTTGGCAGCTGCAGCCCGGCGGAAGTATAGTTTCAGCTCCGCTGGTCCAGGATGGACAAATCTATTTTGCCACCGATGCCAGCAGCCTGGTGGTTGTCAGCACGGATGGTGTTGTCCAGCGCAATCTGCCCATCGAAGGCAAACTGTACGCCAGCCCTGCATCGAACGGAGATATCATCCTGCTTGCTCCCTCAGAAGCGGAATTCTTCCTGATCGCACTTAATCAGAATGGAACCCAAATCTGGGGATATCCCCCAGCTGAATAAGAAGAGGAACTAAAACAGATCCTGGATTCTTTCAACTAACAAACAGGAAAAAAATTATGTGGGATACCTTTATTACCTTAATGATTACCGTGTTGCTTTTCATCTATGATTTTGTCGGCCAGAATTTCGGCTGGGCAATCATTATTTTCACCGTTTTGGTCCGGCTTGTGACCTATCCCCTGACCGCCAAACAGATGAAAAGCAGCAAAGCCATGCAGGAATTGCAAGGTTCAAAAAAGTGGAATGATATCCAGAAAAAATACAAAGGTGACAAGGAAGCACTGGCCCAAAAACAAATGGAGATCTACAAGGAGATGGGAATCAGCCCCTTTGGTTCCTGTCTGCCGTTATTGGTCCAGTTTCCAGTTATCATCGGACTCTACCAGGCAATCATCCGCGCCCTGGCAGTAACACCAATCCAGCTGGTTAATCTTTCCAAACATATCAGTGACGGCGCCAACTTGATTCCTATCCATAGTCAATTCTGGTGGATGGACCTCAGCGAACCAGAACGACTGACCATGTTCGGAGTCGCTGTTCCGGTACTTGCTATCCTGGTCGTTATAACATCATATATTCAGACCAAGATGGTCACCCCGCCCACACAGGGAACCGCTGACGCTGGCGGTCAGGGCGCCCAGATGACCAAGGCAATGAGCCTTTATATGCCCTTCTTTATGGGATACCTGGCGCTGACCTTTGCTTCCGGACTGGCTTTGTATTTTATCGCAACCAATCTCGCCACCATCGCTCAATACGTTCTGACTGGTCAGGCGGACTTTAAAAATATTCTGCCAAAACTTCCAGCGAGGTCATAACAGACAAGCTGTTAACCCTGAGATGGAATAATGGTACCAATGAGGCATTATGAAAAACAATCGCGCAACCCTTGAAGTTATTGCTCAAACTGTTGAAGAAGCAATCGAAAAGGGAATAAATGATTTAGGATTACCACGCGAAGCGGTAGAGATAACCGTGTTGGATGAAGGTGGACAGGGAATCTTAGGGATTGGATCCCGCCAGGCGCGGGTCCGAATTTCTGTTCTCAACGATAGTGAGGAAGTGCAGCCAGAAGAGATCCCTTCCCAGACTCCAGCATCCGAGACAGATTCAACCTTAAGACTTACGGAAGAAATTGTCTCAGAATTACTTGAGAAAATGAATTTGACGGCGAAGGTTGTCGCAAAGTACGGTGAAGAACGCGAAAGATTGCCGTTTCGACCTATCCTGGTTGATATCTCAGGAAATGATTTGAGCATCCTGATTGGCCGTCGGGCAAAAACATTAAATGCTTTGCAGTACATCACCCGGTTAATCCTGGGCAAGGAACTTGAACATGGAATCCCACTCAGCATTGACGTGGAAGGATATCGGGAAAGGCGGGAGATGCAGGTCCGCCAATTAGCCAAGCGGGTTGCCGAACAGGTAATAGACACAAGTCGCGAACAGGCACTTGAACCCATGCCGCCCAATGAACGCCGATTTGCCCACATAGAACTTCAGGATAATTCCTCAGTTTACACAGAAAGTGTCGGCAAGGAACCTTACCGGAAAGTTGTCATTCACCCCGCTGAGTAAGCCTGGCAGGACAATTAACATACTGGCATGGAATTAATCCCCGTGCCAGTTTTTTTTTACTGGGTTTTCGCTTTCAGGTATAATTCCACCATGAACCTCCAACCGGGGAAGACAGCTGTTGATTATCTAATAGTCGGTCATATTACCCGGGATATCATAGAAGAAGGGTTCAGGCTGGGAGGAACAGCCGTATACAGCGGGATACTCGCAAAAAGAATGGGTTTGAAGGTGGGGCTGGTCACCTCTTATAATGAGGAAATCCCGGTTGAATCGCTTAACGGGATTCAGATCATCAACCACCGGTCAAATAGAACCACAACTTTTATCAACAACTATACTCCCTCCGGCAGGGAGCAATGCATTCTTGAGAGAGCCAAACCTTTAGGGATGAACCAAATCCCGGCGAGATGGCGGTCAGCTAAAATTGTTCACCTGGGACCGGTTGCCCGGGAGATAAGCCCGGAAATCGGGTTTTATTTTCCAGGTGCAGCCCTCTGTTTATCTCTCCAGGGCTGGCTGAGAGAATGGGATCGGAAAGGATTAATTCAATCTTCACCTTTTCCGAAGATGAATAATTCCTTTCCGGAAAATACGACCGCATTTCTGAGCATTGAGGATCTAGGATTCGACCGGTCATTAATTAATCCGCTTCGCTCGCTTATTCCCCAGCTGGTCCTCACCAAAGGGAATGCCGGGGCAGATATTTTTTGGCAGGAAAAGACCACCTCCATCACCGTCAAACCGCATGATGAGGTGGATCCAACCGGAGCTGGTGATATATTTGCAGCAGCATTTATGATAAATTACTCGTTTAATGGAAAAAATTTGATTGAATCTGCGCAAGCCGCTTCAGCACTGGCAGCTATCTCTGTTACCAGACCGGGGATTGAGGGAATTCCCACAGAAGCGGAGATACAATCCATT
>Ga0255055_10002132_pt1 | contig 14090 bp, 12 predicted proteins | sample JV7_2_27_MG_FD_188633 | JGI IMG/M metagenome (GOLD analysis project Ga0255055, IMG submission 188633) | Seawater microbial communities from Jervis Inlet, British Columbia, Canada - JV7_2_27 | ecosystem: Environmental > Aquatic > Marine > Inlet | place: Canada: British Columbia | collected...
AAGAAATTGTACGACTCGCTGCACGTCTGGGGGTGGATCAACTCAATTTCAAGCAATGCGATGTCATTCGCGATAAAGAGGGCAAGGGTTTCGGACTTTTTGCTTCTGAGGAAACCAGGGAAATCCGGCGGCTGAAAAAATCATTAGATAAAGCCCGGCGCCTTGCAAAAAAATTGAACATAGCGACCACGGCGTTTGCGTTTACGCCCCAGGAATTGGCTGTTTGCGAACAGGATCCGCGGGATTCACTGTTTGTTCGATATGACGGCACTGTGGCGCCCTGTATTAATCTTGCGCTGGGGGGCCCGACGACGTTTCTGGGAGAAGAGGTGACCATGCCTTCTGTTTATTACGGTCAGCTGCCGGGAGCTGATCTGATGATTTTATGGGAGACAGAGAGCTGTCAATTTTACCGTGAGAGATTCAAAAAAAGGGTTGAAAAACACGACAACATCATCATGAACGGTTTGCTTGGGGGGGGAGGCGGGAATCGCTCAAGGGTCATGAAAAAAGCCCGGGAAGTGATGCCGGAGCCGCCCAAAGGGTGTAATGTGTGTCACTACCTCTACAACATATAAACCGCGAACCGCAGAATATCGAACAAGGAATGTAGAATGTCGAAGGTGACGAAAACTTCTGCGGTTGGATATTCCTTGTTCGACCTGCCCGCTATCGCGAGCCGCTCAGGCGAGGCGGGCGGGTATTCGATATTCATGGCAGGTTTAACCTATAGCGTCTTGCATAAACAGAGGATGATATTTAAATTTTAACTCCAGTTTTACAATTAATAAATAGTTAAGGTTTCGGGGTTCAGGGTTCAAGGGTTCAGGGGTTCTGGTTTTTGGCTACTGGCTGCTGTCCTGTGTTCTCTGACATCTGACCTCTTTCTGCTGTTACCTAACCCCTAAACCTTTGAACGTTGAACCTTTGAACCTCGGCATCGATTAGATGCCCGGTACACATCCTGGGGCACGGATCATTAAAACCGGAACGCAGGCCGAACGCAGGACCCGGTCGGCCACGCTGCCCATCACCCATCGGCTGACCCCCGAACGGCCATGGCTGGCGATGACGATGAGGTCCACCCCGTTTTTTTCAGCCCAGAGCGCAAGGGTATCGGCCACCTTGCCTTCCAAAACTTCATAGCTGAGCACCGCACCTTCAAGGCGGGTGCTTTCCACTATCTTTTTCAAATAGGCATCGGCAGTCTGCTTGCGCTGCTCTTCCAGTTCCTGGCGATCTTTTTCGCGAAATCCGAAGTCGCCTCTGGCCGGCACGCTGGCCGGCAATTGAATCGGGTTCACCACGCGGACAAACACCACGTTGGTAATTTTGCATCCGGTCGTAATCGCTTCCACATGCGGCATAACACATTCTGCCAGCTCCGAACCATCCAAAGGCACCATGATCTTCTGGTACATAATAAATTGTTCTCCTTTAAAAGGTTGTTTGCGATGGTAAGATTTTGTTTATCGTTCTGTGGAAATATAAGAACACGCATTCAGGGTTGTCAATGCGAGAACGCACTCTTAGTTCTATGTTCAAAGGTGTCAGGTGTCAGTAAACCGACGACGGAGGACAGAAAACAGAAGTCAGGTGTCAGGATCCAAGGTTCAGAGGTTCTGGGTTCAAAGGTTCAGGTAAAATTAGGTTTCAGTGTTCAGGTGTCAGGCCTTTGGCTACTGGTTTCTGGCTGCTGTCCTCTGTCATCTGACTTCTGTTTTCTGAAACCTGACACCTGACACCTGAAACCCGATGCCAACCGGCAGCCAGCCGGTTTATACCATCCCTTTGAACGCAAAAAAGGTGAGAGACAGTATTCCGGCTGTGACCAGGGCAATGGAGGTGTCCTGAAGCGGTTGAGGTACTCGGGCGATAAGAATGCGTTCCCGGACGCCGGCAAAAAGAATGAGTGCCAGAGCGAATCCGACGGCATAACTGAACGATGCAACAAGTGCTTGCATGAAGTTATACTCTTCATTGACAAGAATAAGACAGACGCCCATTACCGCACAGTTGGTTGTAATCAGAGGCAAAAAGATGCCGAGGCCGCCATACAGGGCGGGGATGCTCTTTTTTAGAAACATCTCCACAAACTGCACAAGGGAGGCAATAACCAGGATGAAGGCCACGGTGCGCAAATATTCAAGGCCCAGCTTCTGCAGGAAGTAGGTGTTTGTGATCCAGGTGATGACACCGGCCAACACCATCACAAATATGACGGCCATACCCATTCCGACGGCGGTTTCCATTTTTTTGGAGGTTCCTAAAAAGGGACAGTTGCCCAAGTACTGGGCCAGAAGGATATTGTTTATGAAAATGCTGCTGATTGCAAGTACGACTAAATCACCCATTATAAACTCCTATTTCTTCCCCACCAGATTCATCAAGCATAGCATCAATCCCAGGGCGATAAATGCGCCGGGGGCTTCGACCATGAATGAAAACGGCTGAAACGATGGTCCCATAATTTGAATGGGTTTTTCCCAAAACGTTAAAGTTCCTGTGCCCAGCAATTCACGGACAGCGGCTAATGCCATTAGCGACAGGGTAAAACCGATTCCCATGCCCAGGCCGTCCAGCAAAGATCGAAATATGCCGTTTTTGGAAGCAAATGCTTCGGCACGGCCTAAAATGACGCAGTTTACAACAATCAGCGGAATAAAAATACCCAGCTTTTTAAATAGCTCATAGGTATAGGCCTGCATGAACAGTTCGGCAATCGTAACAAATGTGGCGATAATGACAATATATGAGGCAATTCGAACTTTTGACGGAATCACCTTACGCATGGACGCCACCAAAACATTGGAGCATACCAGGACAAAGGTGGTTGCGACACCCATGCCGATGCCGTTTTCCACCGCTTTGGTTACAGCCAGGACGGGACACAGACCGAGAACCAATCGAAATGGCGGTACTTCATCCCAGAGTCCTTTAACAAATTCCTGAGTCAGCGTCTTTGCCATAAATCTTGTCCTATTATTTGAAGTTCTTTAATTTCTCTTCGATTTGAGGTTTCAGCTGCTTGTAAATGTCACTGGCCTCTGTAGCTGCCAAACTGACGGCTCGCGAGGTCAAAGTAGCACCGCTGAGCGCATTAATGCTTCCGCCATCCGCGGTGACTTTAAACGGATCTTCCAGGCTCAGGTCCTCGAACTGGGCGACAAAGCTCGGATCGGTTTCTGCTTTGGCACCCATACCGGGTGTCTCGGCATGGGTTGTCACCCCAACGCCTACGAGTTTATCTTCCTTGACATCGATGCCAACCATCAGCCCCACCTCGCCGCCATAGCCACCTTTACCAAACGTCTCGAAAGCAACCGCACGCGGCTCACCCTCAAAAACGCCGACGAAAAAACTTCTGGTCTCGTCGCCATCTTTGATATCGAAACGATCCACTATCGGATCATTTGAAGCCTCCTTGAAGATCTTACGGATAGCGGGGCCTTTTACAAATTTAAGGATCTGAATTACGATTCTGTCCTTCGTTTTACTGTGGATTGCCGCCAGCAGGCTGCCGGAAAACGTAGCCAGCATAGTAAGAACCACTATCATTTTTACAATTTCACGCATTTTACATAACCTTTCCGAGCGCTTGAGGTCTGATTTTGTCCAGAAGCGGACTTAGAAGGTTTATAACCAAAATTGCCAGCACGACCCCATCAACATAAGCGCCGATATTTCGGATCAGGACGACCATGATTCCTCCGGCAGCACCATAGATGAGCATGGGAATGAAATTGACCGGCGAAGACGAATCCTCGGTTGCCAGGAAAAAGGCGCCGATGAGGGTATAACCGGTTAACAGGTGAAAGGCGGGAGGGGCAAATCGGGCCGGATCGAACAGGTTAAACACAAATGCGGCTAAATATACCCCGGCCAGAAACGTGAGCGCTATTTCCCAGCGGATAAAACCCCTCAGCATGAGGTAAATCCCGCCGATCAAAAGTCCCAGACCAAAAGTCGAGCCGATGCCGCCGAGTTGCCTGCCCATTAAAAGGTCAGTCAGACTGAATGCATCAGCCGAGGTTGCGCCAAAATACTTGGCGGCCACCAACGGATAAAGCGTGGCAAATTCGAGGTCATAATTTAACAGCGCCGCGTCAAAATCGAACAGATCCTTGTAGGACACCATCATAATAGCCATCGCAAGGGCAACCGGATTAAAGGCGTTGCTGCCGATACCGCCAAATATCTGCTTGCCGACGACAACGGCGATAAATGTCCCGATGATCACCGCCCACCACGGCATAGTTGCCGGAAGGAGCATAGCGAACAGCAGCCCGATTAAGGCGGCATTTCCGTCTCCAATGCTGATGGTTCTTTTGGTCACCAGGTTAATAATCAGTTCCCAGATAATTGCCGTGGAAACCGACAGGCAGACCACGCCGAAAGCCGGCATTCCGTAATGATAAAAACCCAGCAGAAGTGCCGGCAGGGCTGCCAGCATGGTGTGACAGCTGCGCTCGGTTACCCTGTGGCCGCTGTGATAGAACGGTGCATGGGAAACAATCAGTTTTTTTTGCTCAAGGGGTGTTTGCTGCTCAAGCACGTCTCTTTTCTCAAGCATCCGCTGCCTCCGGAGTTTTAGCGCGTTCCAACTCGTATTTTGCCAACTTGATATATTGGAATATCGGTATCTTGGACACGCATACGTAGCTACACAGGCCGCATTCAATACACGAGTACAAATCGTAACTGTCAGCCGCCTCCTCGTATTGATTTGCTTCCAGAAATCGCACCAGCATCTGCACCTGCATTTGTGCCGGGCAGAATCGCACGCATTCACCGCAGTTTATACAAGGATAATCCGAAACGTATGCGGCTTTATCCCGATCCACTACGATGATTGCATCGGTATCCGGCTGAACCGGGTGCTCCAGCGCATAGACCGCCGAACCGGTCATAGGACCGCCGGAAATAATGCGGTCATATTCGTTTACGGTCTCCCCAAATGCCTCTAAAATGTTTCCGATGGGCGTGCCGATACGGGTTTCAACAATTTTAGGGGTTCCGTCTTTTTTGATAAAGGTTAATATTTTAGATGTCGGGATCCGGCCGGATTCAAAGGCGGTGCCGATTGAGACAACGGCTTCGGCAGTGAAAAAGCAGACGCGAAGATCTTCACAGGTTTTTCCGGCCGGAACGACCTGCCCTAGGACATCCTTCATCACCATGTGGGGCAGAGCTGCCGGATAGGTGGTTTGAACGCTTTTGACCTGTGCTCCGATGTGGCCGTATCCCTGTACGGATTCACCGGCGGTGATCAGAATAATATCCTGCACAGCGGTAACATCTTTTAAAATTTGGATACCTTTTTTAAGGTCTTTCATTCGGAATTGGGCAATATATTGGCTGGTTGCGACCAAAGGATCCGGATCCAGACCGCGTATAACAATGGTTTTTATGCTGCTGTCCGAATCTGCAAGCAGGCTCAGGGGAGGATTCCCCGGTACACCTGCCAGATAGTTGCATACCACTTCCATACTTGGATTTTGAATCTGCTGCTGGAAGGTGTCGTCAAAATCCTCGTTGCCGTCCGGTGTAATGGTTATGGCAATATAGCTTTTTCCGAAATCCCCTGTGTATGGCGAAAGAGAGGATATCCTACCGCTAACCGGTGATATAACATAAAAATTTTGATCCGGATAAAGAGACAATTTCTCGCCGGTCTTTACCGGATCACCCATACCCAGTACCGAGGGTATGCGATGCGCATCATTTCTTTGATGGAATAAGGTGATGCTTTTTGGGTCTGGGACCTTCTCTGCCTCCGGCTGGCGTACAGGGAGCATTTCATATTCAATCTGGGGACTTGCCAGGCCATAAAAAAGTTTCTTTAACATGATTCAACCTTTTACCAAAAACCGCGTAACCGTGTAGTCGTGTAGTGTTAATGGACAATCCAAAAAACAGGATTCGTACAGAATTTCCGTTTATATTATATGACATAAAGCGCACTCTTCTAAAATCGGACCGGCTTCGTATTCCTCGTGGCAACCCGCACACTGCTGATGAAAAGATTCTGTTCTTTTGAGCACTTCTTCATCCCCCTCTTCAGGATCATGACAATCCCCGCATGGCTGCGCAGGCTCACTGTCATCATCCAGAAGTTCATGATGGCAGTCTTCGCAAGCTAGCCCGTAGCCGAATTCAGACGTATGCGTCTTGTGATCAAAGGGGACGTTTCCAGCGGTAACCTTAAACATTAATCGCCACGGCTCATCCGGTGTCTTCAGAGGAAAGGCGGCGTAACTGACAGCGCCGATGACCAACAAGCAGACGGCCACTCCATATGCTAGCTTCAATTCTTTTTTTGAGAACATTTTATTCTCGTATCTCTTTTGCGTTGCCTGTCAAATTCATGCCTGAAAAAACCAAGCACCGACTACCATAATGTGGTGAAGCTTTCAAGCTCTTTTTGGTAATGTATGAACAAAGCTAATTATAAAATTTTTAAATACTTATAGAATTTTTATCAAAATTATCGATCAGAAGCACTGAAAAATAAGATTTCGGAATCTATCCGAAAGTATAGTTGTTACCAGCGGTTGATTATATCATGCCCTCTGCGCCTGGCCACTTCATCCTGGAGTTGATGAAAGCGTTGCCCGGCGACAATCATCACTTTGGACATGACTTTATAGCCTAATTGAGCGTCATCTTCGAACAGTTGAAGGAGGCGGCCCTTCGGAATCCTGACAGTTTTGCAGCTTCGAGAAGCGCAATGGGCTGAAAGGTGATATTTATAGGGCGGCACCAGACTCGACCAGCCAAAAGGCATCCCTTCCGTCAGGGTCGTGATGGTGTCTTCCGGCATTGCCGGACCTTCGGGCATATCCCAGATCAAATTCAGCTGTCCTTCAAGCACGATCCAAAAATATTCAGGGGTTTCTCCGGCTGCAAAGATCTCCTCCCCGCGCTTAAATTCAGTGACTTCACAGCAGTCCTGTATTGCCGTTAATTGATCGTCATCCAGGTCTGTAAAAGCTTCGACATTTTCAAGAAAATCGAGACTGATCATGAAAGCCCCCCTTTTTAATTGAATATTTTCGATTGAATATTGATGAAATCGTAAAAAGTCCGAATTCGTCATGCCGGACCTGATCCGGCATCCAGAACATACTGAAATCACTGGATTCCGGCCTTCGCCGGAATGACGCCTTAATAGGATTCCAGACTTTTTACGAAACCATCAATCGTCAATAGTTTAAGATATAATCTTCTTGAACTTCCGCCCCCAGAATATGCTTTTGAAATACCTGACGCATTTTATCGGGAGTCATTTTTTGATAAATGACCGGCTCACCGCCGCCAATTTCGACCGTAATATTGGGTTCATTTTTACAATGACCGATGCACCCTGAACTGGCGACCTCGATATCCGGCCGGTCCGAGCGGGAGATATCCTCCACCAGCGCACTCATAACCTGACGGGCACCGGCGGCAATTCCACAGGTTGACATATGAACGGTAATTTTGACCTTTGCCAGCGGCGAAACGGTGGCGGATTCCTGCAATTGATCGAAATGCCTGCCGGCAATCGCAGCCACATTGGTCATAAACTTCAACCCCATGCGGGGATCTTTTTCGAAACATTCCAGAAGATGATCTTTATTGATCTGCAGGATTTTGCAGCTCTTGGTGGCACTGTAAGCGGAAAGCGCATACTTGAAGGGCGGAACAAAGCTTGACCACCCCAGGGTTTGGGGGGTGGTTATCGAAAATATGGTATTCTCTTCGGATGTGGGGCGTCCCGGCAAATCAAATCTCAAGTCGACCTGCCCAGCCATTACCAGCCAGATGCGGTCGGCATCTTCACCCTCGGCAAACAATCTGTCTCCGTAAGGGTACTGTTTTTCCCGGCCCCCTTTTTTGACAAATTTTAACTGGTCGTGATTGAGTCCCTTGAAGATTTCGACCTTCTTCAAAAAATCCAGACCGCTCATGAGGTCCTCCTCCTGATTTTGGATTTTGGAATTTGGATTGCGGATTGATATTAGCGACTTTTGAATGGTGATTAAGGTGTCCAGTCCTAGTAAAATCCAAAATCCAAAATTTTTAATATTTCCAATACTCCATCACTTCATTACTCCAGCACTCCGGTATCGTTTAGGCTACTTCACTTTGCGGGCCCATATCTTTGATCCCTGATGCGACGCTTGCAGCCGCGTCTTTGTCATAGCATGTCAGGCAGCAGGACAGACATCGGTTGCTTTCGCCTTTGGCAGAGTCCTCTGTAAGTACCTGATCTACTTCGATAAACGAGCATATCCGTTCTTCGACCGGTAGTTCCGGCATGGGTGCTCTGGGGTTTTTAACGACCCCGGCCACAGAATCAAACAAAGTTTCAGCAATTAAATCCTTGCCCAATTCTTTTGTCTGAGCGTTAACTTTTTGTCCCATGACATACTGGTGAATCGAGCGAGCGGCCCGTCTTCCCCCGCCGATGGCTTCCACGACAAGAGACGGGCCGGTGGCGGCGTCTCCAGCTGCGAACAGATACGGAATGTTGGATTGCAGTGTTGCGGGATCTACATCTATCGTGTTCCAGCGCGTGGTATTCAGCTCCCCAAGACGTTTCTGAGAACGCTCGGTAAAGGAAACATCAGGGGATTGACCGATGGCGGTAATGACCATGTCGGTTTCAAGCAGGGTTTCGGAACCTTCGATGGGAACCGGCCGGCGTCTGCCGCTGGCATCGGGCTCCCCCAGCTCCATTTTTAAATACTCCAGATGAGTGACCTTGCCGTCTTCATCGCCTATAACCTTTACCGGGGCCGCCAGAAACAAAAATTCAACCCCTTCGTGCTCGGCCGCATCGATTTCGACCTCGTTGGCGGGCATCTCCCCGCGGGTGCGGCGATAAACAATATACACCTTCTCAGTTCCCAGACGAATGAGATTGCGGGTACAGTCTATGGCGGTATTACCCCCGCCGATAATCGCTGCCGTATGTCCGATAGGAAGGGCTTCTCCGGTGGCCAGCCGGGACAGGAAATCAATTCCGGTGTAACACCCTTTAAGATCTTTTCCCTCAACACGCAGGCTGGCATCTTTCCATGCCCCGATACCCAGAAAGATGGCATCGAATCCGGATGCGATTAATGAACTTAAGTCAAAATCAAGGCCGAATTTTACATTGGTGTGATAATCGACGCCCAGATCCAGGATGCTTTGGATTTCCCAGTCCAGGACTTCTTCGGGAAGGCGATATTCCGGGATACCATAGCGTAGCATGCCCCCCAGTTTCGGCATGGCTTCAAAGATGTTGACCTGATGGCCGAGCCGACGCAGGAAATAGGCACAGGTTAATCCGGCCGGCCCGCCGCCGATTACTGCAATACGCTTACGGGTTTCAGGGGCCATGCGTATGGGAAGCCGTTCTCCGGAATTCATTTCATAATCGGCGACAAAGCGTTTCAATTGATTGATGGACACCGGTTCATCCTCGATTCCCCGGCGGCAGTTCGTCTCACACGGATGCGGACACACACGACCGCAGGACAGTAGAAACGGATTTCGATCCCGGATGGTGTTGACGGCGCTTTCGTAGTCGCCTTCGCGAATTTGAGCGATATACTGAGGGATGTCGATTTCGGCCGGGCAGGTCTGGCGGCAGGGCGCCAGACGATCGTCATTACAATTGAAGTGCATCAGGCGCTCGGACATGGTTTTGACCTTCATGACGTATTTAGGGCAAACCGTTTCGCAGACACCACATCCGACACATTTTTCCTCCACCACTACCGGGTAACCCTCAGGGCCCATTTTTAATGCATCGAACTGGCAGGCATCAATACAGTCCCCCAGTCCGATGCATCCAACGGAGCATGCCCGTTGCCCGCCGGATAAAGCGGCCTGTGCTCTGCAGGTGTTGACGCCCAGGTAAACAAATTTATCGGCAGCCCGCAGGCCGCCACTGCAGGGATTATATGATTTAGGCGACTCGGCCAGGCCCACCTCAACCCCCATGACCTCGGCGGCTTTGGTAGCTGATTCCGGACCGCCCACGATGCAAACGTTGGGATCGACTCCCCCTGCCACTACAGCTACGGCTGCTGCCGAACATCCTGGGTAACCGCATCCGCCGCAATTGGCTCCTGCAAAACAGGCCTCTACCTGGGCAATGCGCGGATCCTCGTATACATAAAAGATTCGGGATGCCGCCGTTAAAATTGCAGCACAGACAACCCCCAAACCGAACATGAAAATGACACCCTCGATCATAGTCTCTCCTTGCCAATTCGTTGGCTACATCACCGCCTCACGTCAAACAAGTCAGTTCCTGTAAAATCAAAAGCTTCGCGCAGCCTGTGTAACTATTCTATTTTCAAATCAAAAAGGGGTTTAAATATCATTTCATGGCAATGATTTCAAGCTTGTTTCCCAAATTTTTTATTAATTAAAGGGTTCAGAGGTTCAGAGCTTGCCTATCAGTTTTCTGGTTTCGGGTATCAGGCATTTTTTTTAGACAGGATTTACATGTTTTCTTATTAAATTTTCAGTTTCCAGATGAAACTGAAAATACACAATCGCCTGCGGCGAGGGTGAACATACTAATAGGTTTTTAGGTAATTAATTGGCACTACAAAAATAATCGCTAACACATGGTAATTAATAAAGAAATAAATTTTCCGCTGAAAGCGGATTGAGTTTTCTCACTTCCATCCCCGCCCGCCTCGCCTTGCTCGCATGGCGGGCAGGCGGGAAGTGAGAAAGAATAATAAATAATCCTGAATAATCCTGTAGATCCTGTCTAAATATTAAAAAGAAAAAAGCATATTAAATCTGTGGCTAATAAATATTCATTATTAGGCAAGTTTCAGGAGGGATGGTCTTGCGATTCCTGATTGCAAACGCCGCAAATATTGCAGATCTCAACCCGGCAAGCAGGGGAGGGCAGCGCTTTTAAAGCCCGCTGGAATTCCTGCTGTAAAAAGGACTTTTTGATCCCCTGGTCAATAAAATCCCAGGGAAGGTTTTCATTGACGTCGCGTTCGCGCAGCGTATAAAAATCCGAATTGGTGGACACGGCCTTAAAGGTTTGGGCCCAGTTGCCTTTGTTGGTGTGAGCCAGGGACAGGATATCGGCAACTTTGCGATCGCCGCGTGAAAAAAGGGCCTGAATATAGGCCCAGCGCGGTATATCCGAATGAATACGGATATTGGGGACCTTTTTTAGTTCATTTTTAATTTTCTGGATCTTTTTTTTCAACGAGCTGACTTCATCCATGGCCACCCATTGAAAGGGGGTAAACGGCTTGGGCACAAAACAGTTTAAACTGATGGTGATTTCACCGATACGTTTTTGGGAACGGCTGGATTTTAAAAAGCGATGCTTAATTTTTTTGCATAAACGGATGATGGCCTCCACATCATCTGCGGTTTCGGTGGGAAGCCCGATCATAAAATACAGTTTTAAGTTGGGGATACCGTTTGCAACCAGGGAGTCGGCGGCCGTTAATATCGACTCTTCGGTAATTCCTTTATTGATGACTTTGCGCATGCGTTCTGATCCGGCATCCGGCGCAATAGTTGCTGTTTTCACTTTGCTCTGTTTCAGGGTCGACAACAATTCCTTTGATAACCCGTCAGCCCGTAACGAACTAAATGATATCCGTATTTCCTTATCAAGGTATTGACCGCATAAATCGCCAATTCCCGGGAGATCGGAAACCGCAGAGCCCACCAGGCCGATGCGATCCGTAAGGGAAATCCCCTGACCGATGTTTTCGCTGAGCAATGAAATCGGTCTGAAACGAGGCGGTCGATAAATAAAGCCGGCACTGCAGAAGCGGCAGCCATGGGGACAGCCTCTGCCGACCTCAATGAGAAATGTCCGGTCAAAGGCTGTATCGGGGGTTAAAATGGCGCTGCAGGTGGCCGTGCGGGCCAGATCCTTGAGGTAAGTGCGTTCGATGCTCTGGGGGACATCTTCCAGCGGTTTAAAGGATGCGATGGTTCCATCACGCTTATAATCGACGCTGTAAAAGGCCGGCACATAGGCACCCGGAACGTTGCGGGCGATGGTTTTTAAAATCGCGCGTTTGCTGTTTCCGGGTTCAAAGGCTTCCAGAAAACGGGGCAGCATGGCCTCCGCCTCACCGATGAGGAAACAATCGAAAAAGGCGGCAATCGGCTCCGGATTCAAGAAACTGGCGACGCCGCCGGCGAGCAGCAGCGGATCTTGATCACTTCTGTGGTCGGCCCTTAGGGGCAGCCCTATATTTTCAAGAATTGAAAGAATATGGGGGTAATCGTTTTCAAAAGAAAGGGAAAAGGCAATAACATCGGCATCTGAAAGCAGTTTTCCGGACTCGACGGTTTTGAGGGGCGTTGTCTGCGGCCGGGATGTTTCCGGCAGGAACGCACGTTCACAGACGACATGATCATAATCATTTAACAGGCGATAGACGCTTTGAAAACCAAGATTGGACATGCCCACATGATATCGATTGGGGTAGACCAGCGCGATGCTGATTCGACCGCGCCACGACTTGCGTATGGCGCCGATTTCGGTTTCATGCGCTTTCCCGGCTGATTTTCGAGTTTTCAAAATCATGGGACTGTCCGTCGCCTGTAGTCCGTTGTCCGTTGTGAATCGTTTGGGTTTGAATCGGTAATTTTAAAGCCGTTGTTTATTGTTTGATTACCTATGTGGAATTCTCTGATCATTCAAACATTAAAATGGGGCTTTCCGATCCATAGTCAATAGTCAACCCATTTCTGGTATCCAGCTGCAAAAAACGGTCCGGTTTCGCGATCCTCGATCCTGATGTGCCGATCGGTCACCGAGTTTGTTTCGATTCCAACCGATGACCCAAAATTGTTTTGTCGACCTCGGTCGAAGACGGAAATGGCATTAGCCAACGGACAACGGACTACTGACAACGGACAATGCTAATCCGCTTTGCGCCTCAAAAAAGTCGGCACATCCAGTTCGCCATCTTCAGCCGGTAATCCATGGTGCCCTCTGTAGACGGCACCGCTGGACTCGCCCACTGCCTTTTGCTGACGAATGAAGGTGGGTTCTTCGTAGTCGACAATTTCTCTTTCCAGATCAGCCGGTGTAATATCGCGCACTTTGCCTCTTAACGGCAACTCGACCGCATTGTCCGCCTTTTGCGCTTCCTCTTCTGCACCGATCCCCGTGGCGATAACGGTCACGCGCATCTCATCGCCGAGGCTGTCGTCAATGGATGTGCCCCAGAATATGTCGGCATCATCACCGACTTCGTCGTGGATGCGCTCGGAGGCTTCGGCCACCTCTTCAAATTCCATATCGCTGGTGCTGGTAATATTCATCAAGACACCCTTGGCACCGGCAATGGGTATGTCTTCCAGCAGCGGATGCGACATGGCACTTTCGGCGGCGTCCACCGCCCGGCTTTCACCGGAGGCAATACCGATACCCATAATGGCCATGCCGGCTTTGGACATCGTGGTTTTGACATCCGCAAAATCCAGGTTTACCAGTCCGGGCATCATGATCAAATCGGTGATACCCTTGACGGAATGCAGCAGGATTTCATCCGCTCTCAAAAACATTTCCATCAGTTTCGCATTTTTGGGTGCCAGACCTCGCAGCCGATCATTGGGTATCGTAATGGCGGTATCCACCACCTTTTTCAAATTTTCAATACCCATTTCGGCCATATTGGTCCTCTTTTTGCCTTCGAAAGCAAATGGTTTGGTAACCACGGCAACCGTCAGGGCCCCCAAGTCTTTGCAGATTTCAGCAATGACCGGTGCCGCACCGGTTCCGGTGCCGCCTCCGAATCCGGCGGTGATAAATACCATGTGACTGTCGGCCAGCGCATTGCGGATTGCTTCCTCACTTTCAAGGGCAGCATCGCGGCCGATTTGGGGATTGGCCCCGGCGCCCAGCCCTTCGGTCAGTTTTTCGCCCATCTGAATTTTGACGGGAGCCCTGGAAATTTCAAGGGCCTGACCATCGGTATTGGCCGCAATGAATTTTACACCCTGCAAATTGGATGCGATCATATTATTGATCGCGTTTCCGCCCGCACCGCCGACACCAATTACCTTAATTTTTGCTGATTTTTCCTGGTCCACATAGGTAA
>Ga0255055_10002133_pt1 | contig 14089 bp, 11 predicted proteins | sample JV7_2_27_MG_FD_188633 | JGI IMG/M metagenome (GOLD analysis project Ga0255055, IMG submission 188633) | Seawater microbial communities from Jervis Inlet, British Columbia, Canada - JV7_2_27 | ecosystem: Environmental > Aquatic > Marine > Inlet | place: Canada: British Columbia | collected...
TTGGGTCAGGAATTTATCGATAATGTAAAAAAACTCGATTTTGAAAATACCAGACCGCAGGTTTTGTTGTCATCAGTCGGTAAAGCGCCGACTGACGCCACAGTTTTAGATTATATCTCCGAATCGGCTGCCCTTGATGGCCGCAAACCTTTTTTTACGCAGTCTTTGGGCCCGGCTGACCCTGAAGAACCCCAGGTCATCATGTATACCTCCGGCACCACAGGTCGGCCGAAAGGTGCAGTGCTGAGTCACCGCAAGACTTTTTTTAACTGTTTGAACGCCCACATTTTTTTCAAAATGCATTTTGACGATATCATGCTCGTCATCTTACCCCTGTTTCATTCCGGCGGTCTTTTTATTCAGGCGTCGCCAACTATTTACAAAGGCGCCACCATGGTCATCCATCCGAAATTTGACTCCGTAAAAGTTTATCAGGATATTGAGCGTTACAAAGTTACCAAATTCCTGGGTGTACCCACAGTTTATAGAGCGCTTGTCAATGTTGATCCGCAGCAGAGAGGCGATATTTCGTCTTTGAAGGTATGCGCCGGGGGAGGGGAGAAAACCACATCCGACTTGCTTGAAAAATGTCGGGAAGCCGGGCTGGTGTTTCGTCAGGTCATGGGTCAAACGGAAACCTCGATATTATTGTGGGCTTCGGAAGAAGATTCGTTTCGCAAACCCGGAACGGTGGGTCGGCCTGTTTTTCACGCTGAAGTCAATATTGTCGATAAAAACGGTCGTTCGGTGAAACCTGGAGACATCGGCGAGATCGTTGTGCGCGGTTCCATCATGATGAAGGAATACTGGCAGGATCCGGTCAGAACCGAAGAGACCATCAGAGACGGAATGCTGTACACAGGAGACCTCGCTCGTATGGATGAAGACGGCTATTATTTCCTTATAGACCGTGCCAGGGATATGTACATTACCGGTGGGGAAAACGTCTATCCCGCGGAGGTTGAACGCGTATTAAAAGAAAATCCTGAAATTGAGGATATTGCCGTGGTTGGCGTGTCGGACGAAAGATGGGGTGAAGTCGGCCAGGCCTTTGTCATCCTCAAAAAGAATTCAAATCTCAGTGCTGAAGGCCTCATAGGGTTTTGCCAGGAGCGAATGGCAAAATTTAAATGCCCCAAACAGGTTGTATTCTGTAAAGATCTTCCACGGACTTCCCTTGGAAAGGTCCGTAAGAGGGAACTCATTAAGAATTCAAATTGCTAAACGCTTATTCACCTTTTCCACAATACACAGCAACGACTTAACCGAACACGCCGCAGTCATGCTAAAGGGAATTTTATTCTTCCTATTTCGCTTTGCCCAGTAGATTATTGGAAATGATAACCTTCTCTACCTCTTTTGTTCCTTCATAAATCTCTAAGACCTTACAGTCCCTGTAAAAACGGGCAATATCATACTCGTTGAAAAAACCATACCCACCGTGCATTTGTAACGCCTCCTGGGCCACTGTGACGGCATTTTGGGCACAATACCATTTGGCCATCGCAATCAGGCCATGGTCTTCCTGGCCGCTGTCGATAGTCCAGGCGGCTCGGTAGTATAGTGATCGCCCGGCTTCAATCAGTGTTGCCATTTCAGCAATCTTAAACCGAATGGCTTGAAATGAGGCTATTTTTTTGCCAAATTGCTCTCTTTCCTTGATATGTCTGATGGCCTGTTCCAAAGCTCCCTGAGCAAGACCAACAGCCTGAGCGCATACGGTAATTCTTTCGCGATTAAAAAGCCCCAGAATTTGACTAAAGCCTTCCTGTTCTCTTCCAATTAGATTGGTTGTCGGCACCCGCACATCCTTGAACACGACTTCAGCACAATCGGCTGCCCGGATACCCAGTTTATTTTTTAATTTATTGGCTTCATATCCTTCTCTGTCGGTTTCAACCATGATGAGACTATATTGTCTATGGCGGGGCTCTTCCGGATGAGTTTTGCAAAACACCATAATATAATCTGCCAGGGTGGCATTGCTGATAAACATTTTGGTGCCGTTGATTACATACTCGTCCCCATCTCTAACGGCTGTTGTCTGAGCACTGGTGACATCCGATCCGGCATCCGGCTCTGTGATCGCTGTACCCATAATAGCCTTTGCTTCCACCAGTGGTGTCAGATATTTTTTCTTTTGCCCCTCGGTGGCATGATCAATGATAATCTCGGCTCCAAAGGTAGTGGAGATGATGGCCTGGGCCAGACCGGGATCAATTCGCCAGAACTCTTCAACAATTAGGGCCTTTTCAAAAAAACCCAAGCCAAAACCGCCATATTTTTCAGGGAAATACGACCCCACAAAACCAAGTTCTCGGGCCTTTTCAAGTAGGGCCAGATCCAGTTCTTCTTTTTGATCGCATTCTTTGGCTATCGATGGGAATTCACCCTCTGCAAATTCCCTGGCTGCAAGTCTGATATCCTGCTGCTCCTTGCTCAATTTAAAATCCATAATTAAAACCTTCTCCAAAAATTCTGAATCGATTGAAAAGCGTAATCTGTGTCTAGATGAAATCTATTTGTTCAAAGCTGTTCGCCTAAAACCCGGCGATTGGTAGAATTAGGGGATCGTTAATCCGCCGTCAATGATTACATGCTCTCCAACAATATAACCGGCAAGATCTGATGCCAGGAATACAACCAGATTGGCGATCTCTTCGGGGTCGGCAAACCGCTTGATGGGTACCCCTTTTAACATCAAATCCCGAGAGCCTTTCTGTAGAAATTGATCCACTAATTCTGTATCGACAACACCCGGACCAACTGCGTTGACATTGATATTGTATTTAATCCATTCAATCGCCACTGACCGGGTAAAATGAATAATCGCGGCCTTGCTGGAATGATAGGACGCATTTTTGGGCCCGGCGATGACGCCTCCCGTAGAGGCCATATTGATGATTTTTCCGTACTTTTGTTCAATCATACAACGACCGGCTGCCTGGGTACATAAAAAGTAGGCTTTTAAGTTGACAGCCATCACTTTATCCCAGTCATCCTCTGTCTGTTCTATTAATGATGCGGGTGCCATGATCGACGCGTTGTTAACCAAAATATGCAGACAGCCTAGCTGATCTATGGTCGTCGACATGAGTCGATCGACTTCTTCCTTTCGAGTCACATCGGTTGGCACAGGCAGTCCCTGGCATCCTTTTGATCGGATCTCTTTGGCCGTCTTTTCAAGCTGGGCAGCCGTTCTGGCGGCTAAAACGACATCAGCACCGGCTTCAGCCAACGCAATTGCTATGGCTTTTCCGATACCACGCCCGGCGCCGGTGACGACAGCCACTTTACCTTTCAGGTCGATATCTATTGCCATAAGTGTTTTCCTCCTGGCGCTGTAACAGCGAAAATTTCAGCTTACATCATGAATGAGCCGCCATCACAATTGATGGTTTGTCCGGTAATATAAGAAGCTTCATCCGAAGCCAGAAATACAGCCAGGTTGGCCACTTCCTTCGGATCTCCGAACCTGCCGAGAGGGATACCTGTTTTGAGCCGCTCCTGGACCTCCGGCGGGACCGCTTTTAGCATGTCTGTCCAGATCGTTCCGGGTGAGATGCAGTTGCAGGTCACGTTCTTGCGACAGAGCTCTTTGGCTGCGGTGCGGGTCATGCTGACCACGCCTCCTTTAGACGTCGCATAGTTCAGCTGCCCCGGATTGCCAAATCTCGAGGTTGATGAAACATTAATGATGGTTCCTTTCCCTTGTTTCCGCATGTAGATCGCTGCAGCTTGAAGACAATTGAAACTGCCTTTCAAATTTACTTCTATCACCCGATCCCACTGTTCTTCGGTCATTTTGTGGAGAATCGCATCCCTTGTGATGGCGGCATTATTTACCATCACATCTAGATCCCCAAAGGTCTTTACCGTGTCGTCTACCATGGTTTGAACAAACGCCTTTTGCGAAATATCGCCCGCAGCCAAAAAGCATTGTCCGCTCTTATCGTTGACTTTGGATTGCACTTCTTTGAGTGCGTGCTCATCCACATCGCACAGGGTCACTTTGGCCCCCTCTTCAATAAACCGTAAAATCATGGCTTCCCCGATGCCACGCGCTGCTCCTGTAACAATCGCCACTTTGTCTTTAAGTCGCATCGTATTCTCCTTTTTTACATAAACTGAGCTTTTTGGGTGAGCAGATTCATGCGATCACCTCTATATTTCCGACTTCGCTATTTGAGGCCTTATGAAAAATTACGCTTTATCGATTGGATAGAGAACTTCAAACTGTCCGGTCAATTTTATCTCCCCCTTTTGATCTTTGGCCTCGGTATGACACAGAAAGCGGAGGTTTTCTCCTTCTTCGGCTTTCTCAGTTACAGTGGCACTGACCGAAATAATATCACCCGGAAATATCATCCCCTTAAAGCGCACGTGAAATCGTTTCAAATAGCGTTTGGACACCCAGCGGGTAATGGCCTGGCCCACAAACCCCATAATCAAAGGCCCCTGTGCAATCACCCCCTTCAGCCCCGCTTTTTGAGCTACAGCGTCATCGGTATGCAGGGGATTAAAATCGCCGGAGGCCCCCGCGTATCGAACAAGCTGGACCTTCGTCACCGGATCTTTTTCAACAGTGGGGAGCAAATCGCCCACTTCCATTTGACTAAAATTTACGTAAAGCGCCATTTTTTTTATCTCGTTTCTATTTCTATAATCGCTCTATTATCAAAGATCTGGCCTTTAGCACCGTCCGATCCTTTTGGTTTGTGAAAATGGTTTGCAGCGTAATCAGATCCAACGTTCCGGATTTGGTTTCCTTTTCAACAATCGATTCACAGGACATATTACAGCTCAGCACATCTCCGGGAAAAATTTCACTGATATATTCATATTCCTCCTCTCCATGCAGGACGTGCTCAAGTGGCACATCGAGCATTTTGAAGATTTCGAGGTAGGCGCCGGTGAACTCCTGAAACGCCATCGTTATGTAAGTTGGTGGACATGGGGTATCCGGGTAACCCTCAGCTACCGCCTTAGATTTGTCCATATAGATCGGGTTGTCATCGCCGATGGCCCCCAGCAGTTCCCGGATCTTTACGCGTTCAACTTTCAAGACGTAGGTCGGCAATTTTACACCGATCTTTGATTTGTCCGCCATAGTTGCAATCTCCCATTCGTCTCCATTAAACTTGCAAAATAATGGATTCACCCTGGCCCAGTCCGCCGCAAATGGCGGCTGCACCACAGCCACCCCCCCGGCGCATTAATTCATACATCAATGTCATGGTGATGCGCGCTCCGCTGGCCCCAACCGGATGTCCGATGGCGATGGCACCACCGTTGACATTGGTTCTCTCCTGAAGGGCGTTGTATTTGTGGGCATCCATCTCGGCTAAAATCTTTAACGAAACCAGAGCCACAGCTGCAAAAGCCTCATTGATTTCGATGAGATCCAAGTCGTCGATGCTTTTATCGATATTGGAGAGCGCCTTTTTAATGGCCTTAGCGGGTAGGGTGGACATGTACCTGGGTTCCGCTGCATCCCACGCCATGGTTTCAATGGTGGCCAGAGGTTTAAGGCCCAATTTATCAGCCTTTTTGCGGCTCATGATCACAATCGCTGAACCGCCGGCGTTCATCCCTGGAGCATTTCCGGCGGTTACTGTTGGGCTTCCGTATATGGTCCTGAGCTTGCCCAGTTTTTCCAAAGACGTCTTGCGGGGCGGTTCGTCACGGTCGAAGATGATGGGGTCACCCTTCCTCTGAGGGATCTCAAGTGTCATGATCTCTTCGCCGACTTTATATTTTCCTTCTTTATAGGCCGCTGCCCAGTGCTCCTGGCTTCTCAGTCCCCACTTATCTTGCTCCTCTCTATTGATTTCAAATTCAAGGGAGACTTCACCGGCATCCAGTGCCACAGGATTGAAGCCTTTTTTGCCGTATCCCAGCTCAAACAAAATGTCGACCATTTGGATATGACCCAAACGTTTACCCCACCGACCGCTGCCGGCTTCCACCAGGTGGCAGGCGTTGCCCATATTCTCTGCTCCACAAGCAATTGCCACATCTGCTTCTCCGGAACGGATGGCACGAAACCCTAATCGGAGTGCCGTCATGGAAGAACAGCACGCCCGATCAAGTGTCAAGGAGATACTGTCGGCCGGAAATCCTGCCAGCAGGGTAATTTGCCTGGCCGGGACATTCAGGTAGGGGGCATATTCGGCAGGAATACAGGTTCCGTAATAAAGTTCATCCACCTCCGAAGGCTCCAGATGAATCCGACTGAGCGCTTTTTTTACCACCATGACGCCCAGATCAATGCTGGGAATGTCCTTAACAACTCCATCAAATCGACCAAACGGAGTTCTGACCGCACTGACGATGACTGCATCCCTATTGTTCATTTTTTATTTTATCCTTTTTTTGACTGTTTTTAGGATGAGCGGAATAAGCCGCATCCAAATACAGATTGCATTTTTTGAGCCCGTAACCCAATTTAAAGCGGCATAATGCCGTGCTTCCGTGGCGATCGCGGGATTTCTTTTTTGGCGAGCATTTTGAGGGCCTGGATAATTTTTATCCGTGTCTCAGCCGGATCAATTATGTCATCAATCACCCGTAAACCGGCTGCCAGGTAGGGCGTGGCGTAATTTTTTTCATATTCTGCGATGAATTTTTGACGTGCAGCTCCAGGATCCGGCGCGCTGGCAATTTCTTTGGCCCAGATTACCTCAGCAGCTCCTTCAGGGCCCATGGAAGCGCATTCTGCCGTTGGCCAGGCGTAGACCAGGTCGATCCCTAGTTCCTTGGGGCCCATAGCCGACCAACCGCCGCCGTAAGCTTTGCGAAGGATTATGGTGATCATGGGAACAGTGGCTTCAGAATAGGCGTACAGCATTTTTGCGCCGTGGCGGATGATGCCCCCATGCTCCTGGCCAATCCCTGGAAGAAATGCTGTGGTGTCCATTAAGGTGACAATCGGGATGTTAAATGCATCTAGGATCTGAATAAATCGGGCTCCCTTATCGGATGCATTGATATCGATGCTACCGCCTAAAAATTTGGATTGGTTGGCAATGATGCCGACACTGCGTCCATCCAACCTGGCAAGGCCGATCACCATATTGGGTGCGTAATCCGGTTTGATTTCGAAAAACCTTTCATCATCTACAATCTCCTGGATGACCCGACGAACATCGTAGACCTTTTTCTTTTCAGCAGGTACGATTTCCAGCAGACCCGGGCATCGTCTCTTGGGGTCATCAGCGGTGGCTATCCTGGGAGGTTTCTCAAAGCAATTGGGAGGAAAATAGGCCAGCAGCTCCTTGATCTTTTCGAGACAATCATCGTCATCTTCAGCTTCAAGATCCGCGACTCCGCTTTGCCGGCAATGAACTCTGGAGCCACCAAGCTCGTCAGGGCTGGTTTCAGCCCCGGTGACTGCCTTTATCGCTGCCGGGCCTGTGATGAACATGAAGCTGGTTTTTTTGGTCATCAAGATAAAGTCCATGAGGGCCGGTGAGTAAACAGAGCCGCCCGCCGATGGTCCCATGATGGCCGCGATCTGGGGGATGACACCGGAACACCTTGCATTTTGGTAAAATATTCGGGCAAAGGTAATATTTTCAGAGCCTTCCTGGAGTCGTGCTCCGGCCGAATCAAAAAGGCCGATCAAGGGAACCTTTTTTTCATAGGCCATAGCGGCCAGATCGGCAATTTTCTTTTGATGTACCGGACCTGCGGAGCCTCCCATTACCGTAAAATCCTGGGAATATACAAAAACGGTTTGGCCTTGAATCTCCCCGTAGCCGGTGACAACACCATCTGCCGGAAGTTCTTTTTTATCCATGCCCAGCCGGTTACAGCGGTGGAACGCAAAAAGACCCAATTCGACGAAAGTATCCGGATCCAAGAGTTTTTGAATCCGCTCGCGAGCCGTTAGTTTTCCCTTTTTATGTTGGGCTTCAATTTTGGCCGAACCGCCCCCCAGTTCCAACCCGGCCCGTCGCTCTTTCAATTCTTGAACTTTGTCCTTCATCAAGCTCATCGCTTTACCTTTCGAATTGATGCGTGTGACAACGACCACCCGCACAGCGGGTGGCTTGGATTTTTCCGCCATAGGCGGGAAAAGACAGGGGCGCGAAGTGCCCCAATCGTTGCGGGTTTGGAAAACCCAATCAATCAGATTTGACTCAGATCACCCCTTCATCTTTCAAGTGATGAATATCTTTATCGCTATAGGCCAGCAAATTCCGGAGGATCTCCTCTGTATGTTCGCCCAGAAGAGGCGCTGCTTTGCTGATATGCCCAGGCGTTTTAGACATTTTTGCCGGCGGACCAACTATCTGATGCATGCCCGCAATTGGATGATGGACATCGACTAGCATTCCTCTGGCCTTAACCTGTGGGCATTTGAAGATATCATCCACCGTTTGCACCGGGGCTACCGGCACATCATGTTTGATCAGCAATTCAACAAGCTCATCTCGATTGTTGGATTTGACCCAGGTGTCGATGATGGGTCTGAGATAATGGTAATTTTCAGCGCGTCCCGACATCGAATTGAGTTCGGGTTTTTCAAGTAGATGACCCTGTTTCATTGCGTGGCAAAAATTTTTCCAATGTTTTTCCCAGTGGCCGGCAATAACAATATTTTTTCCATCCTTTGTTTCGAAACAGTCATAAGGCGCATAGAGGGGATGTGCATTTCCTTCTCGGCCTGAAATGATACCTGATATGGAGTACATCATGATCGCGCGTTCAATCATATAAAGCATGGTATCATACATGGCACAATCCACATGCTGTCCCTGGCCGGTTTTGTTGGCATCGTGTAAAGCCACCATTGTCGCAAATGCGGCAATGGTGGACGTCCAGATATCTCCAATCCCCGGGCCGACCTTATGGGGGGCCCCGCCTCTGGGGCCGGTCATGGCCATTACACCGCCCATCGCCTGGGCGATAAGATCAAAAGCGGGTCGTTCTCGATAGGGGCCGGTATGACCAAAACCCGAAATGCTCGTATAGACAATCTTGGGGTTGATTGAACTGAGTGCGTCGTAGCCGATACCCAGACGCTCCATAACACCGGGTCTGAAATTTTCTATGACCACATGGGCATTTTTGACGAGTTCCTTAACGATGGCCACTCCTTTTGGGTGCTTGAGGTTGAGCGTCAAGCTTTTTTTATTGCGACTGATAGAAAGAAAAAATCCCCCGGCCCGCTGATCTTTGTCATGGGGGGAATAAGGCCCGATGCTTCTGGTATTGTCGCCCGTACCCGGCTGTTCGATTTTGATAATTTCAGCGCCATAATCACCAAGCATCATTGTGGCATACGGGCCGGCCAGCATCAGTGTAAAATCCAAAACACGGATGTCTTTTAAGGGTTGCTGGAGTAACTCTTTCATTTTATACTATTTTCATTCATATTTGTCGTACGTTAATATGCCGCGCAGGATGAATCAGAGGTACTTCAAATCCATCAGGAATTTAATTAAATTTTGAATTATCTTTGGATTATATTAGGCGGCCTAAGGATGTCAAGAAAAATTTGTTTTTAGGCGAATGGATGCCGTTTTTATGCAAACCCTATCATTTATACTGTAAACAGGGAATGTTATGTAAGAATTTATCTAAATAGCCGATTGAACTTTTACTTGACAGGCATTAATTATTGAATTAAAGAAAAAATTAAATTTAATTCACTTTAAGAATGATAGACAGTTGTAAGTGATATTTATGGTTTTTTAAAAGAAGGTGATTGCCGGAATCCCGCAAGGCACTTCTTTACAAATGAGAAGAAGTGGGATATTGGACAATATTGATTGTTTGTTTTAAAAATGTCTATCGAACCAACCAATCCGATAACCGTACGATAAAATTGATGATTAGGTTCCGTGTCGAACACACTATTTAAGTTTTGGGGGACGGGTACGGTTCTAAACGCATCAAAACCATTCTGCATTTTTAGTACATTGATACGAATTACGCTGTGGGGCGAATAATGAAAGGAGGTGAGACAATCAAACAGGTTTCTTTCTCGATCATCTTACTGAAGAGAAAACAAGACATGGCTTGTAGCTGATGAAAATGTGCATTAAATAAAATTAAGGAGGGTCTTTATGGAAACGAAAAAGATTTTTTTGCCCGAGTCTGAGATTCCGCGGTATTGGTACAATATCCTGCCGGATATGCCGACACCAATGGAGCCGCCACTTCATCCGGGGACCGGCGAGCCTATTGGGCCAGATGATTTGGCACCGCTTCTCCCCATGGCAGTGATCGAACAAGAAGTGAGCCAGCAAAGCGAGATCCCTATCCCGGAAGGGGTCCTTGAAAAATATGCCATCTGGCGGCCCTCACCCCTTTACCGCGCCTTTGCTCTTGAAAAAGCGCTCGGCACGCCTGCCAAGATCTATTTCAAGAACGAGGGGGTCAGTCCTGCCGGAAGCCATAAACCCAACGCAGCGGTTGCCGCGGCTTATTTCAATAAAGAAGCCGGAACCAAGCAAATATATACTGAGACCGGAGCCGGTCAGTGGGGAAGCGCGCTCGCTTTTGCCTGCGCCCTCTTTGAATTGCCTGTTCAAATTTTTATGGTGAAGATTAGTTATCATCAAAAACCGATGCGACGCGTGATGATGGAGACCTGGGGGGGTAAATGTGTACCCAGTCCCTCCCCCGAAACCGAGGTGGGAAGGGGAATCCTGGAGAAGGACCCGGATAACCTGGGCAGTCTGGGTATCGCCATCAGTGAAGGGGTGGAAAAGGTCGTGCAAGACCCGGACGCTAAATACTGTCTGGGAAGTGCGCTGAACCATGTTCTTCTGTATCAGACCGTAAATGGTCTTGAATGCAAAAAACAGATGGAAATTGCCGGAGACTATCCGGATGTGATTATCGGATGCTCAGGCGGTGGCAGCAATTTTGGCGGCATCATGCTTCCGTTTGCCAGAGATAAGATCAATGGCAAAGATATTGATATCATTGCCGTCGAACCCACCTCCTGTCCCACCATGACCCGGGGGCCGTTTGCCTATGACTTTGCCGACACCGGTGAAATGACGCCGCTTTTGCCCATGCATACCGTGGGTCATGATTTCATGCCGCCGGCCATCCATGCCGGGGGCTTGAGATATCACGGCAATGCACCGATTAACAGCCAACTCCTCTTGGACGGCATCATCAGGGCCGAGGCCATCTCACAGCTTGAAACCTTTGAAGCGGGTGTTCTGTTTGCCAGGTGCGAAGGATTCATCACGGCCCCGGAGACCAACCATGCCTTAGCCCAGGTCATCCGCGAAGCCAAAAATGCCAAGGAAGAGGGCAAAGAAAAGGTTATTCTCTTTAACTGGAGCGGACATGGGCTGATCGACATGAACGCTTATGAGGCTTATAATGCCGGCGAACTTGAAGATTACGCACTTTCAGAAGAAGAGCTAACCAGAGCACTGGGACGGCTTGAAGGTCTGCCGAAACCCAAGCAATACGTTCCCGCTAAATAAAAATCAATGTGCTGATCTGATACCGGGGGCCCTTTTGGCCCCCGGTATTCGGTAATTAAAAGGTATGAGATGAGCAAACCATCCAAACCGCCGGATGACGATTTTCAGATTCGGTGCCCCAAGCTAGGAAATCAAATTTATTTTTCCTATTGCGTCCAAGAAAATCAAGGGCTCCCCTGTTACCGGACCCTTGACTGCTGGTTTGAGCATTTTGAGGTGGCAGCGTTCCTTAAAAAGACCCTGACACCTGCCAAATGGAAAGCTGCTTTCGAAAAGCCCCCCAAACCCAAAATGATCTCCCTGCTTGAATTGATCGAACAAGCAAAAAATAGACAGGCTAAAGAATCTTAACGGGAATCTGCGGTACCCATCAAACCTTCCGCATAATTCAATCGATGTATTTTTGCTATTCCGGTGGCGGCATTCGATCTGGACCGGGTCGCAGAATACATCGAAGTACGACACGCTAAAGGAACAGAAAGGCATCTGGCATTTAACGGAAAAATAGAACACCCATCGCCGGGTGAAGTTATCTTGTGTGATGCCCTTGAGCATGTGCACGGCCGGCGCTGGACGTTTCGACAAAGCAGGCAGTCCATCGTCACACCTGAGACAACAAAGGTATTGGTTCTTAGCGAAGCGATGCATGAATCCGCCGATGTCGATGTGCCCGTGTTGCTGGACAAGCTGGCTGAAGGTATTACTGCCCTGTGGTCGCCCCCTCCCAACCGTGGCGTTATCACTGCTGCATCCGACCGGATAGAGTTTTAGCAGCACTATCCTTGGATTCATTTTTGATTTTCATCCAAATCGGAAAAAAATGAGCGGCGCGTTGCAGAAAAAATTTATGCCCATCTATGCTTTTGAATTGGCGGGTTGCTTCAGAAGGGCCAATGAAGGTATGAAGATATTGCAAGGGACGGCATGAAACCGTCCCCGGTCAGATCGCCTATTGTACCGCGGCAAAGCCCAGATCAAAAGCCTTTAAATTGTGTTCCAGAAAGACTTTTTTGGTTGACGTCGAAATCGTATTTTTCATAGCCTCTGCGCCGATGGGTATGGTTTCTGAGCCGATAAGCGCTCCCAGCATGACCATATTCAAGGACAACGGATTGCCTGCTTTTTCAGCCAGGGCAGAGCCGTCAAAGGCCATTACGGTATCGATCTTGGCTTCAATCAATGCCATGATTTCTTCCAAAGGTGGATAAGAGCCCTGTCCCAGAGCCGCGGTGAACGGTTGAAGTGATCTTGTATTGGTGATGACAACGGTTTTGCGGTTGCATTTACCCAGGCCCCGGAGGGTTTCAAGGGGTTCGAAACTCAAGAACACATCGCTTTCGCCGGGAGAAATAATTGGGCTGCTGATGTCGCCCAATAAAACAGCTGACTCCACAATTCCTCCCCGTTGAGCCATGCCGTGTATTTCACTGGCGACCACGGGTATTCCCAATGAGAGCGCCGCTTCTCCCAGAAGATTGGTGGTCAAAAGATTTCCCTGGCCGCCGACGCCGATAACGACTATTTTTTTTGGTTCCATAAAAAGCCTCCCGCTATTATTCTTTTAATGGCAAAATTGCATTTTCAGGACAGATTTGCGCGCATACCGTGCACCCGGTGCAAAGATGCTTGTTGATTCCCACTTTTTCATCTTCCATATACATGGCCGGGCAGGCCAGTTTGTTTAAGCAAATCCTGTGGTTCTGGCATTTCTCCTGATTGATATAAAAGGGCCTTGAGCGTTTTAGCTGGTTCGTGGCTCTGGCAAACAGGGGACACATCTCCTCAGAAATGATGACCGATATTCCGTCATATTGAGCAGACGCTTCAATTTTTTCGATGGCACTTTTAACTCTGAAAGGCCTGATCAGATGCACATCCTCAACGCCACACCCTCTGACCACCTGCTCGATGGAAACGCGTGTCCGCGGGACCCCCAGGGGCTCCGTGTCTACACCGGGGTTGATTTGGTATCCGGTCATCGCCGTCGTACCGTTGTCCAGGATGACCAGGGTGAATTTGTGATTGTTGTGGACGCCATTGATAAGGCCGGTGATGCCGGAATGAAAAAAAGTGGAATCACCGATGAAACCGACCACCTTTTGATCGGTGGCTTGGGAAAAGCCGCAGGAAGAAGTCACTGAAGATCCCATGCAAATAATGAAATCGGCCATGTTAAAAGGCGGCATAACCCCCAAGGTGTAACACCCGATATCGGTGGGATAGACCGTATCGGGTCCATAGACTTCTTTGACCGCATAATAAGTGGCCCGGTGGGGGCAGCCCGCACACAGATTGGGGGGGCGTCCGGGCAGAGACGGCACATCAGAGAGTTCCGGAATTTCAGGCAGGCTGCAATCCACACCGAAATACCCGGCAATGGCCTGTCGAACCATACCCGGGTTATATTCCAGAAGGCGGGATAAAGATCCCACCCCTTTGCCGTTTATAGCGATGGTGATACCGTTTCGGTGGGCCAATGCCTGCAGTTCCTTTTCGTTCAGGGGCTCAAGCTCTTCGACCACGAGTACTTTTTCTACCTGGCTCATAAACTCCAGACATAGCTTCTCGGGCAACGGCCAGGAGAATCCCAGCTTTAAAATACGAACCTTATCGGAAATACCCAGATCCGA
>Ga0255055_10002135_pt1 | contig 14085 bp, 11 predicted proteins | sample JV7_2_27_MG_FD_188633 | JGI IMG/M metagenome (GOLD analysis project Ga0255055, IMG submission 188633) | Seawater microbial communities from Jervis Inlet, British Columbia, Canada - JV7_2_27 | ecosystem: Environmental > Aquatic > Marine > Inlet | place: Canada: British Columbia | collected...
GGGGTCTTGATGCCGGTGGAAAGCATATCCACCCGGGTCTTAATCGGCATGGTCCAGGCGTTGGTCAGGCCCGGGAACCGGATGGACTTGTCCAGTTCCGAAATCAGTTGCTCGATGGTCATGCCCTCGCGCCATTCGGATTCGGGTTTTAACGTGATGGTGGTCTCTATCATCGAAAGCGGAGCCGGATCCGTGGCGGTTTCCGCCCGCCCGATTTTGCCGAAGACATGATGAACCTCCGGAAAAGTTGCTATAATCCGGTCGGTTTGCTGCAGCAGCTCCTTGGCTTTGGTAATGGAAATGCCGGGAAGGGTGGTCGGCATGTAAAGCAAATCGCCTTCGTTTAAAGGCGGCATGAACTCGGAGCCGATACTTTTCCAGGGGATGTAAGTTAAGGCCAGGACGGCTATGGCCAACAGGATAACCAGGACCTTGGCTTTAAGCACCAGTTTGATGACGGGGTGGTAAATCCAGATGAGGAAGCGGTTTACGGGATTTTTCGCTTCGGGCCGGATCTTACCGCGGATCAAATAGCCCATCAGAATCGGGACAATGGTAACGGACAGCAGAGCAGCACCCAGCATGGCGTAAGTTTTGGTAAAAGCCAGGGGTTTGAAGAGCCGGCCTTCCTGGGCTTCCAGGGTGAAGACCGGCAAAAAACTGATGGCTATGATCAGAAGAGAAAAGAAAAGGGCCGGCCCGACTTCCCTGGAAGCATCCAGGATCAGATCCCAGTGGGGCTTTTTGCCGGCATCCTTTTCAATGTGCTTGTGGGCATTTTCGATCATGACAATAGCCCCATCCACCATGGCGCCGATAGCGATGGCAATACCGCTCAAACTCATAATGTTGGCATTGATGCCCTGCCTTTGCATAATAATGAGACTGATGAAAATCCCCACCGGCAGGGTGAAAATCGCCACCAGGGCGCTGCGCAGGTGAAATAAAAAGATGATGCAAACCAGCGTTACGATAATACTTTCCTCAATAAGCGTCCTTTTCAGGTTGTCAACGGCCCGCAGGATCAGGCCCGAACGATCATAAACGGATTTGATGCGAACCCCTTCGGGCAGACCGGCCTTGAGTTGCTCCAGTCTTTCCTTGACATTTTCAATCACCTGCAGGGCGTTTCCCCCATAACGCATGATAATAATGCCTCCCACGACCTCGCCCGTGCCGTTATAATCGGCGACACCGCGTCTGAGCTCCGGGCCGATCTTGACGACGGCCACATTTTTAAGCATAATCGGAACGCCGCGCTGATCGACTCCCAGGGGGATGTTGTAAAGATCGTTTACGCTTTTGATGTAACCCAGACCGCGTACCATAAACTCGGTTTCGCCCATTTCCACCAGCTTGCCGCCGACGTCATTGTTGCTGCGCTGGATCGCCATCCTGATCTTTTGCAACGGAATGTTGAAAGCGACCAGCTTGTTGGGGTCCACAATCACCTGGTACTGTTTGACAAAACCGCCGATGGAGGCCACCTCGGCCACCCCGTTCACGCTGGTGAGCTCAAAGCGCAGATACCAGTCCTGGATGGAGCGCAACTGCGACAGGTCATGCCGGTCGCTTTCGAGAATGTACTCGTAAACCCAGCCCACGCCGGTGGCATCCGGTCCCAGGGACGGATTAACGCCGTCGGGCAGCCGGCCGGAGACAAAATTGAGATACTCCAGTACCCGACTGCGGGCCCAGTACATGTCGGTGCCGTCTTCAAAAATAATGTAAACAAATGAAAATCCAAAAAAGGAATAACCCCGCACTACCTTGGCAAACGGAACCGCCAGCATAGAGGTGGTCAACGGATAGGTGACCTGGTCTTCCACGACCTGGGGTGCCTGGCCGGGGTATTCGGTAAAGATGATCACCTGGACATCGGAAAGATCCGGAATGGCATCCAGCGGGGTTCGCACCAAAGCATAGATGCCGCCCAAAATGATGAACAGGGTCCCCAGGATTACCAGGAACTTGTTCTTGATTGACAACTCGATGATTTTCTCGATCATTTTTTATCCCTGGATCGTGGTGTTTGTATTGGTTCAGCCACTAAGACACCAAGTCACAAAGTAAAGATACTAATTTCAAAACAATATATGAAAGGGAAGAATTCATTCCTAAAAAAATCAGATGGCGCTTTTCCTTTTTGTAAGTAATTTTAAATTATCTAAGCATCTTAGTGCCTTTGTGTCTTAGTGGCTAATCTTTTTCGAGCAATTATTGGATACCTGTACAGCCCGTGGCGGCGGTATTGCGCGCTAGTGCCCCCCCGGAGCTCGCCGGCGCAGTTCCAGCATTTTCTGAATGGCCTCGCGCAGGCGACTTTCGGAATCCAGCATAAACTGGGCCGAAAGAACAATTTCTTCGCCTTCCTGCAGACCGTCCAGTATCTGGAACTCATTCTCATTGACTTCGAGGCCGATATTGACTTCCCTGGGCTGGAACTTGCCTTCACCGACGGCCACGAAAACAATCTGCCGGACCCCGCTGTCAATCACAGCTTCCTGTGGAATGACCAGGCTGTTCTTAGCGACAACGCGCTTAAGCAAGATGTCGGCATACATGCCCGGCTTGAGTTGATAGCCGGGATTGGCAAATTCCAGACGAAGTTTAGCAGTGCGCGTTTTTGTATCAAGGTAAGGATAGATAAAAAGCACTTTGCCTTTGTATTTTTTTCCCGGAATATAGGACAAATCCATTTCAGCTGCCATTCCTTTTCGAACCCAGGGCAGTTCGTATTCATAAACATCCACATCAACCCATACAGTAGAGAGATCAACGATCTCGTATTGAACCGCACCTTCTTTAATATAATGTCCCTCGAAAACCTCTTTTTTGGTGACCACCCCCGCTGCCGGCGAGAAGACCGTAAGGGTCTTTTGTATTTTTCCGGTTTTTCCAATCTTTTCGATCTGCGCCTCCGTCAGATCCCAAAACCGCAGGCGGGTGCGCGAGGCCTTCAGCAAACGTTCTGCACCCCCACGAACCCTGGCATAGGACGAATTCGATAAACGATTATATTGATCCAGGGCCAGCAAATATTCCTGCTGGGCCGTAACCAGCTCCGGACTGTAGATCTCAAATAGCGGCTGCCCCTTCTTCACCGCATCACCTACGAAATTTACATGTAGCTTCTCTATCCAGCCACTGAACTTGGTGGTCACCGTAAAGATTTTGGTCTCATCAAAAATAATATTGCCCAGCGTGCGGATATCTTTGACCAGCGATTTTCGCTGAACCCGCCCCAGGCGAACCCCCATGTTTTGCATAGTGACCGGATCAATCCGGATAGTAGAAGCCGGCTCCTTGTCTTCGCCTTCTTCTTCGTACACCGGCACAAGGTCCATTCCCATGGGAGACTTGCCCGGTTCGTCCCGGATGTAGGTGGGGTCCATCGGCGATGTCCAGTATTTAATCTTTTTGCCGGTCTCAGGATCAACCAGGCCGGCTTTGAGATCTTTTTGAGCGGATAGCGCCTCATTTGTCCAAAGGCGCTGCAAGGCCGGATTAACAATTCCGGATTTTAAGCCTTCCCAGGCGAAAATAAGTCCCGCAAATACAATGATCGCAACAGCGATTTTGAATAATGGTTTCATCTTGCCACAACCTCCCTATCCCGGATCCGCCGAAGGCGGAGAACAAATTGCCACAAAGGCACCCAGACACAAAGTCCGCCTCAGGCGGATTAATATTCATCTTTGCGTCTGGGTGGCGTAAATGTTTTGCCACAAAATGTCATAGATCCGCCTCTGGAGGGCAAAAAAATAACAACTAAGATACTGATGAACTCGTAAAAAGTCAGAAAAGCAACCTTTTTACGAGTGTTTTTTGTATTTGGTGTTTAGTGTTTAGTATTCTAACATGCCGATATAGCATCATCTATTTCATACCAAACACCAAACACGAAACACCAAACACTTGATGAATTCGACTTTTTACGAGATCATCAAAGGTAAGCATCAATGATTTCGGGTTCAAGAATACAGGTATCATCACGCATTAGACTTTTTATATTTATTTTTCCTTTGCCGGCATCCCATCGAGAGGTCCACCCAGAACTTCTTCCAGTTCGGTGCGTTTTTGATAAATGTTGAACAAATAGTTTTCAGCCTTTAGTTCAAAGCGCAGCAACCGTATTTGAGAATTGATCATTGTGTCGAACTCAAGTGAGCCGACTTCGTAAGCGGCCAGGGAGGAGTTCGCCCACTGCTCTGCCTGAATGAGCAGCGCTTCGTCGAAGAGCCGGTAATTTTCTTGAAAATCGCGAATCTCCGTAGCCAGGGCATCTACCCGGTGTGGCAGGCTCTCCAAGAGATTGCGGAAAGATTTGAAAGCCGCATCGTGACTCTTCAGGGTTGCAGCCAGCTTCGGGTCCTGCCTGTATTTTTTCCAAACCGGAAGATTAATGGTTACCGATGCCGACACGAAGTCCGGCAGGCTTCGTCCGGTGCGGTCTTCATCGCGTTGACCGTAAGCCACTTTGAAATCCATATCCGGCCAGTAATCTTTGCGTGCCAGCTCGGTCTCTACCGCCGCGATATCGATGTCAGCCCGCCTGACGCTCAACATCGGATTTTCTTGGGCCGCTATAGATTGCAGCCTTTTTATATCCAGTTGCATATCCGGAAAATTTAAACCTTGCGGCGGCGCTACGGGAGAGAAACTCTCTCGATTGAGCAACCCGTTGATCCTATCTTCCCGGGTACGACGCTTGCGATTCAAGATGATCTTTTCATCCAAAAGCTTGCTCAGCTCTACCTGGGCCTGCAAGACATCCTGTTGCAGGCCCCGGCCGGTGGCATATCGCGTCTCGGCAACCCCGAGCAGTTGATTAACGATGTCGGTCAGGCGCGCATTAATTTTGAGGCCGGCAGCCACAAATCCGAGCCGGTAATAGTTGGCGGCAATCTTGCGGGCCAGTTCAAAACGCTTTGCCTCCAGTACTGCTTCCTGCCGGACGGCCTTCAAGGCAGTGCGTTGAGACCGGAGATCTAATTTGCCAAACCAGGGTATCTTTTGCGCCAGAGATATCTGTTTTTGAGTCATGGGCTCCCGCTCAAAACTAAAGCTGTCAGCCGGCAGATTAAGTATGGCGAGACCCAGTCTAAGATCCTCCAGGGACCCTGCAAACGGAATTTCTGCTTTAAGGCTTTCTACCCGGGCTTGCAGACTTTGAATTTCTTTGTTTTGAGCAAGTCCTTCTTCAATTAGGTCAGACAGGTCAGGTGGCGCCCATATGGGAGAAGCGGCCTGAATGCTTCCATTCCAAAAAATAAAGATGCCCACAATTGCCGACACAATTACCCCTGGCTTTTTCGGGAATAAAGTCATTTTATTTCTCCTCATCTGATTTTTAAGACGATCTAAAAAAGCAATGATGATGCCAAAATCGCAAGTTATTAAAATTACGTTAAATTTATGATTAATCGGCAACAGAATATTTCATAGTTGCGTATTTTATACACACTAAGATGAGGAGTTCATTTTATGATGCGAAATATATTCGCACCTCAGCACATTCAATCAAAAAAATTTGATAAGGGGATAAAAATATGTGAAATATTCAGTGCCGTCAAAACACCGTTTTCGAAGCAGTATAAATGCGTTGTCGATATGCTTGTGAACCAATTGAGGAAAATTTCGAGTAATGACAAATAGGGTGGTGGAATTATTTAAATAAACTATCTTCTTTTCTCTTTAAACAGCAACCATGTCAAGGGAATATTTTTAACCCCCGTCTCAACCTATGAGTTTGCTATTGAAGCATAAGACCTCTTTTTTTTTGAATCGAAATAGCGCCCTCCTTATGATTCGGGTTAAGCGTAAACTGAGGCTCCTGCCGGACTGAAATCGGTTGCTTTTCTTTCTTCGGACAAGGAGAAGGATTGCTCTAAGGCAAGACAATAATCCAGCCCATCAATGTAAGTGCGGCGGTAATAAACCAAAAAATTGTTCGGGGAATTATCGTAACTTCTTCGTAGCATTTATGATAAAACCGAGCGTCGCGGGTAATGGTAAAAAGCTCTGATAGAATTTCCCAGGCCGCGTGCGTGCTGACAAATACAACAATAATTTTCATTAAATTTGCCTGGCCGAAGGCAATAATTGCAGCGAAGTTCACCGCCGCATAGAACACGGCCAGGGGCACGCTTTGCAAATGCCCGAATTCGTGTGTTAGGCTCAATGCGTAGCGTGCATTTTCTGTCAAACCCCGGCGCAAAAGCCAGTTCATCACAGGAGGATGAGGAATTAACAATCTCCCCCAACCCGCCCTGTGTATGAAGCCGGGCCCGATGATAACGCTGGCATTCATACCATACCATGTTCGATTTTGTATGGTTTCTGTTTTTTTTTCTTGCATCCTACTGCCCGGTGAGGGAGCCTCTTTCCTCTGACGATCCCTTTGTAACCTGGTCTTACGAGAAGCCAATTCGATTTTTTCCTTCGTTTTTGGCTGCGTATAGATTGCCGTCGGCGCGTTTAATGAAGGTATCCAATTTTTCGCCAGTTTCATATTGTGCGACGCCGATACTTACGGTGACTGACACGTTTTTCTTCTCTGGTAGTGTCAAATTTTTACTTTCAAACGCCTGCCGTATTCTTTCAGCAAAATGCAGTGCCTGCGGACCTTTAGTTTCGGGCAGGAGAACAGTAAACTCTTCACCGCCATATCGATACGCCGTATCAGTTTTTCTCAAAGATTCACGAAGAATTTCACCTGCTTTGGCCAAAACGCTATCACCGGCAATGTGGCCGAACGCGTCATTATATTTTTTGAAGTTATCAAGGTCCAAAATCAATAAAGACAAAGGGTGCCCATAGCGATTGGTTCGCTCGATCTCTGCTTTTAGCTGCTTGAAAAAATGCCTGGAATTATGGAGCCCGGTAAGATCATCGGTGATACTGAGTTTCATAAACTTTTGTTCACTTTTTTTCAGTGCAAGCGTGACTTGCCGGCTGCGCCCGTAAAAAGCGCCCGATATCGCACTAAGGACGGCAAAAGTTAAGCTCCACGGCAGCATTTGAATTGAAAATGCCCGGGTCGACTCTGAAATAATTATTGAATTAACAGTATGGTTAGAACCCGGCCTGGAATGGAACATCAATCGTGTCGTGAACATCATCCAGGGATGTATAACAAAAAAACCGAATAAAGCACCGACGATAACCGATCGCCAAAATATTTTCGACCGCAGATAACTTAAGTTTTCCAATGTCAGATAGTCCCTTTTAATTCAGCTTACAATCGGTGAATGGATAAATGTAAAAAGCCTTAACCCGGACAAGCCGGTTGGAGCGAAGCGTAAATCCCGATTTATCGGGGAACCCAAAATGATTAATCACGAAAACACGAAATTTTCAAAGCACGAAATTTTTCTTTTCTTTCGTGTTTTCTTCCTTTCGTGCTTTCGTGATAAAATCCGCCTTGGCGGATCATAAAATGTCATAGATCCGCCTCTGGAGGGCAAAGAATTCACAACTAAGATTCTAAAACAAATATCTCAATCCGTTGCCTTTACCACAACAAGTGTAATATCATCCTCTTGCCTGACGGATCCCTGGAATGTTTTTAAAGAATGGATAATTGAGTTAATGAGTTCTTCCGATGAAAGATGTTGATACTGCCGGATAAGCGCTTTTAGACGTTGCTTGCCGAACATTTCAGCTGAATTATTTTGGGCCTCCCATAAACCGTCTGTTCCAATCAAAAGAATTTGCCCTTTTGAAAATCCGGTTTGAATGTTTTCCTGGTATTCAACGTCGGCATCGACCCCAAGAGCTACCCCCTTTCCCTGTAATTCGATAAAGTTATCCGTTTCTGGATCGTAGATCAGCGCCGGATCGTGACCCGCTCTGACCCATTGCAGAGATTTTTCTTCGAGGAAAATTTCGACATAAAATAATGTCACGAACTGACCCGTATCGCGCATATCCTGGACCATGAGGCGGTTTACGCCGGCGATACTCTTGCCGATGCCGTCTGATTGTGAAATGCTGCTTTTTATAAAGGCTCTGATGGTCGCCATTAACAGGGCCGCTGATATTCCATGACCCGATACATCGCCAACCGCAATACCGAGAGTGTTCATCGATTGGCGGCGCATCCGGATAAAATCATAAAGATCGCCGCCGGTTTCATCACAGTAAATACTGCGGCCGGCAATATCGAACCCTTCAAGTTCGGGTATTTTCTGAGGCAAAAGATTTTGCTGAACTTCCATGGCCACATCCAGGGCCTGTTTCATTCTTACCCGTTCCTCCAGCTCAGGCACCATGGTGTTGAAAGCCCCGGCGAGCTCCCCCATTTCATCCTTTGAACGGATGTGAACCCGGGCGCTGAAGTCGCCGGAAGCCACCCGGTGGGCGGCCTCGGCCAGCCGGGATATGTTTTCGGTCACCAATCTGGAAAGAATTAATGCCAGACCGATAACCGCCAGAACAACGGCTGACAGAAGGATGCGGGTGACCGTAATCTGTTGTCCGATGCGGCTAAAAACATAGGTGCCCATATTAACGGCTTCGGCCACCAGATCTTCTTCGGGGACTATCAGCAATAAGGCGTTGCAATAGTCATCGATGCACCCGTAAGCTGCAAGGCTTGGCCGGCCCTCGTAAGTGATCTTCCTGACACCTGTTGTATTGTTTTTCAAATCAGCGATCAGTTCTTCACGTTGGCCCTTGTCTGTAAGTTCAAGCCATTCTTCATCCTGTACAGCCCGCCAATGGTGGTGATTTTTTTTCTGAATTTGTCCGTGTGCTAAAATACGAATGGCAAGCTTGTCCGAAGCGGTCGGCGTATCGGCGCGCACGATCAATGAAGTTACGTCTTTCGACAACTTGCGAATATGCTCATCTACTCGAAGAAACGCATCCACCGGAACTACGATGGCGGTCACGCCGATGAGCGATCCGTCCGGTCGGTAAAAAGGTGCAGATACTGTAAATACCATCTGCATCGTATAGGCATCGATGTGAGGTTTGGACCAGGTTATCTGTTCCTTTTTGCTATCTGGAAGGTACCAACCCTTTTTTGGAGTGCCATGCATCATGGGTGAGGATTGAACGGAAGGATAAACCGTTAGAATACCGTTTATAAAGGTAGTTAATTGCCAGAGAATGAGGTCGGAATGCTCGCGCTCTAATTTGCGGTAGACCGGAACCATTGTTGAAACCTTTTGGATTGTCTGGGCGTATTCTTTTTTATTAATGCTATCAGAAATTAGATAAGTTTGGTTTTCGTAAGAAACCTGCAGTGGTCTGGGCTCCATCATCCCAATCTGAATCAAATGCTTGGTAGACGGCCGAAACTCCATCCGGCGAGTTCCTGATTTTCCAGCGTTTAAAGAATTCCCGATTTTGCTTTGGGCAGGCCCTCCGGAAAATCTTTTTTCCAGCTCGAAAGCCTGAACCTGAAGGACCATTTCAACAAGCTCCCGCTCACGCCGCAGGATTGTGGCATGTTCTTCGACCAGGCTTTTAAGTTCAAGGCTTGCTCGGCTGATCAATACCCCCATTGTTTTTCTGGCCAAATCATCACCTAATTTTCGCATTGAACGCTGATCCGTCCAACGCATGAGAAGCATGGGAACCAGTGAAATAAACAAAAGTATCAGTAGAAATTTCCAGCGGATGCGCATGAGTAGACCTTAAATCCAAAAAATTAAAGGTTGGCGGGAAATGACCAACTTGTATCAAATATTAAAACTTGTAGCGATTTTTAAGGGAAAAAATCGCCCGCGTGTATCATTTATCAACAAGTAGGAACCATATCCAGGCTTGATAGAAGGCTTGTCCGCAAATCAGCAGGTCACTAATCAAACACAAAATATAGTTTATGGCCTGGAAAAGACAAAAGGAGACCCCAACGGTCTCCCATTTGGTCTAACGCCCTCAGATTACTGGGCTCGAATCAACAAACTTTTTCCAATCTTTTCCCAGGCCATCATTCCACCTTGCAAGTGGATCACCTGGCTATATCCCATACCAACTAATTTCTCAGCGGCAATACGCCCCATAGGGCCCATCATGCAGTAAACCACTATCTTGGCATTCTTATCATCGGGGAGTTGGTTTTTGTAACGATCGATTCTATTGAAAGGGATCTGAAAATCCGTCCGAGCAATTTCTCCTTGATAGGGAATGTGAACGTTAATCAGGGTGAAATCTTTTTGATCCAGCATCTCAGCGAATTGATCCACGGAAATGTTTTTATAAGCTTTCGTATCCATAGACCATCCGTCAGAATTGAAATACCCTAAAAGTGCGAGGGCAAACAGTATTAGCATAACTTTCAACCCGTAAGTCGTTTTTAGCATCTGTCTTCTCCTCATCAAACGTACAGTTTTAACTGAGTTAATGCATCATATCTCCCATTTGTTGCATATGATTTTGCATGTAGGGGTCAGTAGCCTGTTGGGTCGGCTTGTAAAAGAAAAACAGAAAGACAACTGTGGCTAAAAGGGCCAGGATAAAGGAACCGATGACTATCCCCCATTTGCGAGATAAAGGAACAGCCAATTGAGAAGAAAAAACGGTTCGATTTATTTGCCGTTGTTCTTCTTCATCCTTTTCTTCAAAACATGCCAGCAAAAAAATAAGATCCGAAAGCCGATTCAGATATTTGAGAACATTAGGGTTTGCAATCATATCCTCGCTTTTCATCTTTGCAGCCAGCCGTTCCACTTTTCGAACACTGGTTCGAGCGACATCCAGATGAGATGAGCCTTCATTTTGCCCAAAAGCCACGAATCCGGGAGGCAAAGCCAAAGCTTCCTCAAACTCATCGACAAGTCTTTCCAGCCATTTTATATTTGTCTCCGCAATCATTTTTTTGGGAGCATTTCCTTTACCCTTGGAGACGGAAAGCTCGGCTCCAATTATAAAAAGATGCTTCTGAACCTGTAAAACAATTCTCTTTGTTCATTTTTGTCGCGAGGAAGCTCTGGCCACTGCTAGAAGGGAGTTGGCCTCATCAAGAGTTCCACCGGCTTCAATTATAAGATGATGTTTGGGGACCCGTCCACCCTTTAACAGACTGGTATACCCGCTATCTCCTTTTTTGGTACTGATATGCATTATTGTTCCCATATTTTTTTATATAAGTTAATGAAAATCCATAATAAAAGCATTGAGCAAGCTGCATGCCAAAGTTGAGAATACTCACATTTCCCTTAGTAATTATCCGATTCCATTTGACAATATTTCTAAAATCTTTGTTTTTAGTTGGAAAACTTTAACTCAATAGATTTTAAAAATAAAAAGCGGGTAGTTAATATACAGTCTCACTGGCTGAACCGACAAAAGTGCGCATGATTTAGTCACATAGCAAGTTAGAGAACCGTATCTGACTTCTAATTTATTGCATTACAGGAGGCCTGATAGCTTTCAACGCTCTGCGGCATGAATTTTGCTCAACTAATTTTATGATTTATTCGAATAAATTAAAGGATTTTTAATGAGACATCGGCTTGCCTTCAAAACAAACCAGCTAATTTATTAATACAGGGAAAAGACTGATGAAATAAAAGAAATCCATTTTAATCGTTGATGACGATATCGCTCATCGCACCATGTTGCGTATTCTTCTGGGGTGGGAATATGAGGTTTCCGAGGCAGATTGTGGATCTGCGGCCATTGAAAAGGTTCAAAGAACGCCATTTGACTTAGTGTTAATGGATGTCTGTATGCCAAAGATCGGCGGTATCGAAGCACTTGATAAGATTAAGGCTTGCAGTCCCAGATTACCGGTAATAATGATGACCGCTTACTCGTCTAATGAAGCCGTTTCACAAGCTCTGGAAAAAGGTGCTTATGGCTACCTTACCAAGCCTTTTGATTTTGAGAGTCTCAGGCAGGCCATTGAAAACGCTGTCAAAAACAGCAATACCAATCGAGCAACCGCGTCTTAATCTATAGCTCCATAAGGCCTTCTCCTCAATTATTTGTATTTGCGTCTGTTAGCTGCCACGCGCTATCCCAGAATTAATTGCATTGAAGATTGGTTACTAAGTATCCACCCTAAACCAATTTGAATACGAAAAATGATCAATTCTTTCACACACAATATTTAGACTTATCTGATACTCACATCCTCAATTGAATCAATAACCTTATATTTATATTGAAATTAGACATTTAAATTTTTGAACTTAAATCTGGCATAACGCTTGCACTTAATTCTTGGTAAGAATCGAGTAATCACCGCTATGGAGGATAAATGATGAATCAAACAGCCACGAAAACAAATACGGTTATCGACCCGGTATGTGGGATGTCCGTAAACCCCGAAACGACAGAGATCACGGCCACCATTAAAGGGCAAACGTATTACTTCTGTGCGGAAGGTTGCCGCCAGACTTTCGTTAAAACCCCAAAAAAATACCTGGAACCGCAGCCTAAAAAAAAGAAAGGCTGGTGGTGCCGATATACGGAACGGCTGGAAAAAGCAACCGGTGGCAAAGCAATGAAGTGCCACTAGACTATTTGGAAAAAATCTAGTTATTTTTAATGCCGGTCCGAAGGGGGAACAACTTCGATGGATATTATGGCTGATTATGGTCTCTGGCCGCTCGTAATAATTAACTCAATGATTATTTTAATTTTTGCTTTTAGCTTCTTTCAACCCCAGACAAAACGGGATTGGCGCACCTTCGGTGCTTTTTCGGCATTCGTAATCGCGCTCTTTACGGAAATGTATGGTTTTCCGCTCACCATTTATCTGCTCTCGGGCTGGCTTACCAGTCGATTTCCCGAAATAAACTGGTTTTCGCATAATTCAAGCCATCTTTTGCAGACCTTCCTGGGTTGGTCGGGTGATGCCCATTCCAGCCCCTTGCATATCATCAGCGACTTACTGGTTCTGGGAGGACTGATACTGCTGGCGGCTTCATGGAAAGTACTTTATAGGGCGCAACGAAACTATGAAATTGCGTGTCGCGGCCCTTACTCAAAAATCAGGCACCCCCAATACGCTGCATTTATTGTCATCATGCTTGGGTTTTTAGTGCAATGGCCCACTTTGCCGACCGTGCTGATGTTTCCGGCTCTGGTTTGGCTTTATATGCGGCTGGCGCGCCGCGAAGAAAAAGAAGCGCTGGCGATGTTCGGTAGCCGGTATGCTCAATATGCTGAGAGCACCCCCCGTTTCATTCCAGAGCTTCGATGGGACGCGGTTTCTTAAATAATTTCGGGTCATAATTCTAACATGGAGCAATAGGCAAGCGATGGAAAACAAGGATAGTTCCGACAAATTTTCAACGATCACTTTAACCATTAGTGGTATGCATTGCCAATCCTGTGTTGGAAGGGTCGAGACGGCATTGTTGCGTCTTGCAGGAGTTGCCGAAGCAACGGTGGATCTTGCAGAACACAAAGCAAATATTCGCTATAATTCTGCAAAGGTGAGAATAGATGACTTAAGAGAGTCGGTTGAGGCTGAGGGCTATCATGTTCTTGGTGACCATATAAAAGATCCGGAGCCAACGACCACCCGTAAAGCAGGTGGCTTGGATTTTGCCGCCATAGGCGGGAAAAGACAGGGGTACGAAGTGCCCCAATCGTTGCGGGTGGAACCGGGTGCGAAGCACCCGGTTTGGAAAACCCAATTAGAGGAACAATGTTGCAGTCAATCCGTTAATAGTTTTTCAAATCCCCGCTCATATATATTCGGTGCGATAGCATCTTTTGCGATAGTGGGAGTGTATCTGGGGATGAACACCTTAACAGCCGACTGGTATTTTGCGAAAATCCAGTTTAGCGAATACCGCTGGTGGATTATAACCCTTGCGATAGGGTTAGGAATTCAGGTGACATTGTTCTCGTTGTTCAGAGCCCGGCTTCGCGGTCGCAAAATGACAGCGCTGAAATCGAGTATGGCCGCCTCGGGGGGCATGTCGGCTACTGCGATGATGGCCTGTTGCTCCCATTACCTGGCTACTGTGATACCCACACTGGGTGTGCCGTTTCTATCGGCAACGGCAGTAGCGAGCCTGGCTGAGTACCAGACCTACTTCTTTTTGGCCGGAGTCATATCATGCCTGGTCGGAATCGGACTTATGCTTCGTATGATGGAAAAACACGGAATGA
>Ga0255055_10002136_pt1 | contig 14083 bp, 8 predicted proteins | sample JV7_2_27_MG_FD_188633 | JGI IMG/M metagenome (GOLD analysis project Ga0255055, IMG submission 188633) | Seawater microbial communities from Jervis Inlet, British Columbia, Canada - JV7_2_27 | ecosystem: Environmental > Aquatic > Marine > Inlet | place: Canada: British Columbia | collected...
CGGTAGGGGAGGGGATAGACCGCCCGCAATGCCGACTCGCTCCAGAGTCGCCCCTCGCTTCCATGAGCAGCGAGGCCGAGGCGGATGCCACGCCGAGTCCAGCCCCGCTCGTTGAGCGCCAGGGCGAGCGGCAGTCGCTGAGCCCGCGTCAGCCGGCTCTCGCGCAGGCCGGAATCCAGCTCTCGTTCCGCGCGGTCGATCCAGCCCAGGCCACGGAGCAGCTCCATGCGCTCGAGCAGTCGGCGCCATTCCGGGGCAAGCGTTTGAGGCGGAGACCCGTCCCTCCGAACCACCGTCTCGTACGGATCCACGTCGATCCGGCGGGCGGCGAGCTGGCCGTAGTAGCTGAGCGGAGAACGGTCGACGGCCTCACGGTAGAGAGTCCGGGCGGCGCCGGTGTCCCCGTTCGCTTCCAGCGAGCGAGCACTCCAGAACACCATCGCATGGACCCAGCCACCCCGCGGGTAGCGGCGGCGGTAGAGGTCGAACCGCGCGCGCGCCTTCTCGTAATCTCCCTCGAGAAACGCGAGCATGCCCAGGCGAATGAGGGAGCGGGCCGCCCAGCTCGATCGGGCGAAACGCGAGATGGCTCTCTCGTAGGTGGCCCGTGCGTCGTCGACTCTCCCATCGTCCTGCAGATGGTCCGCAAGGAGATACGCGGCGAAAGCCGACTGGCTTCCCAATCCGGCTTCGAGAGAACGACTGAAGGCGTCCTCCGCCGCTTCCCGGTCGCCCAGCCTCGAGAAGGCACGACCGGCCAACAACCACAGGGATCCCGGGTCCACGTCGGAGATTCCGGTCGGCACGCCCTCTATCCAGGGAGCGAGCGTCCATAACACTCCCTGGTTGTCGCGCGCCGCGAATTGGGCCTCGGCGAGCGCCATTCGGATCTCGGCCGATTCTGCGGAAGGGGCTTCCTCCAGGGCGGCGCTCAGATGGCCGACGGCGAGCTGCGCCCGGCCAGCATCGAGCTCCGCCTTCGCGACGGCGCGGCGAGTCTCTCGCCCGGGGGAGAGCGCGAGGAGAAGCTCGCCCGCCTCTGGTCCGGCTCCGCGCCCGAGCGCGCCCTCGAGCGTCCGGATCGCGCCGGCGCTGTCGCCCGACTCCAGCAGCGCCGGGACGACCCACCTCGCCGAGAGGGTGGCGCTTGCCCGACGGGGGAGCTGGCCGGCGAGCCTCAGTCCTTCCGCTCCATCGCCGGAGCGGAAGGCGGCGAGCGTCAACTCCATCCGCACCGAGTCGTCGGGCACCCCGCGATCCCGCTCGAGGTCGGCCGCCAAGCTCCGGGCTCGATTCAGCTCGCCGGCCCGCGCGAGCTCCTGCAGCGCCGAGAGACGGAACCAGCGGGCGAGCTCGGGCCGCGCCTTTGCGGCATCTTCGTATTGCGATGCGGCCGCGGCGTGCTCCTCGAGTCGGGACAACAGGGAGGCGTACTCGGCGCGGAACTCGACCGGAATCCCGCTCCCGGCTGCGTCCCCGGAGTCCGAGAGAAGGCCCAGATAGCGCCGATAGGCGGCCAGTGCCGCACTCAGACTGTCGAGGCCGGCGTACGCTCGACCGACCACCATGAGCCCACCTCCCGCGTCCACATCGCCGAGCCAGGGTTGGCCGACGAGCAGGCGAAGGACCGCGGACCAAGCTCGACCATTGGCATACGCCCGTGCGGCCAACAGCACGGCCTCCGGATCCGCGCCCTCATCGCGCGACTGCGACAGGTGTCGTGAGAGAAGGTCGCCGGCCGTCAGTGGAAGCGAGGCATCGATGAGACGTCTGGCCGTCTCCACGACGTCGGTAGAGTCGGGCTCGGGGAACGGCGGAGTGGCGTCTGCTCCGGGCAAAGCCTGAAGGAGTACCGCGAACAGCAGAAACTTCATGCCAGCCTGTGCCCTCCGTCCACAAAAGTCGGCCTGCGGACCAGACCTGATCCGCCAAGCGACCCGCGGCGGGACGGCGCGGGGTGGGGCCTACAACGCCTATATGCTATAAGAGAGCCGGCGACCAGGAAAGTGCCCGGTCGCCGGCTGAAAGCATACTCTGGTCAGACCCTCGAGCCCCACACCCGAGGTCGAGCTTCGAGCCTACGGCGTGTCGTAGGTGATTCTCCCGAGGATGACCCGGCCGAGGGACGGGGTGCCCGGGAATGACTTGTAGCTCTTGTCGAACAGGTTCGTGACGTCCACCTGCACCGACATGCCTCGCAACGTCGGGATGCTGTAGCCAAACGATGCATCCATGGTGGTGTAGCTGTCGACGGGCCCCACGTACGCGCCCGAGTTCGCGAAGAAGCTGTCGATGTAACGCACGCCCAGGTTCCCGAAGAAGCCCGTGCCCCAGCCCCGGTAACCCACGGACGCGGAGGTTTTGAACCTCGGCGCGTTGAGGGAGACGCAGGTCGGAAAGAGGGGGTTGTCGTCGCAAAGCGCGTCGCCGCCAACCCCCGAGTTGAACATGTCCTTGTTGACCCAGTTCATCCTCATGCCGAAGAACCATTGCGGCGAGAACTGCCATTCCGCGGAGAAATCAAGCCCGACCACGTCGAAGTCCCCGAAGTTCTGGTACGTGAAGAGCAGCGAGTTCTGCTCGACGGTCACCTGCTCGGGCGTGAGCACGCCAAGGGGAATGGTACCGAGCGTCTCACCGATGATCGCGGCCTGCTCGGGAGGTATGCCGAACCCCGCCAGATAAGCGGCGATATCGGCCCCGTTGAGGGCCACATTCGGCGTGACGATCCCGAGCGGACCGATGAAGTCCTGGATCCGCGACCAGTAGAAGGCGAAATCGAAGAGGAACTGCTCCTCGACCAGCCCCTTGTAGCCGAACTCGATCGTGTTGGTGATCTGATTGTCGATCGCCGGAATGTCGTCGATGCCGTCTACGCCGCGGGGGTCGGGAACGAAAGTCAAGCTCTGCTGATCGAACAGGGCGGTGACGATCCCCACCTGGTCCTCGCTCGGGACCGGAAGGCTCCCCAGAAGGGCGCCCAACGCGGGATCCAGGGCACCGGCGGTGGCAACCGCCAGTGCCCAGAGATTCGGGGTCGTGGTCGGCATGAAGGCCGTGTTGGACTGCCCGATCAGTGGCGCGAACGGCGACTTGAAGTCGGCCCTGCCGTCCGTGCGGCTGAACGTGAACCCCTCGTCCGTCGTACCCTGCGTGTTGAGGGGATAGGCGAACGGCGTACCCGGGACCGGCAGCACTCGGGCAAGCAGGTCCAGGAACAGGTTGTTGGTGGTCGGCGACGAGAAGGCCCGGTTGTACGTGACCCTCAGGTTCTGCTCCGGCGTCGGCTTGAACATGAAAGCCGCGCGGGGTGACCACACGACCGGACTGACCACGTCGTTGTAATCGGCCCGTAGCGCCAGGACCAGGTCGAACTTCTGGCTGAGCGCCGTCTGCGACTGTACGAACCCTCCCACCTGCGTGATGTTGTCGTTGTCCTCGTTCGCTCCGTTGATCGTGCCTTCGGTTCTCGGCGTCGTCTGGAGGAAGTCCACCCCGTAGGTGAAGGTCTGCCTGGAGCCGAGGAAGCTGGTGTTCTGCAGCTGGGTGGCGAAGACGTTCGATTTGTCGACGATCGACTCCCCCGACCTCAAGAGATAGGTGTCGCCCGCATCGCTGGCGTTGAAGTAGACGTTGGCGAAGAACTCCTTCCAGTTCAGGCGAGTCTGAAAGTAGTTGTAGTTCCAGTTCTCCACCTGGCCGGCTCCGATCCCGGTCAGGTCGATGCTCGTGCCCGAGGTCGTGTGTCCGTAGGAGAAGATCACGCTCGTCTCGTCGCTCGGCCGCCAATCCGCCCTCACGTCGACGCTCCAGTTGTTCAGCGTCGAATCCCTCACGCCGACGCGGGAGAGGTCTTCCGCCGTCACGGTAGGCGGGAAGGCCAGGCAGGCGGTGCTGGTCGGATCGGCCAGGCACGCCTGGGCGGCCTGCTGCAGCCCGGCCTCCGATGGATCTACGAAGATGAAGTCGGTCCCACCCAGGAATTGCCCCGAGACCTTGATCCCGAACTTGTCGCTCGTCTTGAAGGCGACGCGGCCCTGTGTCTGGAACAAGCCCTTGGTGTTGTCCGGAACGGCGACCGGTCCGGCCCCGGAGGCCTTCTGGTTCCTGGCGCCGCCCGCCACGGAGAACACGAAGCCCGGATCGTCGATCGGCGATGTCGTGATCTGGTGAACCACGCCGTTGGCCGTGTTCGGGCCGTAGACCGCCGAGCCCGGACCGAGTACCACCTCGATCCGCCCGATATCCGTCGGCACGGTCGGGTTGAGGTGTGAGATGTTCGCCCTTAGCGATGGCACGCGGGCGATGCGGTAGTCCGTCAGGTACATGACCGCGCCCGAGAAGATGTTGTTGAATCCCCTCGTCACGAAGTAGTTGCCCTGAACGCCGGTGGTGATGACGTCCACGCCGCTCACGTTGTCGATGAAGTCGGTGGTGCTGAGCGATGTCCTGGACTTGATCTGTATCTCGTCCACGACGTGGATCGATGCCGGCGCCTCGAGCAGCTTCTCCTGTACGCCCCTCTGGACGGTCGCCGTCAACGGGTTCATGCTGAAGAGCTGCTCGGCCAGGTCGATCGTCAGGCTCGTGACCTGACCCACCGTTACGACCACGCCCGGCTCGCTGTGCGTCCGCCAGCCGGCGCTGTTGAAGCGAACGGTGTATATCCCGGGAGGAACGTTCGTGATCCTGAACGTCCCGTTCTGACCCGTGAATCCTCCCGCGACCGTGGCGCCGTCGGCATCGAGCACGGAGATCTCCACGGCGGCCATGGTCGCGCCCGTGGCTTCATCCCTGACTGTCCCCCGGATGGCCCCGCCCTGGGCCAGAGCCGTGGTCGGGATCAGCGGGAGGAGGAGGAGCGTGAGTAGAGTGAGAAGCCTGAAGGGGAGCCGGCGGTGAAGAATGGTCCAGCGACGGGAACGACCGTTACGAACACCTTCAGTGTCCATCGCGCGCCTCGCTCGTGCGGTTGATGAAGATGGTGACCGTTGGAATCCGCTTAGGCGGCACCGCAGGACGTCTGGCAGCAGACGGCATGGGGGACCGGCGGCGCGGACCGTTGAACCTAAGGAGAAGTGGAGGATCGGGGCAACGAGCCCCGCTGGAGGCCGAACTCGAGCCCTGAGGGGAGCAAGAAAAAGCCCGGCGATTCGGCCGGGCTCTTTCTCGGAATCCGATATCTCCCGGCCGCCTCGCGGCGGCGGGGCCAGGCCTCAGGAGGCCGCTTTGGACATCTCCTGCTCGTGGAGCGCGTCTATCATCTTCTGGGCGCTCTCCTCCATGTCGATCACCAGCCTATCAACCCGCGTCACGAAGTAGTTGTGCGCGACGTTGATCGGAATCGCGATCGCCAGGCCGGTAGCCGTCGTGATGAGGGCGACCTTGATGCCGCCGGCCACGAGCGTGGCTTCCACCTCGCCCGCGATCTCGATAGCCTGGAAGGCCTGGATCATTCCGATCACGGTCCCCAGGAAACCGAGGAGCGGCGCCACGTTCGACAGCGTCGCGAGCCATACGAGGCCCTTCTCGAGCTCGGCGATCTGGATCGCACCCGCGTTCTCGATCGCCTGGATGACCCGTTCCGTTCCCTCCTCGTGCCGTCGCAGGCCTGCCTCGAGGATGGCGGCAGCCGGGGCCTTGGAGTCTTCGCAGCGCGAGAGGGCTTCGCGGAGCCGGCCGTGGGCGATCAACTCGTCGACATCCGACAGCAGGCCGCGGGTCCGGGACGACTTCACCTGGAGATCGACGAACTTCCAGATGATGATCAGGGCACCTACGGCCATACAGAAGCCGAGGGGCCACATCATGAAGCCGCCGGCCGTCCAGATCTCGCCCAGGTTGAACTCCTGCCCTTCGCCCAGGCGGGGCGTGGCTTCCTGTACCAGCCACAAGGCTGTCGCGATAAAGCTGTTCAAAATAACCTCCAGCCGCCTTGACTACGGCGCGTCATGCAGAGCCGAACGACCCGTCCAAAGACAGGCGGCGCAAGCTAAGAGAGGCTCGCGGAGGCTGTCAAGTCGCGCCGAAGCGGAGCCGAGTCGGCAAGCGAGAGCTGGTTCGGCGGCGGCACTCCGCCCAGCGAAGCGGGGCCGCGCAGGGCCTCCCAGCGGGCATGGCGTCAGGTTTTGATGCAGCGAACCCACCGGCCGGGCGATCGCTCCTCCAGCAGGGGAAGGGCGAGGGAGCACTCCTCATCCCGCGCCGGATGCCGACAGCGACCGAGGTACGGGCAGCCCGTCGAGCGATCGGGGGGATCCGCACCCTCCCGGGGCTCGGGAGAATCCGCACCCTCCCGGGGCACCCTCCTCTTCTCCGAAGGCGGCCACGGACGCGGCACCGCCGCGAGGAGCGAGCGCGTGTAGGGGTGCAGCGGCTCGTGATAGAGGGTGGCTGCATCCGACGCCTCCACGATCCGTCCCATGTACATCACGGCGACCCGGTCGGCGACCTGTCGAACGACCGCCAGGTCGTGCGCGATGAATAGATAGGAGAGACCGAGCCGCTTCTGCAGATCCCCCAGCAGGTTCAGGACCTGTGCCTGGATCGAGACGTCCAGGGCGGACACCGGCTCGTCCGCCACTATGACGTCGGGCTCGACGGCCAGGGCTCGGGCGATCCCGATCCGCTGCCGCTGGCCGCCGGAGAACTCGTGCGGATATCGCTCCGCCGCCTCCGGGCCGAGCCCCACGAGGCCGAGAAGCTCGGTGATCCGTTTCCCCCGTTCCTCGCGGGCCGCGAGTGCGTGGACGGACAGAACTTCACCCAGCATGCCGCCAACCGTCATCCGGGGGTTCAGGGATCCGAACGGATCCTGAAAAACGAGCTGAACCCTGCGCCGAAACTCCAGAAGATCGGTGCGCGACATGGACCCGAGGTCGCGTCCGCGGTAGCGGACCGTCCCCGAGGTCGGCGGCTCGAGACCCAACAGCAGCCTGGCCGTCGTGCTCTTTCCGCAGCCGGATTCGCCGACGAGCGCCAGGGTCTCGCCCCTCAGGATCCGGAGGGAGACATCCTGCACGGCTGCCGTTTTCCGTTCCGCTCCCCAAAGACCGCTCGAAGCGTAGTGCCTGGAGAGCCCTTCTGCTTCCAGCAGAACCCCTCCGTTCCTCTCGGACGCGGCGCGTCCGCCCACGGGCTCCTCGATCACGATTCGCCGACCCCTTCCCGCCGACCATCGGGCGACCTCGGTCCGAAGCCGGAGCCGCTTCTCCGCCGCTCAGGCTCGTCAGTCAGCCAACAGCGGACGGAGCTCCCCTCGGCGGGGCCGCTCCGCCCGAGATCGGGAACGTCCCGGCAACGGCTCCAGGCGTAGGGGCAGCGGGGCCTGAACCGGCAGCCGGTCGGCCACGCGGTCGCGCGCGGCACGTTGCCGGGGATCTCGGCGAGCCGCTCTCGCCGCTCCTCGAGATCCGGGACGGCCTGCAGCAAGCCCTCGGTGTACGGGTGCTGCGGAGCACGGAAGAGCGCTTCCACCGACGCCTCCTCGACGATCTGGCCGGCGTACATGACCAGCACCCTGTCGGCCACCTGGGCGACGATCCCGAGATCGTGGGTGATCAGCAGAACCGCCGTTCCCAGCTCCGTCTGCAGAGAGGCCAGCAGCTCGAGTATCTGACGCTGCACCGTCACGTCCAACGCCGTCGTGGGCTCGTCGGCGATCAGGAGCGCCGGCCTCGTGGAGAGGGCCATGGCGATCATCACCCGCTGCCTCATCCCGCCGGACAGCTGGTGCGGATAGTAGCCGTAGCGGTCTTCGGGATCGGGGATTCCGACTCGATCCAGCCATTCGATCGCCGCGCGGCGGGCGGCGGCCCCCCCACGCTCGCCCGGGCCGGTCGACATGGCCTCGTGCTCACGGATGGCCTCGGAGACCTGCTGGCCGATCGTGAAGACCGGGTTCAAGCTGGTCATCGGTTCCTGGAAGATCATCGAGATCTCGCCGCCCCGGACCTCGCGGAGCCTGGACTCGGCGGCCGAAGTCAGCTCCTCTCCGCGGAGCCGCACGCTCGAGCCTGCGAGCAGCCGGCCTGGAGGCTCGGGCAGAAGCCGAAGGATCGACAAGGCGGTCACGGACTTTCCACAGCCGGACTCGCCGACCAGGGCCACCGTCTCGCCCTCCCGCACCTCGAACGAGATCCCGTCCACGGCTCGGGCCTCGCCGCGATCGGTCGCGAAGTAGGTCCGCAGATCCCGAATCTGGATCAACGGCGAAGGCACTACGCGACCCTCCTCGGATCGAGGGCATCGCGCAGTCCGTCTCCGACCAGGTTGAAGGCCATCACCGTGAAGACGATCGCCAGCCCCGGGAAGGTCGTGATCCACCAGGCATCGAGCATCGCATCGCGGCCGGACGCGACCATGTTCCCCCAACTGGCCGTCGGCGGCTGCACGCCGAGGCCGAGGAAGCTCAGCGCGGCCTCCGCCAGGATGGTGTTGCCGATGCCGAGGGTGGCCGCCACGATCACCGGCGTGAGGACGTTGGGCAGAACGTGCCGCGCCAGGATACGGGTTCGCCCGAACCCGAGCACGCGAGCCGCCGTGACGAACTCCATCTCGCGAACCGTGAGCACCTGCCCACGGACGATCCGGGATACCCCCATCCATCCCGTGAGCCCGAGGACCAGCGTCACGAGCGCGATCGACGGCTCGAAGAGGGCGACGAGCACCACGAGCAGCACCAGACGCGGGAAGCTGAGCAGCAGGTCCACGCCCCGCATGAGCACGGTGTCGAGTCGGCCGCCGAAGAAGCCGGCGATAGCTCCGATCGCAGTCCCCAGCGTAATGGCGATCAGGATGGCCAGGAAGCCGATGGATAGGCTGATGCGGGCTCCGTACAGCGTGCGGCTGAAGATATCGCGCCCGAAGCGGTCCGTGCCCATCGGGTGCGAGACCGAGGGCGCCTGGTACCGGGTGGCCACGATGTCGGTCTGCGCGTCCGGGTCGTAGGGGGCGAGCGCCGGAGCCAGGAGGGCAGTCCCGGTCAGGAGCACGATCAACGCGAGACCCAGAATCGCCTGCCGATGCCTTCTGAAGCGTCGCCAGGTCTCACGACCCCTCTCCCTCCGCGCTCGGCTCAACACGATGCTCAGTCCGTCCGGATGCGAGGGTCGATCACGGCGTACGAAAGGTCGGCCAGGAGGTTGGCTCCAAGCACGAGGACGCCGAACAGGAAGCTGGCGGCCATGACGACCGGGTAGTCTCGGGCGAGGATCGCGTTGTACAGCGCGCGGCCCATCCCCGGCCAGGAGAAGACCACTTCGATGACGACCGAGCCGCCGAACAGAAGGGGCAGATAGAGGCCCAGCAGGCTCACGATCGGGATCAGCGCGTTTCGCAGCGCATGCTTGAGGATCACGCGCCGTTCCGAGAGACCTTTGGCCCGCGCGGTTCTGATGTAGTCCTGGCCGATCACCTCGAGCAGCGACCCTCGCATGTAGCGAGCGACGCCCGCGGCCGACGCGATGCCGAGGGCGAAGGAGGGCAGCACGAGGTGACGAACCCTGTCCACGATGCGCTCGATGGGTCCCATGAACTCGTAGTCGATCGATGTCACGCCCGAGATCGGCAGGCGGAGAAACTCGGGCATGGCCGGCGATGAGAAGGCCAGAATCAGCATCAGGCCGAGCCAGAAGCCCGGCATCGAGTACACGAAGAGCGAGACGAACGTCGTGACGTTGTCGAGGGCGGAGTACTGCCTGACGGCCTGCACGGCACCGACCGCGCAGCCGACCACGAAGATCAGGACGAGCGAGACGGCACTGAGCAGCAGTGTGTTGGGAAGGGCGTCCCGTATGACGTCCGCCACGGGCCGGTGCTGGCTGAACGAGTAGCCGAAGTCACCCGTGAAGAAGGAGCGCAGCCATCGCAGGTACTGCTCGTGCAGCGGCCGGTCCAGCCCGAGGTTCTCGCGCATCCGATCGATGATCTCGGGACTGACGTTCGGGTTGAAGTACGCGGTGGCCGGGTCGCCCGGCGCCAGGTGGAGAAGCAGGAATATGAGCGTGACGATACCGATGAGGATCGGTACCGCTTCGAGAAGGCGTCGAACGGTGTAGCGGATCAAGGCTGGAAGAGCCACCACGACCGGACGTCGGCGAGCTCACCGCGGAAGTCCGGACTCGCGCCCTGCAGGCGACGGCGTAGTGCGTCGGCCCGCTTCTCCACGTAGAGGAAGGTGAACGGCTGATCGGCTGCCAGCATCGTGTCGTACCGGCGGATCAGCCCCTCCTGGGCCGAGCGGTCCGTGGCCCTCGGAATCGAGTCCATCACCGCGTCCAGCTCCGGGTTGCAGTAGCTGGTGAACTGGAGCGGCTTCCCGATCCGGTCGCAGGCCCACTGGTCGCGCTCGTCCAGCACCAGACCCTGTGTCCAGCTGAGGAGGAAGGCGTCGAAGCGCCGCTCCGGGCTCGTCACGTCCGCGATCACGGACTGATGCTCGCGGATACGCGGCCGGGCCTCGACGCCGACCTGTGCCAGGTAGCGCTGCACGAGCTCGGCGATGGACGCTCGCTCTCGACTCTCGTTGGTGGAGATGTCGAAGCTGAACCGAACCCCGTCCCGCTCCCTGACGCCGTCTCCATCCGCATCCCGCCATCCGGCGCTCTCCAGGATCGCGGCCGCGGAGTCGGGCGCATGTGCGAGGGGCCGCCGGGCGGAATCGTACGCCCAGTGCCAGGCCCCGACCGGACCGGCGGCGGGAGTGGCGAGGCCGTGCCTCACGACCTCCACGATCTCCGAGCGGTCGATCGCCATGGTCAGGGCCCGTCTGACGCTCGCGCTCTCGAAGAACGGCCGCCTCGAGTTCCAAGCGATGAAGGAGTAGTTCGGAAACGGATAGGCCACGAGCCTGAGGTCAGGATCCGCCTCGATTCGGTCCACGAAGACGGGAGCGACCCGCACGTACATGTCCACGCCCCCACTCCGAAGCTCCGCGAAGAGAGTGGTCTCGTTCGGCACGACCCGGTAGACGAGACGGTCCAGGTACGGCCGCCCCCCCAACTCGGCGGGGAAATCGGGATTCGCCTCGAAGATCCAGCGATCCCCGGGCAGGTGCTCCACGAAGCGGAACGGGCCATTTCCGACCGGCTCGCTCGTGCCGAACGGGTGCGTGGCCAGATCCTCCGGAGGCGTGCCTTCCAGGATGTGCCTGGGCATGATCGGGAGTGCCGTCCACCCGTGAAGGAGATCGGCGTGGGGCCGAAGCGTGAAGCGGACCTTGTGCGGACCGAGCACCTCGGCCGATTCCCACGCGTCGAAAGAGGAGCGGTTCGGGTAGGGGACCGCCGGATCCTTCACCCGGTCGAAGGTGAACGCGACGTCGTAGGCCGTGGTGGGCGTGCCGTCATGCCAGTAAACGTCGTCGCGCAGCTCGAAGACGACTTCGTTGCTGTCCGGACCGACCGTCCATGAGCGCGCCAGATACGGCTCGGGCTGCAGCTCGTCATCGTAGCGGAGAAGCGTCATGAACAGCACATACGCCTGGAACTGGTCGGTCATGTAGTCCCGGGAGAAGAACGCGTTCATGGTCTGGATCTCGCCCAGGCCCGCGACCACCGCGGTGCCTCCGTAGCGCTCCGCCGCCGGAACTGCCGCCGGATCCGGCTCTTCCACGGGAGGCTCTCCGGCGCAGGCACCCGCCACAAGCGCAGCCGCCATCACCGAGGAATACCGGGGCCACCTCACGGTGCCTCCTCTCGATCGGTCGGGGCCCAGCGCCAGCGCGGCAGGGTCACCAGCTCCCCGCGAGCGTCCATCCGAACGCCCTCGAGGCCGGCACGCAGACCGGCGAGATCCTCATTCCAGAAGAGGAACGTGATCGGCTGGTCACGCTGGAGAATCCGGGCGAACTCCGTCCACACCGCACGTGCCTCCGATTCCTCGGCCAGGGTGACGCCGAGGTCCATGAGGCTGTCCGCCACCGGGTTGGCGTAGGAGCTCCTGTTGGCACTGCCCTCGCGCGCCACCTGCGAGCTGTGGAAGAGAGGCCGGGGATCGACCCGAAAGTTGTCCAGCACCCAGTTCGTGAGGACGGCGTCGAAGTCGCGCGCGCGATGGCGGCCCAGAACCGTCTGCCACTCGAGCAGCTGCGGTTGGACGAGAACGCCTACTCGAGCCAGCTGCGCCTGGACGATCTGCGCCACGTCGGCCAACACGGGACTCGTACCCACCGTGAGCAGTGTAAACTCGAGCGGCGTCCCGCCGCGCTCGCGGCCGCCGTCCCCGTCGGAATCGCGCCATCCCAGCGCCTCGAGGAGCGCGGCCGCCGAGTCCGGCGCGTAGGGAAGCGGCTCCAGTCCCGGGGCGAGCGGATGCCAGGGCGGGATGGGACCGCTCGCAGGGGCGCCGCGACCGCCCAAGACAGCTTCCCGGAGCTCTTGCCTGTCGATCGCCAGGGCGAGCGCCGTCCGCATCTCGGCGCTTTCGAAGGGTTCCCGACGCGTGTTCCAGCCGATGTACGTAAACATTCGCCAGGGGAAGGCGACGACGCCGACCCCCTCCGCACCCTCCACGCGCTCCACTTCGCTCGGCCCGATCGTCCCGTACACATCCACCTCTCCGCGGATGAATTCGGAGAGCAGGGTCATCCGTTCGGGCACGATCCGGTAGAGCACCCGCCCGATCGCGGGCGGACCGCCAAGCGAGGGGGCGAACGCCTCGTTCTCCTCGAAGACGAGCTGTTCCCCCGCCTGCCAGCGGACCAGCCGGTACGGGCCACTTCCCACGGGAGAGCGCCCGAACGGATGGCGACTCATCTCCTCGGGCGGAACGTCTTCCAGCAGATGCCGGGGAACGGGCGGCCAGTAGAAGCTCTCGAGCGGCTGCGATCCGAGGGAAGCGAGGGTGAACCGGATGCGATGAAGATCCAGCACCTCGGCGTCCGTGACGTCGGCGAGGTACACGGCTCCAAGTGGTGATCCGGACCTCTCGTCCTTCGCCATGTCGAAGGTGAACTTGACGTCGTGAGCGGTCACCGGCTCGCCGTCGTGCCAGCGAACATCGTCTCGGAGCGTGAACACGACGGACTCGCCCTCGAACTCCCAGCTCTCGGCAAGCCAGGGACGAACCCTGTAGGTGGAGTCGTAGGTCACGAGAGGCGTGTAGAGCAGGTGGTAGATGAGGTCGTTGGCGTTCTGGTCCGTGCTGACCAGTGGGTTCAGGGTCTGGAGGTCGGCCGTGTAACCCAGGATGAGGGGAGCGGCTCCCTCATCGCGTCCGCCTCCGCCTCCGCAGGCGACCCAGCCCGTACACAGCAGCGAAAGCAGGGCCAGCGCCCGGCGCACCCGCCAGGCGGACCACCCCGGGCGAGCTAGCGTGTCCTGCGCGACAACGCGCCGCGTCGGGGAGACGATCCGGTCAGCACTCCGGCCTTTCCGCACGACGCCAAAGTAGGCGAACGGCCGCATGGCGGGAAGTTAGGGTAGATCACCGCGAGGCGATCAGCGACGCCAGGTCCAGCCCGGATCCAGGTAGCGGGCCTCCAGAGACCGCGCCGCCCTTTGTTCCGAGGTGTCCGGCTCGTCGGGCTCGAGCCGGGCCTCGAACTCCTCGGCGAACCCGGCTGCCAGGGCGCTCAGCATCTCCTCCCGGGATGGCACCCGGCCGAGGAGCTCGTGAATCGAGCAGGCGCCGGAAGGAAACGGTTCCCCCGGCGGCGCCAAAAGCAGCGCATCGACCTGAGACTGATCGTCGTGAATCAGGATGGAGCCGTGCTGGAGAAGCGCTCCGTCGACGCGCCATTGAGCGCTTCCGACGAGTTTTCTTCCGCCGCTGGTCAGCTCGCCCGGAAGCGGGTCCCGGAAGCAGGCTCGCGCCAGCGGAGGTGGAGCGGCGTTCGCGCCGCCGCTCCATGTCTCGACGGACGCCGCCGAATCCAGCGGGACTCCCAATTCGGCCAACCCTCGGGCGAGCCCTCGGTTGATGCGGCCATGGCACTCGCGCAGCCCTCCCCACAGGCCAGCCGGCGCGGTCACGCTGTAGGTGATCTCCCGGCGGTGAAGCACGGCGCGACCGCCGGTGGGTCGACGCACGACATCGATGCCTCGGCCTCTCGCCGCCTCCGGATCGTATCGGCCGCGGGCCG
>Ga0255055_10002138_pt1 | contig 14076 bp, 15 predicted proteins | sample JV7_2_27_MG_FD_188633 | JGI IMG/M metagenome (GOLD analysis project Ga0255055, IMG submission 188633) | Seawater microbial communities from Jervis Inlet, British Columbia, Canada - JV7_2_27 | ecosystem: Environmental > Aquatic > Marine > Inlet | place: Canada: British Columbia | collected...
AGCTCTAGATCTGGCTGCGAATCGATGAGACCTCGCACGCCTTCACGAACCAGGTAGTCGTCCTCGGCGAGCACGACCCGAATAGTCATCACGGCGAAGGATACGCACAGCAGCGTCGGCGCGCTGATCTCAGGTTGTGGCTCGAGGAGGCGCCGTTGCACCTTGGCGTTGCGGGTCGGGCATCAACGACGGGAGGATCGCGTCGTTTCCGGCCTCGCGCTCGGCGGCGTCGGGTAACGGGACGACGTGGTGGAGGGTTCCGATGATGGTGGTGCCCTTCTCCGGTGTCGACCTTACGTCGAGGGTTCCGCCGAGGGCGTCCAACCGGTCGGCCATGTTGACCAGACCCCGGCCCGGTATCTGGGTTTCCGGATCGAATCCTGTCCCGCCGTCTGCCACCTCGAAGACGAGTCGGCCGTCTCCGTGTTGCAGTGTCACCGCCACGCTGTCGGCCTCGGCGTGTTTGACCGCGTTCTGTGCCGACTCCAGCACACAGAAATAGACGGCTGCTTCGACCTCGCGGGAGTAACGCCCCACACCGGCAGCGCTGACCGACACCGCCACCGGCGCCTTGGCCGTCCGCGCCGTCAGAGCCGCCTCCAGTCCCATCGCTTCGAGCAGAGGCGGGTAGATCCCGTGGGCGAGATCACGCAGGCTCTGGATCGCCTCATCGGTGTCCTCCATGAGTGCGTAAAGCATCTCATCACGCTTGGCCGCGTCATCGACCCGGCGTGCCAAACCGAGCTTGATCTTGACACCGATAATCTGTTGTTGGGCACCGTCGTGGAGATCCCGCTCCAGACGTCGCCGCTCCTCATCCTGGGCGGAAACGAGACGCTGCCGCGACGAACGCAACTGTTGAATGAGCCGGGCGTTGCGCAGCACCAGGCCGGCCTGGGAGGCGACGTCGTCGACGAGTCGTTCCTCAGTCGCGGTGAGCGCCTCGCCTCGAGGCATGGTCACCGTCACCGCACCCAACAGCTCACCGTCATGCTCCACAGGTGCCACGTGATCGACACCGGGAACAGACAGCTCCCCGCTCGTTCCAACCGGTGTGGGCATCGGGTCGTTCTCCGGCCAGCTCGCCACCGGCCGCAACTCGTTGCCCGACTTCATCCACACGGTTGCCTGCGTGGCGCCCGTGCCCTGGGTGAGCAGCTGCGCCATCTGCGGAATCACATCTTCGGTAGCGACCGTGTCGCGCATCCGTTCCGAGAAGCGACTCAGCACCTCATAGGGAGTCGCCCGCTCCCCATACACCAACCGGTCCGCCCAGCGCCGCATCCGCAGCCGCACCGGCTGGAACAGGAGGGCCACCACCACGGTGGCCGCGATCGACAACGGCAGCGCCGCGCCGGTGCCGAACCCCACCACCAGACCCACCGCACCGACCAATACGGCGTACACCACAGTGATGAACCCCGCCAGCCCGGCCGCGACAACCGTGCGGCTGATCACCACATCGATGTCGAACAGCCGGTACCTGCCAACGGCGATCCCGTAGGCACCGAGCATGATGGCCGACGCCACCATGACCGGGACAAGCATCAGATCCTGATACCGCGTTCCGCCGAGAATGGAGACGGCGACCATGGTGGGTACGAAGATCGAGGCACCCCACACCACCCACTTGAACTGGTCACGCGTCGCCCCGCTGCTGCGCCGCAAACGGACAACGAGAGCCGCCAGAGACAAGACGACGGCAAGCATGAGGGCCACGAACCCGGCGTCGAGTATCGGTGTGTCAACGCCGGTGGGCTCGGAACTCCAAGGGCGATAACTCCAAGCCAAGGCCGCGGCAATGACGACCATGCCGGCGGCGCCGAGCACGCCAACCCAACGCCAACGCGGCGAAGGCAACCTCCCATCGGGGAACAACAGCAAACCAAAGGTCAGCCACAAGAAGATGGCCACGACCATGGCCGGCTCGGAGATCACCAGGATCCAGGCGACCGCCGACGGGAGATCGGCTGGAATCACGCCAGAGCCGCGCAAAACCAGCCCCACCAGATTCGCATCGTCGCCGACCAGCATCGCAGCGCCAGCAGAGGTGACGAGGCCGAGCCCGCCGAAGAAAGCAGACGCCGCCATGGTCCACACCACCACGTTGCGGGGCTGCTGGGAGACCACCGGCCACACGAAGACGGCGAAAAAGACCGAGAACAGCGCCACAAACGCGAAGAACCCCGACCACCAGGATCCGAAACCAGCAACGGCAATGATCACCACCGACCCGATCACGGCCAGCGCCCCGCCGATCGCTGCGATCACCCGGAAGACCCACACCAGCGTCCGGTCACTCATTTCCTGGATCTCCTCGCGAACCGCGAAGGGCGGCGATGCCCATGATCCCAATCATGCCTCACCAGCCGCCTCCTCGAAAGGTGCGAGGGAGGTGGAGGGAAGGGCGGTTCTGCACGCTCCGATCCGATCAGGAACCGACCGCGGCTTGCCAGGTGGCTTCGAGCGTGTCGGGGTCGAAATCGGACTTGGAGATGTAGCCGGCGGCACCGTACTCGGCGGCACGGGGGGCGTACTCGGCGGCCTCGTAGGTCGAGAGGACGAGGATCACGACGCGATCGGATTCCTCGAGGATCTTTCGGGTCGCCTCCAACCCGCTGATGCCGGGAAGGTTGACGTCCATAAGCACCAGGTCGGGATCGAGCCGACGGGCCTCCTCGATCGAGGCTTCTCCGGTTTCGGCCTCACCGGCAACTGCAAAACCGGGGGTCATCTCCACCACTGCTCGCGCCGTCTGCCGGAACGGCTGTAGATCGTCGACGATGAGTACTCGGATCATCTTGGGGTTTCCTGTGTCCATGTCACTTCCTGTGCCTGTCTTCAGGATGCCACGAGCCGGCTCGACTGCAAAGGTGGTCTCCACGACCGGATGCGGTGGGGCTGGCCTCCCCAACGCCTCTCGTGGAAACCCGGAGTTGACCGCACGGAATGCCGAAGCCAGCTCCATTCCGGCGGGGCCGGCCAGACCGTACGTTGGACCGAGTCGAACAAGGAGAACTCCATGCCCAGGTGGCGCAAGATCACGTTCTACGTCCTGGCCGCCCTCATGCTGGCGATGATCCTCGGATTCTTGTGGCCCATCTTGATGTTTGTCGTGCTCGCCTGGCTGCCGATCGACACATGGCAGGCCATGTTCCCGGGTGAGGACATCAACGCCGGCTTCGTTGTCCACCGCATCCACGTACTGGCGGAGGGATTGATCTTCTGGGGTTTGGCCATTGGCGTCGGCTTGCAGCTGTGGAAGCCGCGCAAGCGACAGGCACCCATGCTCCAAGCCTTGGCGGTGGTCGTTGCCTTCCTCGTCATCGGTCTGGCGAGCGGGTCGTTTGTCGCAGAGGAGGAGATCCTGTTCGTCGCCGGCGTGGCGCTGCTGGCGCTCCTCCACCCGGCCCGGGAGAGGTTCTACCGATTCGGCAAACCGGACGCGGCTATGGCCGGCCTCGCCGTCCTGGCCGCGGTCCCGGGGGCGTTCTTCATCATCGATCACATCGACAAACAGCGAATCAACCTGGCGGGCGACGAGCATGCTGAGTTCGCTCACTGGGCGGCAATGGCGGTGTTCTCCACGGTCCTCATTCTGTGGGGACTCATCGGCTCGACCGACTTGACCGGATGGAGGGTCACGGCGTGGCTCGCCGGCGTCTCTGCGGCAACCTACGGCGTTTCCTCATTGGTCTTTCCCACCATGCCGTCCACGGTCGACATCGGGTGGGCCATAGCCGCCATTGCCTGGGGCGTTGCCTACATCGTTCTCGCCGAACGGCGGACTCGATCAACGGCACTCCGCTCGATGAACGCAGCCGCGCGAGGCGTGAACTCCGAGGTCGGAGCTGCGTAGTCCCCGATCTCCGACTCGGCCCGCCAATACCGGCGCCATCGCCTCGAGGAACCGACAGGATCAGCGTGTGTGGTGCGCGGTGGCGTCGTGGGCGGCGCTGGATCCGAAAGGATCGACATGGATCACGGCGGAGATCGGAAATGTGTAGAGGTGATGCAACGCATGCTCGACGTCCTGGGCCCTGTCGTGGCCGGCTTGGACACTCAAGCCTGGGTCGACGGCGATCGACGCCGCGATGGCGAGCTGGTGCCCATGCCATCTCACCCGCAGACCGTTGACATCACGGACACCTGGCACACCGCGGATCGCCGCTTCCACGCTGTCGACGATCTCGGGCTCGATGCCGTCGAGCAACCGGCGTGTCATGCGACGCGCCGAGCGTGCGAGCAGCCAAACGATGCCGACGGCAACGGCGAGCCCCGCCATCGGGTCGACCCATGCTGCGCCAAAGGCGGCCCCAACGGCTGCAACAACAACAGCAAGCGACGTCAGCGCATCGGTGCGAGCATGATGACCGTCGGTGATCAGCGCCTCTGATCCGATCGCTCGACCCACCCGGATGCGGTAGCGAGCGACGAGCTCGTTGCCCAACGCCCCCACCATTCCTGCGGCGATCACCCAGGGAACGTGTTCGATCAAGCGGGGCTCGATGAGGCGGCGAACCGACTCCCAGATCACGAGGACGGCCGACGCTCCGATGGCGGCAACGATCAACAGGCCGGCGATGTCCTCGACGCGGTTGAAGCCGTATGTGTATGCGCGGGTCGGGCGGCGCCGGCCGAGGGAGAACGCGATCCACAGCGGGATCGCCGTCAGCGCATCGGTGACGTTGTGCAAGGTATCGGAGAGCAACGCCACCGAGCCGCTGAACAGAACGATGACTGCCTGGAACGCAGCAGTGAGCCCGAGCGCGAGCAACGAGACCTTGGCAGCCCGAACACCCGCTGCGCCGGAGCCCGCGATGGAACCGGTGCCGGGTCGATGGCCAAGGGAGTGACTTATCAGGTGGCCCACCCGGTGCCGGAGCCGGCGCAACCGGGAGTTCGTCCCTCCCCGGCCGGCGTCCTCGCGGGAACCCATGGAGGGAACGGTATACGGGATCGACGCCGCGGAGAAGTCGCAACCGCGTCGCAACAAGAGCCACCATCTCGGTGAGGACGATCGGGTGGCGTTGTGGGAAACTCCCAGCGTGAGCCGCACTCTCATCGCCGTCGTCATTGGGCTGACCGCCGGCGTCGTCGGCGGGATGTTCGGTGTTGGAGGCGGCATCATCGTCGTCCCCGGGCTCGTCATCCTCCTCAAGGTCTCCCAGTACCAGGCGTCCGGCACTTCGGCTGCGACCATCGTCGCCTCCTCGGCGGCCGCCCTCGTCGTCCTCGCCGGCGATGGCCAGGTCGATTGGGCGGCAGCGGCCCTCCTCTTTGTCGGCGCTGGAAGCGGCGCCTGGCTGGCCACCAGATGGCTCCACCGGGTGCCTGAGGATGTCCTCGCCGGCGTGTTCACATTCATTCTCTTCGTCGCCGGGGTGCGGATGTGGCTCTGATCGAGATCATCGGACTCGTCCTCATCGGGGTCGCCACCGGTTCCGTCGCAGCGGCCCTCGGGGTCGGCGGCGGGGTGATCTTCGTCCCCGCCCTCGTCGTGCTCTTCTCCTTCGACCAGCATCTGGCGCAGGGAACGTCGCTGGCGGTCATCCTCCCTACAGCCATCGTTTCGACCATCGGCCATGCGAGGCTCGGGAGGGTGATCTGGCCGCTGGCCATTCCGCTCGCCATCGCCGGCATCATCGGCGGCTTCGTCGGGGCGCGGACCGCGCTGCTGTTGGATGGCGAACTACTGCGCCGGCTCTTCGCCGTCCTCCTGATCATCCTCGGCCTGCGTATGGCCATGCGAACCAGGCAGCTCTTTCTGGCACGGGGGACTCGGAAGACGGAAACCGACTGAGATCAGCGTCTGTCGATCGGGGCGCTCACGATCCCCTTGGTGAGAAACACCTTGCGTTTGTCCGGATCACCGAGTCCGCTGCGCTTCGCCAGGTACACGAGATACGCAAAGCCGAGCACCTCCAACGCCCACATCCGCCAGTCCTTCAGGACGGAACCCACGTACTCACCGACCGTGGCGAACCCCGTCGACGAGAACTCCCAGCCGAGAAAAGGCCACCACAGCGTGTCGGGCTCCTGCCACATGGCGTCGAGGAAGAGTTGCATCAGCATCCCGATGGCGAGCGGCATCCAGCGTTTCCTCGGTCGACCACGGCGGGTGGTGACGAGAACGAAGACCATGATGGCCGAGACGACGAGAAGCGTGTGGGTGAACAGCCGAACGTTCTGCAATTCGTCCCAGAACGCGAATCCGATGGGCGTGTCGATGAAGTTCGCCAGCACCGCACCGGCCATCAGGAATCGCAGATCCATCCGCTCGTCCCGAAAGGCGTAGCGGATGAAGGCAACCGTGGCGCCGAGATGCCAGAAGAACACGCCGCGTCAAGGAACGAGGATGGCGCGGCAGTGGATGCAGCGGGGAGGATCTTCCTTCCGCGCCCGCGCCTCCTCGGCCGCCGACAGCTTCAGGTGACAGGCGCCGCAGATTCCATCGTCGAGTGCACCGACCACGTCCCCGTCGCGGTCGCTGCGGAGGTCCTCATACAACTCGAGGAGATCGGGTTCGATCATCGGCACGATATCCTCCTTGCGCCGCTCCTTGGCCCCGATCTCTGCGTCGATGACGCGCCACTGGTCCTTGATGGACTCTTCGAGCCGAGCCTCCTCCGTCTCCGCGGCGGCGAGCCGCGCTGCGACCGCCTCGACATTCTGCTCGACGGTCTCCCGCGTCTCCATGACTTGGAGAGCTGCCTCCTCCATCGAAGCGACCTTGGCGCGGAGCATCTCCACCTCGCGGCGCAGGTAGTCGGCGTCGCGTGCGCTCATGCCTCCCGCATAGAGTCGGCTCTCCTCACGATTTGCCTTGTCTTCCGTGACCTCGAGCTCGCCGCTCGTCTTGTCGAACTGCAGCGAGAGCTCGCGCAGGTCCGTGGCCAACCGGTCCCGCTCCTCCTTCAGCTCCCGGACATGGGCATCCGCCGCCTTGTACTGATCGAGTTCCGGCAGCGCTCCTCGCCGCTCGAGGAGGCGGTCGATCTGGCGGTCGAGCTCATGGAGATCGAGGAGGTCGGCGAGGCTTCGCAGCTGCTCGGTCAAGGTCCCTCCCAGGGATGAGGATCGTCGGTCATGACCCGCGCCCCAGCGAAAACGCGGGAGACGGCAGCGTACAGGTTTCGCACCCCTGGTCGCTCGGTGGGGACATGACCGGCATCGATCACGGCAAGTCCCGCATCGAGGGCCCTCCTCGCCGCGTGATGGGAGACATCACCCGTGACCAGCACGTCCGTGTCTTGGGCAACGGCTTCGATGAACGAACCACCCGAACCGGGCACGACTGCCACCCGCGACACCGTGCTTTCGCGATCACCGGCCACCTCGGGGGCAGTCTCGAGGACCTCTCCAACGTGGGTGGCCAGATCCCCGAGGGTGACTGGTATGACGTCACCGATCCGACCGATCATCCCGGCGTTGCCTTGCACGCCGTAGACATCGAATGCCGGCTCCTCGTAGGGATGTGCGGCAACGAGCGCGGCCACGACGAGATCGGCGAGTCCTGCCGGTGCCACCATCTCCAGGCGAATCTCGAGTTCACTGTTGAAAGCACCGACCTCGCCTGCCATCGGAGCCGTTCCCGGCCCGGCGAGAAAGGAACCCGTGCCTTCGCTGCGAAAGGAGCAAGCCGTGTAGTTGCCGATGTCGCCGGCGCCGGATGCCGCCATCGCAGCCGCCACGTCGTCTGCTCGATCGGGCGGCACGAAGGTGACGATCTTGACCGCATCCGCACCCCATGCCGGGCCGAATCCCCTGGTCTGCGTGAGGCCGAGCGCGTTCGCCAGGGCATCGGAGCAGCCTCCCGGCGCCACGTCGTAAGCAGTGTGGACCACGCCGAGCGCCACGCCGGCACGGGCCAGCCGGAACGCTCGGCCCGGCGCCGCAGACCCGGCCACGAACGAGCGCGTCGGGTGGAAAAGCAGCGGGTGATAGGCGATCAGGAGGTCGACGGGGTCCCGCTCGAGCGATGAAACGACCTCCGTGGTGACCTCGTGGCAGACGGCAACGGAAACGGCGGCTGCAGCGGGATCTCCCACCTGCAGGCCCACCGCATCCCATCCCGCCGCTTTGGCACGTGGCGCAAGGAGATCGAGCGCTGCGAGCACATCGCCGACGGTGGCCATATCCTGATGGTACGCCCAAACATCCGGACGGAATCACCGGCGCGCCGGGCATCCCGACCTATCGTCCGGATGGTGGTCGTTCCCATGGTGGACTCTGCGGTGGATGAAGTCCTCGTCGTAGGCGCAGGCGTGACGGGCTTGACCACCGGTGTTGCCCTCCGCGAAGCGGGCTTCGACGCCCACATCGTTGCCGACCACATGCCGGAGCACACCACTTCGGAAGTTGCTGCCGCCATCTGGTATCCGATCGGGCCTCGGCCGACCGACCGGGTGTGGCAATGGGCCTGTGCGTCCCACGCCACGCTCTCTGAACTCGCAGGAGGCAGGGAAACGGGCGTCTTCGTCACCGAACTCCACCAGTACACGTCCGAAGCGGAGTTCCCGTGGTGGGCGAACGACCTCGATGGGTTCCGCGTGCTGGGTGGCGATGAGTTGCCGCACGGCCGTGCCTCAGGTTTCGCCTTCCGCACCCCACGAATCGAGCCGTCGATCTACCTTCAGTATCTCCTCCACCGGTTCCGGGGTCACGGTGGTGTGGTGAGTCGAACGCGGGTGTCCGACCTCGAGGCCGAGACCGCGCAGCGTCGTGCGGTCGTCAACTGCACGGGCCTCGGATCGCGCAAACTGCTCGACGACGGTGAGCTGTTTCCCGTGCGAGGCCAGGTGGTGCTCGTCGAGAATCCCGGACTCCGTCATGGCGTGATCGACGTGCCCACGGGTTCCGAACTCACGTACATCCTCCCCAGGACTCGCGAGGTCGTGCTTGGGGGGACGAGGGACGAGGGCGATTGGAGAAGCGAACCAGACGATGCCACGACCCAGCGCATTCTCGCGTCGTGCCGTGCCATCGAACCGAGACTCGCCGATGCAGGAGTGCTGGGCGCCAAGGTGGGTCTCCGACCCGGGAGGACCGCGGTGAGGGTCGAACTCGAGGCCGACAGCGCGGGGATCATCATCCACAACTACGGTCACGGCATGGACGGCTACACCCTGTCGTGGGGATGCGCCGCGACGGTCGTCGACCTGTTGACGGCCGCCGTCGAAAACGAATAAACCTCATACCCCCTCGCGACGTGTAACTCCATAGCGTGGTCGAACCAACACGCTTAGTGGTTACACACAGAGAGGGACAGGACATGAAGAAACAATCGCTCACCATCTTCGCCGTGGCGTTCGCAGTCGTGCTCATCGGGGGCGTCGCTTTGGCGCAGGTGGGCACGATCGATTTCGGAACGACGACACAGGCCGAGGCGCCCGACGTGTTTGGATCCGGGGACGCGTTCCCGGATGAAGACGGGCCCGAGCCGCCACCCGCCGAGAAGCCTGAAGAAGACGGACCCCGGGTCGAAGAGCACGGTGACGAGGCCGACGAGGCGCACGCAGACGCCACCCAGGAGACGCAAAAGCCGTCTGTAGAGGCCGACGAAAAGGCCGAGGACCATGCAGATGAGGCGAAGGAGGAGCCGGCAGAGGAGCCTCATGAGTCCGAGGAAGCAGCCGACACCACTCCCCCCGAGTTCGGTATCACGTTCCCCAAGAACGGCTCCGAGACGGATGACAAGGTGCAGGTCTTCGAGGGATTCGTCGATGACGCCGTCGTGACCCGCGGGAAGTACGAAGCCAGTGTCCACGACGGAGCATGGCGTATCGAACTCGTGCTCTCACCGGGCAGGAATGTCGTGACGATGGTCGCCACGGACTTTGCGGGCAACGTCACCAAAGACACCGTCACCGTCTACCTCGTCGGACACGACAAGGAAGGGCCGAAAGAAGAGCCCAAGACCGTCGACTTCTCCGCTCACCAGAAGTACGGCTCGTGCGGTGAGGTCGTGCCCTACGACGTGTTCTACGGCACCGCTTCACCCGGCACGAAGATCTGGGTCGCATCTCCGTACGGCGAGGGCATGACCGTCGCCGGCGACAATGGAGGCTGGGACCTCAAGGTGAAGTTCCCGAGCGCACCGGCGGGCAAGACGTTCGAGGTGGTCGTCGAGACCTCCGAGGGCGATCGCAAGGTGTTCACATTCATCAACACCGGCGGAGATCAACAGGAACAGGGCGAAGAGCACTGAACCTGCTGGGCGATCACGACGACGTGATCCGTGCCATCCTGAGCGAAGGGCCCCTACCAATTCCGGGGCCCTTCGCTCGCGTAACATGAATGGATGACGATGTCCCCGGAACGACGCACCACCCCCGAGCGTTGACCACACCATGATCTTTCGTCGCAAGACCCCGCCACTACCCGACACCGACGCTGCGTTGCCCGGTCGTCCCGAGCCAATGGCCGTATCCGGCGTGCACTTCGTCAACGGCACGTCCATCGTTCCGCCGTTTCCGGATGGAATGGAGGTCGTTATCTTCGGCATGGGTTGTTTCTGGGGCGCAGAGCGGGTGTTCTGGCAGATCCCCGGCGTGCATACGACCGCAGCAGGCTACGCAGGCGGCAGCACCCAGAACCCGACCTACGACGAGGTGTGCAGCGGCAGGACGGGCCACACCGAAGCGGTGTTGGTGGTGTACGACCCCAAGGAAGTGAGCTTTGCGCAGCTGATGAAGGTGTTCTGGGAGGAGCACGACCCGACCCAAGGGATGCGTCAGGGAAACGACACCGGCACCCAATACCGTTCGGCCGTTTACTGGAGCACCGACGAACAGCGTGCCGTGATCGAAACGAGCAAGGCGTCGTTCGAGGCAGGTCTACGCGACGCCGGTTACGGACCGATCACCACCGAGATCGGCGAGGCGGGCCCGTGGTTCTACGCCGAGGAATACCACCAGCAGTATCTGGCGAAGAATCTCGTGGGGGCCGGGGTCGTGACCCCCGACCAGTTGGAGGAGTGGTACCTCACCGAGGCCCCGGCTCACCCGCTGGCCGTGGAGGGCTACTGCTCGATGCGCGGCACCGGGGTCGCATGCCCGATCGGATTGAACGTCGATCTCGGCGGCGACTGACCGCTCACCGCAGTCGGCGGCAGATCAGGCCCCGGCGTTGATGATCTTTGAACCTGAATCGTCGACCGACGACGAAATGCTCTCGCCGAAGAACACCATGGCGGCAAAGGCAACGATTGCGATCAGAGCCACGAGAAGTGAGTATTCGACGAGGCTGGCACCGCGCTCATCGACGGCTCTGATCCAGACCCTTCTACCGATGTCTCTACAAATGTCGGACACGCGCTGTTCCTCCTCTACGGGAGCAACGTATCGAAGCTGAGCGTTGGCGGCCATAGGGCGGGCGACTCAATTCGACCCGCCGCAACCTCGCCACCCGTCCTCGAGGCGCAACGAAAACGGCACGGCCCTCAAGCACCTTGTCTCAAACGCCGATAGCCTCGTGGTGAGGCGGAAGTTGCTCGCACGCGCCCTGAGCGCGGGAATCATGGGCGTCGTCCTGTGGGGCGGCAGCACAGCGCTCGGCGCCGAGCCTCCGGTGGGCAATCCTCAAGGATCGTCCGCTGTGCCCGCCGCGGCTCGAGCCGAGGACATCTCGAGTCCCGACCTCGTCATCGGCAACGGCACGCCACAGAGCTGCACATCCGCTGCCGTTGTGGACGCCGTCGCCCGGGGCGGCATCATCACCTTCGATTGCGGACCCGATCCGGTGACGATCGAGATGCTCGAGACGGCCAAGGTCGTCAACGACACCGGTCCGAGGATCGTTCTCGACGGCGGCGGCATGGTCACGCTGAGTGGCCGCGGCCAGCGGCGGATCCTCTATATGAACACTTGCGATCCGGCACAGGTGTGGACGACATCGCACTGCCAGAACCAGGATCATCCCCAACTCACGGTGCAGAACCTCACCTTTGTCGACGGGAACGCCGCGGGTCTCGTCCCGGATGGTGGCGGCGCGATCTTCGCGAGGGGCGGTCGCTTCAAGATCGTGAACAGTCGCTTCTTCCGCAACCACTGTGACAGCGTGGGGCCAGACGTGGCCGGTGGGGCCGTCCGGGTGCTCAGCCAGTTCAGCGGGCTCCCGGTGTACGTGACCAACAGCACCTTTGGCGGAGCGCCCGGATATGGCAACGAGTGCTCGAACGGCGGTGCGATCAGCAGCATCGGGGTCTCGTGGACCGTCATCAACAGCTTCTTCAGCCACAACAGCGCCGTCGGCTACGGCGCCAACCCGCAAAGGAGCGGGACGCCCGGAGGCGGTAACGGAGGAGCCATCTACAACGACGGGAACACAATGACGCTCACAGTGGATGGCACCTGGATCGAGTACAACCACGCGATCGAGGGCGGCGGGGCCATCTTCTTCGTCAGCAACAACCGAACAGGATCCCTCGTGATCCGCGACTCGCTGCTCCTCGCCAACCCGAGTGACGGCTTCGAGACACGCGGCTACCCGGGAATCTTCGTCCTCGCCATCGGACCACCACAGGTCACGAACTCGGTCCTGTCGGCAGATCCGCTCGACCCCGTACAGAGACTCGCCGGTGCCAACCGCTACGCGACGGCAGCCGCCATCTCGAAGTGGGCTTATCCCGGCGGGGCCGACGTCGTGTTCGTCGCCACCGGCCTCGATTTCCCCGACGCGATCGCCGGAGGAGCTGCCGCCGCGGCGGAAGGCGGTCCACTGCTTCTCGTGGCCGGGACCTTCGTTCCAGCGGAGACCATGGCCGAACTCAGGCGCCTGCAGCCCGACCGGATCGTGATCCTCGGTGGCACCGGCGTCGTGGTACCGGGAGTTGCCACCACGCTTCAGTCCTTCGCCAGCGTCGAACGCCGGGCCGGGCCGGACCGCTACGTCACTGCAGTCGAGATTTCAAAGGCATCGTTCTCTTCGGCATCGACGGCCGTCATCACGACCGGGACCGCCTTCCCCGACGCCATGGTGGGCGCTCCCGCCGCCGCTGCCGCCGGCGGTCCTCTGTTGCTGGTGCGTTCCGACGGGGTTCCGCCATCCGTGCTCGCGGAGCTCGACAGACTCGGTGTGACCGAGATCATCATCGTCGGTGGGCCCAACGCCGTCAGCACCGCCGCCGAGGACCAACTGATCGCCAGCGGGAGAAGCGTGCAGCGAATGGCGGGCAACAACCGTTACGGATCCGCGGCGGCGGTGTCACAGCGGACCTTCGCGACCGGAGTCGACACCGCGCTCGTCGCGATCGGCACCAACTTCCCGGATGCACTGGCCGGCGCTGCGACCGCGGGCATCACCGGGGGGCCGGTCCTTCTCGTCGAGGCCGACCGTATTCCGGGGCCGATCCACAATGAGCTCGTCAGGCTGGCACCGGATGCCGTCGTCGTCCTCGGCGGGCCGGCGGCCGTGTCACACTGGGTGGCGATCCAGCTCTCCGCGTACTGATAGACGCCGGCACGCTGGTCACCGGTGGACCGTTACCGTCGCACGGTAATCGGCAACGGGAGAGGGCCATGTATGTGATCAAGAGGGTGTGGGTGACGAAACGTCGCGAAGCGAGGCGAGCGGCGTCGATCGTTGCCGAGATGGGAAAGCTCCACGAGGCGAGTGGTCAACGCGATCCGGTGCGCGTCTACTTCAACGGCGGGACCTTGCCGGGCGAGCGCGACGTCGTCTACATGGAGTGGACGACGCCGGTGATCGAGTCGCCATACCGCGGCGAGAACGAGCTCCCCGACATGGGCGACCTCGGCCGCAAACTCCGCGACCTCACCGAGGACTCATGGATCGAGTTCTACGAGCTGCTCACTCCCGACAAGGCGCTGCCGATCGAGTAGCAGCGTCGGCCGCCGCTGGGCCCATCGACCCATTGCCACTCAGAGTGGTTGACGGCTACTATTGGTAGTGGCAACATCGTTTCGCTGGACATGAAAGGCCACCTATGCGACGCCGTCTCGGCTTGCTCACCCTCATCCTCGCCCTCGTCGCCCTCGTCGCCGGCACTGCGTACGCCGAGGTCGAAGAGGTAGATGAAGGACCCGAGCCCCGTCCCACCGCGGAAACGGCCGA
>Ga0255055_10002139_pt1 | contig 14076 bp, 11 predicted proteins | sample JV7_2_27_MG_FD_188633 | JGI IMG/M metagenome (GOLD analysis project Ga0255055, IMG submission 188633) | Seawater microbial communities from Jervis Inlet, British Columbia, Canada - JV7_2_27 | ecosystem: Environmental > Aquatic > Marine > Inlet | place: Canada: British Columbia | collected...
ACCATCCCAAGGTCGCCACTGCCCTCCACAACCTGGGGGCATTACTGAAGGATACAAACCGTCTATCCGAGTCTGAACCGCTGATGCGCAGGGCGCTGGAAATCTCTGAGCAGTCCTACGGACCGGACCATCCCCACGTCGCCGTTGCCCTCAACAACCTGGCGCTAGTGCTGAGGGCCCGCGCCCGTCTGTCTGAGGCCGAACCGCTGTTTCGCAGGGCGATGGAGATCTACGAGCAGTCCTACGGACCAGGCCATCCCGAAGTCGCCACTGTCCTCAGCAACCTGGCGACATTGCTGCGGGATACAAACCGTCTTTCGGAGGCCGAACCGCTGTTTCGCAAAGCGCTGGAGATCGACGAGCAGTCCTACGGACCAGACCATCCCCTTGTCGCCATTTCCCTCAACAACCTGGCGGTGTTGCTGAAGGAGAAAAACCGTCTATCTGAGGCCGAACCGCTGTATCGCCGGGCGTTGGAGATCGACGAGCAGTCCCACGGACCGGACCATCCGAAAGTCGCCATTTCCCTCAACAACCTGGCGACGTTGCTTCATTCCACCAACCGTCTATCCGAGGCCGAACCGCTGATGCGACGGGCGCTGGAGATCCTTGAGCAATCCTACCAACCATACCATCCCAAAGTCGCCACTTCCCTTAACAACCTGGCGATGTTGCTGCTGGCCACAAACCGTCTGTCTGAGGCCGAACCGCTGATGCGCCGGATGGTAGAGATATTCATCAAGTTCACCCGTGCCACCGGCCACCCGCATCCCAACCTTCAAGCTGCGGTGGACAACTACGCTGGGCTGCTTCAAGCGATGGGTAGGAGTCACGAGGAATGCCTCGCCCATTTGCGGACTCTCGCGCCGGATTTGTTCGGCGCCTAGCGCTACACCGCCCAGTGAGAGAAGGGTCCGGGCAGATCATCCATGAATGACGAAAACCTCACCACGGATCCGGACGGCGATTCACGCGCAATCCGCGTCTTCATCTCCTCGACGTTCCGCGACATGATGCAGGAACGCGACCTGTTGGTAAAACAGGTCTTCCCCGATCTGCGTCGCATCTGCGCCAGATGCGGGGATGAACCTCGACCCACCGCTGCAGCAACTGCTGTCCGAACTGGAATCCAGGTGAAGGCCCGCTTCGGCCCCATCATCCCGCGGGCTGGCCGAGGTTCTCGAGCGCCTGCCTCGCGCCGGTCCGCTTCAAGCGGACGATCTGGAAGCCAGCCCGGGCGAGGAAACGCGGGAGTCCGTGAACGAACTCGCGGTCGGAGTCCTTGGTGCTCTCCACCAGCTCGCCCCAGGGAACCAGGAACGGTGAGATTTTTTGGTCTACATCCTTCTGCGGGCCTAGTTTCCAGCCCTCGCGGCGGCGCTCCTCCACCCAGCGCGCGTGCTCCATTTCGGCCAGCCGCTCGACCTCCGCGGACTCGAATGCGAAGGACTCGGCGTCGAGGTCCGTCAACGGCGCCAGGTCGCAGCCTGCGGCGCGAAGCTTCACGCCGATGTGGGCGGCCTGCTCCCGGTTCGATTGCTTGAGCCCCTCGGTCAGCGCTTCCCAAGCGACCATGGAGGAATTGGTCTCCGGGGTCGCGCCCTTCTCGGCCTGCTGCTCGACGTAGTCCTGATGGATGGCGCGCGCCAGAATCTCGTTGGTGCTTTCCGTTAGGAGACCAGCGTGGCAGGTGCGCTCGAGGAGCGCGAAGGCGTGGAGCGTCCCGAACTCCTCGTCGGCCCCCTCGCGCGTCCTCAGCAAGGAGGCCAGCCCGCCGGCTTGGGTCATGCGCACGACGATTGGGATCCGGTCTTCCTTCAGGTGGCGATGGAGAGCCAGCGCCGCGGCGAGAGCGTTCGAATCGTCGTCCACGCAAACGTACGTGCTGGTGACATCGGCTTCCCCCTGCGCGTCGAAGAGGAACTCCCCACGCTGGAATTCGGGAGAGTCGAACTCCATCGGCCGCGGCCGGAGCTCGCAGATCTCCTCCAGGTGCGGGTATTGGAGGCGAAGCGCATCCGCCTTGGAGTCCGCGGCCCGATCCACCAGCGTTGCGCGCAGGGGCCCACGCTCCCGTCCGTAGGTTGCCTGCCAGCCCCGAGCGGCCGCCGCGATGAGTGTCCCTCCGAACCGACCCACCCCGACCACGACCATGTGAGCCGCTTCACGATCTTCGGCGCTCGTCTCACCCCAAACCGGGAACTCGGCAAGGACCTGCCGAGCCCCGCGCTCGAACACGTTGAAGAAGTCGAGGCGAAAGGCCTGCGATGCCGGCCTCTCGAGCTCCTGCGTGCGGAGCAGCGCGCAGAGCCCCGGATCCATGACGTGGGCGAAGCAGGAGAGGTCGGCGCCGCGCCGTTCGCTCGCGAGCGAACGGCCCTGCACCGCGATCTCGGCGTTGACGCCGTCGTCTTCCGAGATTGCCACGAGGTGTCGCGCGCGGGACACGCCCGCGTTCCGCAGGCAGCGGGAACTCCGCGCGTCGCCGACCACGACCCGGGCCCCCTCGGCGCGGCAGGGCGCGATTCGGTCGTTCTCCGCGTCCTTCTCGATCACCACGACGCGATGGCGCCGCTCGCGCAACGAGCGCGCGAGAAGCCACCCCTTTCGGCCCAGGCCACAGACCACCACGTGCTTGCGGGAGTGGCGGGCACGGAAGCCTTCGATCCGCTCGCGGAAGAGGAGCCCGAGCGCCTTCACCGCCGTGTACGCAGCGACTCCTGGGGCGAGGAGCCTCGCGACCTCGAGCTCCCAAGGGACCGGCGCGCGCACGGCTCCCGACTCCAGGAAGAAGAGCTGAAGCGCCAAGTAGAAGAGATCGAGTGCCGAGCGGGGCTCCCGGGTTGCGGCGGCGAGCTTTTCGAAGCCGATGATGCCGAGCGCCAGCGCTGCGAGCGCCAGCGCTGCGAGCGCGACCCACTGGCCGACACGGGCAGCTTGCGAGTTCCACCGCTCGGTTCCTCTCCGGCGCGTCCTCGGCGTCTCCTCAGCGGGCATCAGTCAGTCTCCCCAATCTCGTTTCCACAGCCATCTTGCCAGGCTGGCGCGCGAGGGGCTGAACATCCGTGACGTCGAGGGAAGTGAACTTCCAGCCGCTCATTACCGACCGGTTTCGGTGCACACCTCAATAACCGGCCGTACGTGGAGGTCTCATAACCAGTCATGGGCGACGCCCAGGAGGTTATTGTTCTACCTCGATGCGGGCGGCTAAGCGAAATTGGCAGCATTTCCGAGATGTGCCGGTTAGATACGATATGTCTGCTATGCCCCCGCCGCTCGGACGCCTCCGCACCCAGCTTACTCCCTCTTGCACCGAGAGAGACACGGAATTCCGCGCGCGCCGGACCCGGTTGGACCCGCTGGGGCCCTCCGGCGTCGACAGAGTGCATCGTTATCGGACCCTGCTTTCTACCCGCTTTTCGAGTCGACTTCGATCAGGGCTTGGAGATGTATTGCTTCAATCGAGCCAAGGCGGACGTTGGATCCGCTGGATCGGCGGTAACGGCCTGTCGCACACGGAACGGACGGGGTAGGTCCTGTGGGTCTATTCCTGAAACGAAGGCCAGGAACGGGGAATTCTCGGGTTTGCGACCTGAATTCAAATCGTTGTGGAAGTTTCGCCACTCGTACTCGACCCATGATTTGTGCAGATGCTCGGTCCGAGTTCCCACCGCGACGAAGGCCCAAGAGGAATCGAGAGCGCGGTCAATCTGTTCGCCGAAGGCACCCCCGGTCATCGTGACGTCGCTGAAAAACACCTGGTGATTGGCGGTGGCTGAGAGTTCATTAAACACCAGTCGGGCGAGGGCGAGATCTTCAGAGGCGAAAGAAACAAAGACATCGAAATGACTGCCGGTGGCCGGGAACGGCGACGAGACCTGCTCCGCCGCACGGATTTGGCGGTGCCTTTCGACAATCGTGCGAGTGACGGGGCACAGATCGAGGGGATCTCCGGGAGGGTTGGGGGCGGCATTCTTCCGGAGGGTCTCCTCGACTTGCGCCCACGAGGAGCCGCGGTGCTGGAGAAAGTCCTCGATGACACTCGTCGGCTCGTCTCCCGTGCGGTCTTCTCCATTCCAGAAAACGAGGTCTGGGAGAAAACGGCCTGCACCCTGGGCAAGCAGCTCATGGACTCGGCCGACCGCGAACAGGCCGACAACCCGGTTCAATAACTCGCAGCCGCGCAGTTCGCCGTCACAGAAGATCGACTCCGGCCCTACAGAGACCTTGGCAATACGATCGAATTCGATGCCGAAATCCTGTGCATTGATGTTCAGAAAACCCTGGCCAGTGTGGATTGGCGGCTCCTTGCCAAAACGGATGCGCATGGCGTCGTGGTAACGCTGCTCGACGGCTTGACGATCCGCATCTGGCGGGAGCGACCATTTCAATGGCATGGGTACATCCTCGAATTCCGGGAAGCCCTGCCGCCGGAAGCGCTCCGCCCAGATTTTATGGGCGAGAGCGAAATCAGGGTGGTCGCGCAGTCGTGCCTCGTGCCAGTCAAAGACATACCAGCGGCCTCGTTCTGGTTGGACGATGATCAGTTCCTCACGCAGTTCCCGCTCTACGATGGCATCGGGATGCAGCAGGTCGTACCGCGTGTTGGCGCCGCCGTTGGCGATGTTCCAGCCCGTGGGATGGCTGTCACGGTAAAAGAGGCAGTAGTAGTCGGTGCTGTCGAGACGTACGACGGGCAGCGTGCCACCGTTGCCGAGGCGGAACGGAAAGCTGACATCGCGATAGTGATACACCTCGTCGTCCGAGGCAAAGAACGCTTCGATCTTCCGTTGCTGCACAGCGCGCTGTTCGGCCGAAAGGGTACTCAAGATATGGCGTTTGGCCGCCCGCAACCAGATGGCGGGCGACTCGTCATTGAAGGCGACCTGCAATTCAAAGCCGTTCCCTTTTCGCAGGATGCGAAAACGGTCCACCAGGACCTGCAGAAACTGGTTTTCCGCCGTCGCAAGCGGGCGGACATATTCTGGTTTGGAGGAATGAGAAAACATGGTGGTCTCCAGAATGGTCCTGCAATCGGAGTTTCGGGCGATTGCTCTGCGATTCACTTTCGACAGACGCGATCACGGCTTGGCCGGTATAGGCCGCCCGCCACAGTCTCGAGCGATCTAACTCCGGTCATAATGATGGGGTTTGTGTCTGTCTGTTATTTCGTTTTCGCTGACCCATTACAGTTACGCCTGGATGTTGCAATCTTGCGAGACGTTTAGCAGCAACGCAACGGCCAGGATTGACGCCACGAGCGACGAGCCACCGTAGCTGATGAAAGGTAGAGCGAGGCCGGTCGGGGGTACGAGGCCGACGCACACGCCGATGTGCAGCAGCGCCTCGCAGACGATCAGGCTGGTGAGGCCGAGAGCTAGGTAAGCTCCGAAAGGATCCGTCGTCCGGACAACGGTTCGCACGCCGCGCCAAAAGATGAGCAGGAATCCCGCCAGGATACCTAGTGTGCCGAGCAGTCCCAGTTCCTCGCCCACCACCGAGTAGATAAAGTCCGTGTGGGCAGCGGGAAGGAAGAACGCCTGTTGGTGTCCCTGTCCGAGTCCGACCCCCAACGGACCACCGCGGCCGAGCGCGATCCAGGACTGCTGGACCTGATAACTCGGCTCCGCGAGGCCGAACAGGGCGAGAACGTACTCGACGATCCGCCGCCAACGGAACGGTTCGACGATCACCGCCAGCGTCGCTGCCGCGCCGGCGAGCAGAACGATCGCCCCCAAGTGTCTCCGCCGCAGACCCGCTACGAAGAACATCGCGACCACCACGGCGCCGATGACCAAGGCTGAACCCAGATCGGGCTCGATCAGGATCAGCAGGGCGAGCGCCCCCACGACGGTCAGGCACGGGATCAACAGACGCCACGGATCGTCGATCTGATCGCCCTTGCGCGCGAGCATGCTGGCCACGAACACCACAACAAACAGCTTGACGAATTCCGACGGCTGGAATTTGAAAGGGCCGATCGGGATCCAGCGGTGCGCGCCTCCGATCGACGGCATGAACAGCACCAGAATCAGCAGGCCGAAGCAGCAAAGAAACAGGACGAGGAGCAGACGGCGATTGGCGAGCCTACTGTAACGAAACTGCTGCACTAGGAAAACCAGGGCAACCCCGACCAGAGCGAACAATATCTGCTTCCAAAAGAAGCCGCCGGGCTCGTTCCAGTACCGCATCGCCACGTAGCGGGACGACGTCCCGACCATCAGCACGCCGCCCAGGGTGAGAACGCCGGTGGTCACGAAGAGCCACGGATCGGGAATGGTCTTGGCCGCCAACGGAGTCACCCCACCGGGCGGCGCCCGGGACGCGAGTCGATACTCGGTGATTCCTAGTTGTCGAGGTGACCGAACTTTGACGGCATAGCTTTCGGATGTCAAGCGAATCCGCTTCATCCTGACCCTCCTGCTGGCAAAGTCCAGACGACTTTTCCAGCTATGCTTGGGCCAGCTTCAGGGGGCACCTCATGGCGATCGAATCCCCGCCGGCGTGATTCTGCCTTCGCGTGCAGAACTCAACGGTGAAACTCAACGCGGACGATTCGAACTAGCCACTCTTTCCCTACAAACAGCGATTGGCACGAACCTCGCGTCATAGGAGCGCGAGTGTGACGCCGTTCGTGTGCGTCGCGTGGCGGTGAATTCAGTGCCTGATATCTACTCCAGTTCCCGGCCGTCATCGGAGCGGCGCACCAAGCTGCTCGGACGCGTCCGGGCGCTCGACACGAAGTTGAGGGCCACGCTGAGGCGGTTGAGCCAGCTCGAAGAGCGCCTCGACGAGCTGTGCATGGACTTCTCCGAGCTGGCAACGGAGCTCGAGGCGACGCTTCCCGCGGGTGCTTCCCCCAGTTCCCGTCCGACGGCGTCGAAAGCCGGCGACAAAGTGCTGCGCGCACTCGCCGAGCAGGGCGCGCACTCGCTGACAATCCGCAGATCCCTGAACGGTGCCGCTGACGTCGAAGTGGACGGGGCCAAGCCCTTTCACATCGCGGCGCAACTCGCCGCCCTGCTTCAAGTCCTTGCCACGGACACGGATCCCGGCTCAGGCGAGCTCGTCGACTGGAAGGACAAGATCGAGATCGCGCACCAGATGCGCACGCGAACGGGCGAAGCGTTGGATCCCGGGTACGTCAAGAAGATCGTCCACAAGCTCAGGCAGGAATTCCACAGGAATGGTGCAAATCGATACCTCATTCAAAGCCACCCGCGCCACGGCTATCGCTTCGCGTTGCGGCGGTCTGGAAGGGGGCTATCCGAGGTGACTCCCGGTGACCGGAAATTTTTTTGAGAGCGAACTACCCGAATCTCCGAGCTTGTTGCATCGCCGGGCAAGTGACTGCGGGCGGAGACCAGGAAAACTGAAGAAGCCGAGTCATGATTCGGCACGCTTGAATTGAAAGGCAGGACCGGCATGGCACACTTGTGGGTCAACGACGCATCGCCCGGCTGGGCGGTTCTTCCGCTCGAAGGCGAAGCGTTTCGTCTCGACACGAATCCTCCCCGTGCATCGGACGGGTGCGAAGCCGACGTGGTGTTGACCCGGATCCAGGGCGACGACGACGTCAGCTGGTGTTTGCTGTGCATTCCGTCGGTCGACGTGCAGGTCAATGGATTCCCGCTCAGCGAGGGTATTCGGCTGCTCGACGACCGGGACGAGATCCGCGTGGCGGGCGCGGGCACTCTCTACTTCTCCACCGAGCGGATCGCTGCCGTCGAACCCTTCGACGTCCGGTTCGAGGCCGTCTTCTGCCCGCGATGTCGACTCGAGATCGAAGACGGTTCCAATTCGGTCGGGTGTCCGGGATGCGGCGCCGCCCATCACCAGACGGATGAACGGGAATGCTGGACCTACGGGGAGACTTGCTCGCTGTGTCCGCAGCCCACGGCCCTCGACGGCACGTACCGATGGGTGCCTGACGATGTCTGAGGGCGCCTCCGTGACGTTGGTCGGTGCGGGCGGGAACATCGGGTCGCACCTGGTCCCGCAGCTCGCACGGCTCGCCGACCTCAAACGCGTCGTGCTGATCGACATGGATGCCTACGAATCCTCGAATTTGATGTCGCAGGACATCCGGCCGGGCGACAAAGGCAGGCGCAAGGCGGCGGTCCAGGCGAGAAGGCTGCGCCGGATCCGGCCGGAGCTCACAGTAGTTGCGATCGACGCCCCCGTCGAAACGGTACCCCTCGGCAAGCTGCGCTCCGACGTCGTGCTGACGGCGCTGGACTCCCGGCGCTCTCGGCAGCACGTGAACGAGGCTGTCTGGCGTCTCGGCGCTCTGTGGATCGATGCGGGCGTCGACGCCGGGAAGCTCCTGGCGCGGATCAGCATGTTCATGCCGGGGCCTCGCCAACCCTGCCTGGAATGCACCTGGGACGATCGAGACTACGCGCAGCTCGAGCAGCGCTATTCGTGCCACCCAGCGGATCACCACCAGTTCTCGACGAACGCGCCTTCCGCCCTCGGGGCATTGGCCGCCGCGCTGACAACGCTGGAGTGCCGCAAGCTGCTGGGCGGTGAACGGGGTCCCGATCTCTTCGGCCGTCACATCCTCGTGGATGCGGCCCATCACGGAACGGACGTGACCGCCTTTCGGCGAAACGCTGACTGCCGGCTCGTGGACCACTCTCCGTGGAGGATCCGGCGGCTCGACCGTGCGCCGAGCCAGCTCACGATCGCCGAGGCGCTCGAGCTGCGGGTCGTTGATGGTGATGGCGTCGCCGGGATTCGTGTGGAGGGTTCGTCCTTCGTGACCAGGCTGACCTGCTCTAGGTGCGGAAAGGTCGAACGCCTTCTGCGATCGCTGGTCTCGCTTCAAGCGGGAGCGCGACGCTGCCGGTGTTGCGGCGGAGCTCTGATTGCCGGTGCGTTCGACCTGCTGGAACGTTTGGAGGCCCCGCACCTCACGGCTTGGTCGTCTCGCCGGACTCTGCGCAGCATCGGATTGCGGTCGGGCGATGTGATCAGCGTCGGCACTCCCGATAGGGAAAGTCACTACGAGCTTGCGAACGAACCAACACGGACCGCGCAGCTTCGAAGCGCCGTCAGAGGAAACGATGGAAGACAGGATTCTGCAGAGCTTTCTTGAACGCCAGCAGGAGGAAGGGCTCGAGCTGGCGCGCAGCAGCGATCTCGTGGACGTGCTGCCGCTGGACGGTTCGCCGGCCCGGCACTACCGACTCTCGTTTCACTGCCGCGGTCTCGTGAAAGACGCCGGCGGCCAAATCCGAACCGCAGAGCGCTTCGAAGTAGGTGTTCGCTTTCTGTCCGACTACCTGCGTCGTGCCGATACTTTTCACGCCCTGGCCTGGTTCGGCCCGTCCAACGTGTTTCACCCGAACATCCACGACAAGGCTCCACTGATTTGCATCGGCCGGCTCGCGCCCGGCACGCCTCTCGTGGACATCGTCTACCAGTGCTTCGAGATCATCACCTACAACAAGCTCAAGATCGACGACGCGCTGAATCAGGAAGCCTCGGCCTGGGCCAGAAGGAACAAGCACATGTTTCCCATCGACAGGCGTCCGCTGAAGCGGCGGGTGCTAGAGATCGAGGAAAGGCCGTGACCGGGATCGCCGCGGCACTGGCCAAGTCGGCAGCCAGTGTGGAGTCGCGCGGCCCCGCGGACTGGAGCTTCTTGCTGTCCAACGGGACTCGGCTCTCCGCGCGCCTTCGCCTGGAGGATGACTGGCTTGCCCTGGACGTCCCGCTGAACGGCCGTCACTCGAAGCGCTCGCCATGGGTCCTGGTGCGCTTAAACGCGGAGCTGCCGGGATCGTGCAAACTGGTTCATCGGCCGGGTTCCAGTCTCCCGACGTTGGCAACGGATCTTCCCCTGGAGGGCGATGCCGACCTGACGACCCGTCTCGGCGACGCTTGCCACGGGCTCGCCGGAGCTTTCGCGCGACTCGACAACAAGCCGGACGAGGATCGAGGTCACCCCGCGGCGACCCCGGAGGAAGACCAGGACGACCTGGAACGCCTGTGCAGCGACGCGGGATGGCCGCTGCAAAAGGGGAACGACGGAACGCTCGTCGTCGAGACCGGCGCCGACCTCCTGGAAGAGGGCCCGGACGAGCGGCGGCGGTTTCTCGGTCAAGGGATCATCGGAGGCGTTCCTCGCCGACTGCAGCTTCAGGCCCTTTCGCAAGGCGTCCGGGTCTGGCTCACGCTGGCCCGTCTCGGCTCGCTTTCCGCGGAAAGCCGCAAGGCCGTCGGCATTCTACTTCTCAGGGTAAGTGGCGCCGTCCGACTGGCACGCGCCTCGGTCAAAAAAGCCGACGCGGGGTCGGAGTTGCAGGTCGAGGTGGGCTTGCCGCGAACACCGTCCGCCGGCGAGATCGACCACGCTCTGTCCTCCGTCTGCGTCGCCGCGACGCGCTGCGGGCCCGAGGTCGCAGCGCTACAGCATCGTTTCCTGGCAACCAAGTACGTGGAACTTTCAACCAAGACCGTCTCATGAAGGAGGTAGAACCATGCAGGCAGTCGAATCTAGAGAGCTGGAGCTGGAAGTCACTGACGTCTCGAGGACGAAACGGAAGAAGTTCTCGATCAAGGACTCGCCGCCGGATTCCACGGTGGGCGAGATTATCGAGGGCCTGCTTCCCGGAATGAGGCTGCCGCGAAACGACGTCGCGGGCAGACCTCTTGTCTATCACGCCCGTCTTGAACGAGAGGGCAGGCACTTGCACGGATCGGAGAGGCTCGCCGAAGCCGTTCGGCCCGGCGACCAGATCGTTCTTCAGCCGAACGTCGATGCCGGTGGGCCAGTCGGTATGCGTTGACCGGCCTCGAGCTGGTCGTGGGTGTGGAGGCTCCGATGACTGACCGGTACCGGTATGCCGTCGCGATGTACGACGGCGACGGCCAATCCCCGGAACAGGTTCCCATCGAGGTCGATTGGGGACCGGCGGAGGAGTGGGCCAAGTTCTCGGCCATCCGGAAGGCCGAGCTGCCGCCGTCGGATTCCCGGGCGCGCGCGTCCGTGCATCCGATCTGGCACCCGAAGCTCGGCCGACCCTACACGTCCGGCTTCCGCGTGCGCGTCCACGGCACGCGTGAGGCTACGACAGACTTTTCCGCCGCCTACTTCCAAGAGCTGGCCGAGCGCGAGTCCTACCGGCTAGTGAACAGCGCCAAGCTGCAGCCGGGGGAAACCTTCCGCTATGTGGTCGCGGCTTTCCCCGTCGAGACCGCCCCGCGGGAGAACGACGGGCTCGCAGTGGAGGTGGAAGATCTTTCCCCCGCGCTCCCTGTCCGGGAGGGTGCGCTGGAAGAGGTCCTGATGGCGTCGAATCCGCACGGGCCGGTCGTCGATAGTGACATTCCGGTGTTCGTTCCGGAGAGGGTCGTCGGCGAGGCATCCGACCGTGCGCGGGAGGCGGGAGCGATCGAGACCGGCGGAATCCTCGTCGGGCACCTTCATCGGGACCAGCGGGTGCCCGAGATCTACGCCGTGATCACCGAGCAGATCCCCGCTTTTCATGCGCTGGGCGATTCGACCCGTTTGACCTTCACCGAACGAACCTGGACCGACGTGCAGGCGGTGCTCGATCTTCGCCGGAAGGACGAGATGATGCTCGGCTGGTGGCACTCCCACCCCGTGCACCACTGGTGCAAGAAGTGCCCGGTGGCACGACGCCGCAAGTGTCCGCTGGGTTCGGATTTTCTCAGCGACCACGACCGGGCGCTCCACAGAACCGTCTTTCCCGCGGCCTACAGCTTCGCGCTCGTCATCAATGGAATCGCTCCGGACGAACAGACCCAGTCCCTCTTTGGTTGGCGGGCCGGTCTGCTGCGGCCCCGCGGTTTTCACGTCCTGGACGGGCTCGAGCTCGGTAGCGAACCGCCGCCGCGCGCGGCCTGACGCCCGCGAACCGGAAGGACAAGCGGAGGAAGAACGAATGACTCGTTTACGATTCTCGGACGCCGACATGTCGGAACAGTTCCAGTCGCTGACCAACGTCGGGGACGGAGCTCCGACCCTCGCGGAGAAGCTGGAGCTCGCACGGACCATCCGTGGCCGGGGGGACGACACCGCGAGGTTGCTCGACGGCCACCTGCTTCAGGCTATCCAAGCCTTGCACCTCGGACTCGCCGAGGCGGAGCAGAACCAGACCAAGCTCAAGCAACTGCTGGAGAAACTCGGGGCCCCTCCCTGGTACCCGGCGGTCTTTCTGGGACACGAAACGACCGCGTGTGGCCAAGCGGCGCTGGTCTGTGTTGGCAGCTCACGGCGCGTCGTCCCGCTCGACGAGTCCGTGGACGTCGAATCTCTTGCGGTCGGCGACGAGGTGCTGTTGAGCTCGGAGCTGAACGCCGTCGTTGCCGAGTCCCCCTACCGTTACTGGCGAGGCGGCGAGACGGCCGTCTTCGACCGCATCGGCGCAGACGGTCGGCTGGTGCTCAAGTGGCGCGACAACGAGGAGGTGATCGTCAACCCGGCTGCCGGCCTCGAGGGCGCCGGATTGCGGATCGGCGATCTGGTGCGCTGGGACCGGAACCTGTGGCTCGCGTTCGAGAAGATCGAACGATCCCAGAGCGCCCATCTGTTTATGGAGGATACGCCCGACGAGACCTTCGACAACGTCGGCGGGCTGGATGCCGCGATCGAGAGGCTCCAGCGCTTGGTCCTACTGCACCTGGAACATCCCGACACAGTGGGCAAGTACGGGCTGCGCCGCAAGGGCTCCGTCCTGCTGGTGGGTCCTCCCGGCACCGGGAAGACGATGCTCACGCGCGCGCTCGCTAACTGGCTGGCGCGGCTCTCCACGTCGGGACAATCTCGGTTCATGAACCTGAAGCCGGCCAGCCTGCACTCCGTTTGGTATTCCGAGTCCGAGGCCAATTACCGCGAGGCGTTCCGCGTCGCACGAGAGACCGCCGAACAGGAACCGGAAATCCCCGTGGTGATGTTCTTTGACGAGGCGGACGCCATCGGTGCGGCCCGCGGAAGTTCGCTGGCCGGCGTCGACGATCGAGTGCTCACGGCATTGATGGCCGAGTTGGACGGACTGGAGACCCGCGGAAACGTACTCGTGATCGCCGCGACCAACCGCGCAGAGGCGCTCGACCCCGCGCTGCTCCGGCCAGGCCGGCTCGGGGATCTGGTTGTCGAGGTCCCGCGACCGGACCGATCCGCGGCCAGGGCGATTTTCGCCAAGCACCTGCGAGAGGACATTCCGTTGGCAAACTCGGAGCACGTGTACGCCGATGGGAGTCTCGATGCCCTCGTCGATTCCGCGCTGACGAGAATCTACTCGCCCAACGGCTCGACCGATCTGGCCACGATAATCTTCCGCGATGGCCGCCAGCGTACGGTCAAGGCGCACGACCTGGTCAGCGGCGCAGTGATCGCCAACATCTGCACCGATGCCACGGAGCGGGCCTGCCTACGAGAGATCGAGAGCGGCGAGCCCGGTCTGCGGCGGACCGATCTTCTGACAGCCATCGACGACGAGTTTGCCAAGGCAGCGCGGATACTGACTCCGGCGAACGGTCACCGGCACATCGGCGATCTTCCGCAGGATCAGGACGTGGTGCGTATTGATCCGATTGTTCGCAGAGTGCGTCGCACGTATCGGTTCCTGAAAACCGCCTGAGGGTACGGATGAGTCGCCGAAAAAAGAAGAGGAAGCATTCCGCCCTGGCGCAGCGGGGCCCGCTGCGACGACTGCCGAAGCTTTGCGGGAGCGACGTCGAGCTGGCCAATTTCGTCGTCGGCTCGGCGAGTGAGGACAACACGTGTCACGAAGCGTCGCGGGCCTTGCTGCACGAGATCGAGGGGCTGCCGCGCGTGTCCAAGCGGCATGCCCTGCAGTGCCACTGCCAGACCTGCCGAAGGCAGTTGGCGTACAGCGATGGGCCTGCGAACGAGGGGAACGGGACTTGGCGGACCACGTACACCAGGCGTAACGCACCGGACCCGGACCACCCTTACTCCGTCCTTTGGGGTGAGGGACGCGACGTGATGTACGACCCCCAGGATTGGGGGCGCAAGTTTCTCGCGACGAACGGCGGTTGCGCCTATATCGATCTCGGTCACCTGGAATTGTGTATTCCCGA
>Ga0255055_10002140_pt1 | contig 14070 bp, 12 predicted proteins | sample JV7_2_27_MG_FD_188633 | JGI IMG/M metagenome (GOLD analysis project Ga0255055, IMG submission 188633) | Seawater microbial communities from Jervis Inlet, British Columbia, Canada - JV7_2_27 | ecosystem: Environmental > Aquatic > Marine > Inlet | place: Canada: British Columbia | collected...
GGGAATAGAAGAGGTAGAAGATGACGAGGAGAAGAAAATTAGGTTTAATTCTTTAAAACATATGATGATTGACGAGGCTAAAAAGGTTAAAAAAGGCATTAAGCCCAACGAGGAATTAGAAACAGAGCTTGAAGCTCAGACTGACTTTGGCCGGATTGCTGCTCAAACTGCCAAACAAGTGATTATTCAGCGACTTCGAGAAGCTGAAAGAGAGGTGGTTTATGGGGAATATAAAGATAAAGAAGGAGAGATTATTAGTGGGATAGTTCAGCGGATTGAGGGAAGAAATGTTTTTGTAGATATTGGTAAAACAACAGGCCTTCTTTTTCCAGATGAGCAAATTCCAAAAGAAAATTATCGGATTGGTCAGCGATTGAGACTTTATATTCTAAAAGTAGAAAGAGGACCCAGGGGAACCAGCGTATATCTTTCTCGGGCCTATCCTAAGGTGGTAAGCAAACTTTTTGCCGTTGAGGTGCCGGAGATTTCAGCCGGGACAGTGGTAATTAAGTCAATTGCCCGCGAGCCTGGTTCTCGAACAAAAATTGCTGTCAGCTCATCCGAAGAAGGGGTTGATCCGGTAGGATCTTTGGTTGGCCAGAAAGGGACTCGAGTCCAAACAGTTATAAACGAATTAAACGGAGAAAAAATTGATATTATTGAGTGGAACGAGGATGTGACTAAATTTATTGCCAATGCTTTATCTCCTGCCAAAGTTTTAAATGTTGAATTAGCGGACAAGAGAAGAGAGGCAACTACTATTGTGCCGGAAGATCAGCTTTCTTTAGCCATTGGCCAGCAAGGTCAGAATGTAAGATTAGCAGCAAGATTAACCGGCTGGAAAATAGATGTGAGGAGCGAGAAAGAGGTTAAGAAGACAAAGCCCAAGAAAAAGACTATCAAAAAAGCAACAGCTAAAAAGACAGCTAAAAAGACAGCTAAAAAGACAACTAAAAAGACATGATATACATTTACGTTTCCATTATCATTTCCCTCATCGCTCTTGTTTTTGCCGGAATAATTGCCTATGGCATTAAGCAACACAAAATAAAAGACGAGAAAGCCAAAGAGATTTCCAGAGCTATTCATAAAGGAGCAATGGCTTTTTTGAATAAGGAATATAAGGTGCTCATTATTTTTGTTATTGTGGTGGGCGCTATTTTATATTTTTTAGTTGGCAATAGCATAGCATGGGCTTTTCTTTGCGGTGCAATATTCAGTGGGTTAGCTGGCAATATTGGAATGAGAATTGCTACTTCAAGCAATGCAAGAACAGCTGAGGCAGCAAAAAAGAGTTTAAAGGATGGTTTAAGAGTTGCTTTTAGTAGCGGTAGCGTAATGGGAATGACAGTGGTTGGACTCGGACTTTTAGGAGTAAGTGTTCTTTATTTAATTTTTGGCGACCCTCAAATAATTTACGGCTTTGGTTTCGGGGCTTCGGCGATTGCTCTTTTTGCTCGAGTTGGCGGTGGTATTTATACTAAAGCAGCCGATATCGGGGCTGATTTAGTTGGTAAAATAGAGGCAGGTATTCCTGAAGACGACCCTCGTAATCCAGCTACTATTGCTGATAACGTAGGAGATAATGTTGGTGATGTAGCTGGCATGGGAGCTGATTTATTTGAAAGTTATGTTGATGCTATTATTGCGGCTATGGTTATTGGAAGTCTGGGTATTTTAACCGGTTTTCGAAATTTAGTTTTTTTACCTTTACTTTTAGCTGGCGTCGGAATTATTGCGGCAATCATTGGAAATATTTTTGTTAGTTTTAAGAGTCGGGCTCCTAAAAAGAAAGTCCCTGCCGAGCCTCATAAGATATTAAACCAAGGAATTTTTGGTTCAACGATTCTCGCTGCTATTTTTTCTCTTTTTGTAATTAAGCTTGTTACTGGCCAGTTTATTTTATTCTGGGCATTTTTAATCGGTTTAGCTTCAGGAATTGGCATCGGCTTAATAACCGAATTTTTTACTTCTTATAAATATAAACCTACGCAAAAAGTGGCTATCTCTGCTCAGACCGGTTCAGCTACTAATATTTTACGAGGATTTTCTTTGGGAATGGGAAGCACCCTGGTGCCAGTTTTAATTATTTCAATAGCAATTTTTTTAGCTTATTTATTTGGCGGAATATACGGTATTGCTATTGCTGCTGTAGGAATGTTATCTACTTTAGGTATAACTTTGGCTGCTGACACTTATGGTCCGGTTGCCGATAATGCGGCTGGGATTGCTGAAATGGCTAAAATGGGTCCTGAAGTAAGAAAACGGACCGAAGAACTTGATGCTGTGGGCAATACTACCGCAGCTATTGGAAAAGGGTTTGCTATTGGGGCAGCTGCTTTAACTGCTTTAGTTTTAATGGTTAGTTATGGATTAGTGGCTGATTTGAAAGTAATTGATATATTAGTTCCCAAAACAATTATTGGATTATTCATTGGAGGTTTAATGCCCTTTCTTTTCTCTTCGCTTACTATTTCTTCGGTTGGTAAAGCAGCAATAAAAATGGTTCAAGAAGTTCGAAGGCAATTTAAGAAAATTGAGGGGCTTTTAGAGGGCAAAGCTAAACCAGATTATGCTCGTTGCATAGCTATTAGCACGGAAGCAGCTCTTAAAGAGATGATTTTACCCAGTATTTTAGTAGTTGTTGTGCCGGTTTTGGTTGGCTTTATTTTAGGGCCAGAAGCATTAGGAGGATTATTAGCCGCTTCAATTATAACTGGATTTTTATTAGCAGTGACTATGGCTAATTCCGGAGCTAGTTGGGATAATGCTAAGAAGTATATTGAAGCTGGAAATCTTGGCGGCAAAGGTTCGGAATCGCACAAAGCAGCAGTAGTTGGCGACACGGTTGGGGACCCCTTTAAAGATACAGCTGGTCCTTCTTTAAACATATTATTGAAATTAATGGCAATTATCGCCTTGATTATTGCGCCGTTGTTGTAGTTGTATGGAAATTAACGTTAATAAAATTTCTTCAAATCAAGTTGAGATAGAAGTTGAAATCCCAGCTCCTCAGATGGGGGCTTATTTTGATTTAGCAACGTCAGAATTAAGCAAAGATATGAAGGTTGATGGATTTCGGCCCGGCAAAGTGCCGGCTGAAATTGTAGAGCGAGAAAAAGGTTCCCAAGAGCTTTATAATCAGGCAGCTAATTTAGCCATTCAAAAGACTTTACCCGATGCAATTCTGGATAATGAAATAGAAATCGTCGGCCAGCCAGAAATTCAAGTTATTCAGATTGCCCGAGGAAATCCAATGAAATACAAAGCTATTTTCTGGATGATTCCAGAAGTTCTTCTGGGAGAATATAAGGAAATAAGAATTAAGAGAAAGAAACTAAAAGTTGAAGACAGAGAAGTTGATAAATCTTTGGAATATCTTCAGAAATCTCGAGTGAAACTCATTACGGTTAATCGACCAGCCAGAAATGGTGATCGAGTGGAAATAGATTTCTCTACTAGGCTTGGAAAGGTAAAGGTTGAAAATGGAGAAAGTAAAAATCATCCCCTAGTTCTTGGGGAGGCTCGTTTTATGCCAGGGTTTGAAAAAGAACTTGAAGGAATGAAGTCCAATGAAGAAAAAAAGTTTTCCTTAAAGGCACCCAAGGAATGGCCCCAGAAGAATCTGGCTGGTAAAAACCTTGATTTTCAGGTTAAACTGAATTTAGTTCAAGAGAGAGATATTCCTAAACTTTCTGATGAATTTGTTAAGAGTTTAGGGGATTTTAAATCTCTGGACCAGTTTAAAAAGAGCATAAAAGAAGGCATATTTCAGGAAAAAGAACTGAAAGAAAAAGAGAGGATAAGAGTGGAAATAATAGAGCGCATTGCTGATAGTTCAAAAATAGATATGCCCGAAGTTTTGGTTGTTCTCGAATTAGATAAAATGGTTAATGAGCTTCAAGCAAGCGTAGGGGGTATGGGTTTAGATTTTGATAAATATCTTAGTCAAATAAAAAAAACAGTTGATGATTTAAAAAAGGAATGGAAAGTTCAGGCAGAGAAGAGGGCGAGAATCAGCTTGGTTTTAAGAGCAATTGCCAAAAAAGAAAAAATAGAGGTTGGCGATGATGAAGTCAAAGAGAGAATTGATGAAACCCTAAGGCATTATCCAAGCACAGAAGAAGCCAAAAAAAACCTTGACATTTCTGCTTTAAAAGACCATGCTAAAAGCGTGCTTCGAAATGAAAAGGTATTCGAGCTACTTGAGAAAGAAGCAAAAATTATATGAACTTGATACCTACGGTAATAGAAAAATCACAATATGGCGAGCGGGCCTATGATATTTATTCTCGCTTGCTTAAGGATAGAATTATTTTTCTTGGCGGACCAATTACTGATGCTGTTGCTAATACAGTGATTGCCCAGTTTTTATTTTTGGAGAATCAGGATCCCAAGAAAGATATTATTATTTATATTAACAGCCCCGGTGGAACTGTAACCGGCACCATGGCTATGTATGATACTATGCAGTTTGTTAAGTGTGACGTTTCAACGATTTGTATAGGAATTGCTGCCAGTGGCGCTGCTTTGATTTTAGCCGGAGGAACCAAGGGAAAAAGATTTGTTCTTCCAAACTCTGAGATTTTGATTCATCAGGTGATGGGCGAAGCCGGCGGCCAGGCAATAGAAATCGAAATTTCTGCTAAGCATATTATTAAAATTAAAAATAAGTTAAATCAGATTTTAGCCAAGCATACAGGTCAGTCTCTAAAGAAAATTGAAAATGATACTGACCGCGATTTTTACATGAACGCCGACGAAGCCAAGGAATACGGAATAGTGGATGAGATAATTAAGAAGCGATAAAAAAATTACGCAATTAATTACCATTTAATTACGTAATTTTTTATTTGGATTATTTTTCTATTTTAAAATATCCAGTAAACTTTGGCCGGTCATTTCAGGAGGCTTGGGGATTTCCATTAGTTCAAGAATCGTGGGAGCAATATCAGCAAGGATTCCTTGGGGTTGTTGATATAAAACCTCTAATTCAGATTTTGATTTCTCCTTTTTGTTTTCAGGGGTAATTAGATAGCAGGGAACCGGGCTGGTAGAATGTTCCGGGATTGACTCACCGGTTTGTGGGTTAATCATTTTTTCGGCATTACCATGGTCAGCAGTGATTAATAAACAATATTTTTTTTCTGAAACCAATTTAATTAAAGATTTAAGACAACCATCCAAAATCTCGATTGCCTTTATTGCAGCTTGGAAATTTCCAGTATGAGCAACCATATCAGCATTAGCATAGTTTGCAACTACTAAATCATATTTTCCTAAGTCCTTAATTATTTTGTCGGTGATTTCTTCAGCAGCCATTTCTGGATATTTATCATAGTGAGGAATAGTTGTAGAAGGGACCAGAAATTGGGTTTCTCCGGGATAAGCTGTTTCTTTTCCACCGTTGAAAAAGTAGGTAACGTGGGCATATTTTTCTGTTTCGGCTAATTTTAGTATTTTTTTATTGGCCTTACTAAGGAACTCGGTCAAGTGATTCTTGATTTCAATTGGAGAAAAGGCAACTCTTACAGGCAGCCCTTCTTCGTATTGAGTCATAGTTACGAAACATAAGTTTTTAAGGGGTCTTCGGGAAAATTCTTTAAAATCGGGAAGAACAAAGGCTTTGGTGAGTTGACGAGCCCGGTCTTTGCGAAAATTAAAGAAAATTATACTGTCGTTGTTTTGAATAACGCCTAAGGGGCCTTGATTTTCTTGATTTGTTGTTACAATTGGTTCTATAAAAGTATCAGTTGCCTCTCGTTCATAAGAGTCTTTAATTGCTGTAATTGGGTTTTTAGCTTTAATGCCCTTTCCTTCAACTAAGCACTCATAGGTTTTTTTGGTTCGATTCCAGTTTTTATTTCTATCCATAGCATAATATCTGCCCATAACAGTTGCTATTTTTCCATCTTTTAATTCATTTAATTTTTTTTCAACATCTAAAAGAAATTTAGCCGCTTCTTTTGAGGGAGCATCTTCACCATCAGTAAAAACGTGCAAGAGAACTTTTTCAATATTTTCTTTTTTAGCAAGTTCGATTAACCCATAGAGATGGTCAATGTAGCTATGAACGTTTCCACTGGAAACCAATCCCATTAAATGAAGGCAGGATTTATTTGCTTTAGCGTGCTCGATTGCTTTAATCAGGGCTGGGTTTTTGAAAAACGAGCCATCTCTTATTGCTAAAACAATTCTGGGCAGATATTGGTAAATAACCCGACCCGCTCCTAAAATAAGGTGGCCAACTTCGGAGCTACCCGCTTCACCCCAAGGTAAACCAACAGCAATGCCAGAGGCCTGGAGGGATGTTGCTGGATAGAATTTTTCTATTTCATTGATGGTCGGAGTTTTTGCCTGGGTAATAGCGTTTCCTGTTTGTTCTTTATTTATCCCCCAACCATCTAATATTATGAGAATAATAGGTCGCATGGAGCCCTACGAATTTACTAATCCTTATAAATATTACTAATCTATATTTGTAAAATTAGTATTAATTCGTACATTAGTAGGATATTTCCATTTTATTGTACCAAAAATCGTAGAAAATTGACAGCCAAGATTTATTTTGTTAAGATGAGTTAGCATACACATGAAACAAACAATCAAAAACCAAAAAATAGATCCCTTAATAGCCCTTGTAATTATTGGGGTTTTGGCTATTACTGTGGTTATTTTATCAGGGGAGCCAAAAATTGAAGAGTACCAATCTCAACTTCAATTCCCACTTCAATCTCAACTTATACCTCAACCAGGAATAAATCCCTGGGAAGGTTGTAAACAGGTGGAATACGATCCGAGCAGTGATTATAATTTTGTGAGCTCGTTGCCTTTTATTATTGAAGAGCCACCCGCTCAGTTTTTAGAAATAAACAAAGATCAAGAAAAAAAGATTTTTAGCTTGGGAAGATTTAAGCTCAATCTTGAGCCCAATACTTATTTACAAATACCAAAATTATGGTTATACTTTTTTAGCGAGCAATTAAGCAAGAGAGATGATAAACTCTATGGGTTGGAAGACTCTTATCTTTCAAAAATAATACTTAAAGTGGGAGAAGAAACCAAAGAGATTAAACTTAGTAAAAGCAACGAGCATTCTTTTATAGAGCTGGAAGATTGCCCCCTTGGTAATATTCGTCCAGTTAATTATGGGACAAGTTTAGAGTTTGAATTTTTATTAGAGATGGGATGCAATAATTTTACGGATAATATTTGTCTTGATAATGAAGGCAAGCCCTTAGATTATATACATAGCGCTGATTTATTAGCCCAAATTCGCCTATTTGCTGTTAGCTTCCAAGGTTTTACTAAAGATATTCCTATTCTGGTTCATTTTAAGTATGAGTAATATCTGGAGGTTCAACCTCCAAAGATTCTAAAATTACAACAGAAAACGACCCTAAAAGGGTCGTTTTCTGAATCAGATTTGCGAATTTAAGAAAAAAATGATAACTTATAGAAGAAATGAGATTTAAAAAGCCCGAAAATACCGACTCGCCTCGCTGCGAAGCGGGTGAAATAACTTGGACCAAGCACTCTATGGAAAAGATGCGATTTTATAACCTTTCTGAAAATCGCTTGAAAAGAGTTTTACGAAATCCTGACAGAAAAGAAGCAGGGATTGCCCCGGAAACCTTAGCAGTAATGCAGAGAACGGGCACAAAAAAGCATCCAACTGAGATTTGGATGATGTATCAGATAATTAAATCAAAAATCAAAAATCCCGCCCTAACGGGGCGAGGCTCGCCTAATAGAATCGGGCGGCAAAAGTTAAAAGTTATAAGTGCCTGGCGGTATCCGGGAATCAGCCCAGTTGATAAAGAAATTCCAATTCCAGAAGATATCAAAAAAGCCCTTGCTTTGAATAGCGGGGGCTTTTAAAAATACTTAATTTTTTGCCTTGATTTTTTCTTTTCAGATTGTCGTTTTTTTTCTTCTAGTCGCCTTTCAATAACTGCTTTGGATGGTTTAGTTTTTTTTCGTTTCTTCTTTTTCTTTAAAGTTTGCTGGATAAGCTTCTTAAATCGCTCAATAACAATTTCTTTGTTTCGAGACTGAAACCGTTCATCATCACATTCAAGAATTAGATCGTCTTTTTTGGTAATCAAGCCTTGACGATAGGTATGTAGATATTTTCGTATTCTTTCCTTCTTTTCTTCTGTAAAAACTTTTGATTCATTAATATTCCAGCGTAGCTGAACTTTACTGGCTGTTTTATTAACCTTTTGGCCGCCCGGTCCAGAGGATCGGACATACTCAAAATCTAATTCATTCAGCAATCTATTTTCTTGTACTTTTTCCATAATTTTAATCACCTCCTTCTTTATATTCTATCACATAATCCCATTTTTTGGAATATTTATCTTGCAGAATTCCTTTGCGGGGTTTACATAAAGTTAATATTCTGGTAGATTAGAAGTATACAGTATACTCAATTTCTAAAATTTTAGACATTAGATATTTAATCATTGGGCATTGATTAGAATAATTAGAAATTTTATGTTTAGGAGAATTAAGAAAACATACTTGAATACCAATACTTTAATTATCGCCTTAGCCGTGCTGCTGGTGGTTGGTTTTAGCCTTGCTGTTTATTTTGGGATGAAAGTTAGTAATCTGAAAAAAGAGTTTGCCGAGATTGGGCCGAGGGAAAAATTAGAAACAATTCATTCTTATACTGTGGTCTTGGAAAAATTCGAGCAGTTCAAGAGAGAAGAGGGGGCGAAGAATACAACCGCTGCATTAGAAAGAGCAGTTTTGAGAACCAACAGTGGGGTTTTGAAAACTTTGTTTGATGAAATGGTTTTAGGTGGAAATTTAAAAAAAGATATGGAGTATTTTTTAGATGCAGTAATTGATGCGTTACAATTTTTTTCGAATAACAATTGATTTATGAATTATCCGTTAAGACTCTCTCCATCAACTCTTAATTTATTTATAGATTGTCCGCGCTGTTTTTGGTTGCATATAAATAAAAGAATCCATCGGCCACGAGGGATTTTTCCGTCTCTTCCATCAGGAATGGACAATGTGATTAAAATTTATTTTGATAAATATCGGGAAAAAGGAGAACTGCCGCCTGAATTGCAAAACCAAGTAAAAGAAAAATTATTTCCAGACTTAAAACTTTTAAATAAATGGCGGAATTGGCGAACGGGATTAGAATATCAAGATAAGACGCTCGGAATTACTTTATTTGGCGCGCTGGATGATTGCTTAATAGATCAAGCAGCAAGCCCAGAACAGACCCGCTATATTCCTCTTGATTATAAAACCCGGGGATTTCCTCCCCGGGAAGGTGACTCTGAAAAATATTACGGCAATCAATTAAGCTGTTATGGGCTTATGCTGGAAGAAAACGGCTATCCAGTTAAAGACTTTGCTTATTTAGTTTATTATTATCCCAACGCAGTCCAAGAAAACGGTATTGTTAAGTTTAATATAAAGACAATTAAGATAGATATTGACATTAACAAAGCAAGAGAATTATTAAAAGAGGCGGTTAATTTCTTGAAAGGACCAGTTCCTGAGCGCCATTCCCAATGCGAATATTGTCTTTGGAGCAATCAATAAAGGAGCTGTTTTTTTTATTTCCTTTCCTTTCTTGTCACCCAAAACCCCATATATTTTCCTAACATCAATCGGGTTTGGGAAATCAAAGCAGGGATGGCGCCAAAAACAATCATCACTATGGGGACCAAAATCCATTGAAGAATCATCCAGATATATTTTCTACCCTTATATTTTTCCGGGCGAGAAGGCAAAAGCCGCAAAGCATAAAAAGCTGAACCTACTAAGCCAATCATAGCTAAAATCATAATTGTCCGGGTTATCCGAGGCAAGTTATAGGAAAGAACAGTCCGGTTGAACTCTTCTCCTCCTAAGAACAAAGGTAGCCAACCAAGCATAAAAATTAATAAAGAATTAGTTGCCCAGGACCAAAATGCCTCCCAATGGTGAAATAAATGATAAATTTTCTTTTTCAAGGCCATAGCCTTGTTTTTTAAACACCCAAAAGTAAAGTAAGGAACATTTTCTACTCCCCAACTCCAGCGAGTTTGTTGTTTGAAAACATTAATTAAAGTCTGGAAAAAATTATCAGCCAAATTAGCATCCATGGAAACCGGATAGTATAAAGACACATTTTGATAATTACCGTCATAAAACAGTAATGATTTCCAGAAAATCCGGGAATCTTCGTTAACATTTTTAACTGGCCAAAAATCCATCTCCGCAACAGCTTTAAAACTCATTGAGTGAGAAGAAAAGGTTGACATTCTTTCTGGTCTTTCCTGCTGAATCATGTGCCAGAAAGTAGCTCCCATAGCAACCACTCGAGAAATAGCTGGAGCATCCCAAATATTATTATTATAGATAGGAACGGGTTGGAAACTGGAACGCAAAGGTTCTTTGCAGGTTAAATAATGATAAGTCAAACAGGCAAAATAATAAGGATAAACCTGGGTATCAATATCAAACGAGGAGATAATGATATTTTCGTAAGGAATTCTAAGAGGGTCAATAATTTCTTTTTTAGCAATTCGACTGGCCCAGGTTTCGTTGGAGCCCTTGCCAGCTAATTCGCCGGAAATATTCTTGGGATGAGTAGTGATCAAAAACTGGAAGAATTTATTGTTGAATTCTTTTTTGATAGCTTTGGCTATTTTTTGAGCCTGTTCTCCTACTCGTTCTTCAATAGCTAACACAACAATAAGTTTATCTAAAGGATATTTTGAATTAGCTAGTGCCTGGAAGGTTGATTGGACAACTTCCAATCCCTCTTTATACATCGGCAAAATTATTAAATGATATACTTCCTCCCAATTTTTAGCTGGCAATTCATCTAATTTTTTCAACCAATCAATTTTTAAATTTTCTCTCATCTTTCTAAAAGAAGCCTGTTGGTAAAAAGATAAGAAAATAGTTTTTAAAAGCCAATAAACATCAAAACAGATTATAAAAATAGCAACCCAAACCGGACGTTGCCAAGATAAGAAAATTACTGCTAAGATTGTTAGCCAACTTAAGGCCCCGGGCAGAATTTCAAGCAAGCGAAAAGTGCGTCTGTCTTTGGGGTTTTTTATATCCGGCGAAAAGCCGATTTTTAGATATTCTTTCTTTTGCATCCTACTTAAAATCTTACCCCAACTTCAACAGCTCGTTTTAGGCTAATTTTAGCTTTTGGAAGGTTAATAAGGTTAATCTTTAAATAAATATTTCAGCCACTTTTCGAAATTGGAGAGCTGTTTTTCTTCAATATCCTCTGAAAACTGATTTTCTGAATCAGTTTTTTTATTGGGGGTTATTATCACTAATTTCTCTCCTTCTTTTAGAAGATTAAGTTTAAGCCGGGCTTCTTTTTCCAAAGATTCCTCTGAATTAAAATAATCCAAAAGATTGGACATGGCTTGATTTTTTTCTTTTAAAAACTCTATTTCTTTTTTAATTCCTCCAACTTCTTTATCTATCTGGTATTTCCGATAACTTTCTTTTCCCACAGCAGCAATAATCCCAATTAGGATTAGGACAAGGAGGAAGATAACGAGAGGAGAAGATAATAATTTATTCATACTATCCGATTAAGGGGATGAGCAAATACGCAAACATACCTAAAATTACCAGAATAACTAAAAAAAGCCAAAATATCCTTACTATTTTTATGGCTTGTTTTTGTTTCATATTTGGTTCTTATTTATTCTATTAGACTAATAATACTGGTACTGGCTACGATTTCAAGATTGTTTATAATCTTTTCGTAAACATTGTCAGGTATCTCAATATCTACTTTATCTCCTACTTTTAAATCATCAAAACTGATTTCGATTTTTTCTGGGAAAATTGGCTCGGTGCTGCCTTCGGGAATTTCTTCAGGAAATTTTAGTTTAAGAATTCTGGTTTCGTCAGTAGTTACTATTTTAACCGTTTGCCTTAGCGGTTTTTTCATTGGATCAGTCAAAAGAATATTAACCTCTACTAAAAGAGTTCGGTCTTTAATCTCTTTGATTTCACCAGAGAGGCCGTAAATTTCCTCAGTAATGGACGGGCCTTTTTCTTCGGGTTCAACTTTTTCTTCTGCTTCTTCTGCTTCTTCTACTTCTTCTACCTCTTCTACTTCTCCTTCTTTTTTTGGATTAATAAAAACAATTGCCAAAACAACTAAGGCAACTATTAAGATAATTACTATTATAATAAGAAGTTTTTTTGCCATGCGCTTAGAGGTTAATCATTGTCTAATTTTATTATACAAGATAGAAAAATAAAAACAAGAAAGGCGGGATGGGTTTTTCATTTATTTTATTGTTTGGTATAATTACTAGTGAGGAATAAATAAAAATTTATTTTTATTTATTCCGAGCGACGTAATTACATTGGATTGAAAATCCAGATAATTAAAGCATGAATCATAATATTAAACTTTTTATTTTATTTACTCTGTCTATCCTTGTTTCCCTTTTGTTTTTCCCCCTGAATACAGGGGCCGGAGATACTTATTGTATGGGAGATGAAGTATGGGAGGATGGTACCATGATAGAAGATTGTAATGTTCAAGATACTTGTATAGGTACAACTTTTCACGACTCTTACTGTTATTATGGCAGCTGTATTTCTGCTGATTTGGCCTGTCATTCTTTTTGCGATTCTCCTCCCAATCTTCCTACTCTAGTAGCTCCTCCTCATAATACCACAATAGACTATGTTCCTACTTTTAAAGTCCAGGTCTCTGATCCAGACAATGATGATGTCAGGGCCCATTTCCGTATTGTCCTTTATGGCGCTGGCATGGGTAACTGGGTAGGGAGTGGAGGCATTAGTCAGTGGGGACCGGTTAATATAGGAGACTGTGCTAGATACGAATGGGAAGCTTATGCCGAGGATGCCTGTGGTTTTAAGAGTAATTGGACTGGTGAGACGATTGGTTATTGGGTAGTCAAAGTAGATAAAGGTGTTACTTACAGCCACATTTCTTATACAACTGGCACCATTGGTTACACTACCTTCTGGGTTTACTTAGAAGAATCAGGTGGTTGTTCTGGAATATCTGAAGGAAATGTAGATATTAGTATTGATGGCGGAGCCTGGCAGGATTATTCTTCGACTATTGATGATTTCAATTATACTGGTTCAGACGGTCATTGCTACAATTTTCGCTACCAAGTTAAAAATAATAATGGTGAGTGGTCTGATTGGGATGAAGGAGGAGAGGTCTGCATCCAGGTCGCTCCAGTATGCGATTGCACCTCAGGACTTTGTTGTGATGGCTGCAACTTTAAAAGTTCATCCAATTCTTGTGATAGTGGTTACGACTATCAATGTTCGGGTGTGGGATGTGGTGAGGACGCTCTAAGACAAAATTGGACCAAATATTGTTCGGGTAGTTCGGCTGAGTGTGACGGTGAAACTGTGGAAGGCGACTGGGAAACATTTCTAGAAGGAGAATGTACTCCTGACGAAGTCTGCTATACCACTTCCCCTTATTGTCGATGGAATGAACCTTGTGCTGCCCCACCAGCCCGTTCCAATGGCGCTCCCTCCGGAACTCTGCCCTCAGGCACAACCAGCACCACTATATCACTCGATGTACACGAAGATAATGCCACCTGTAAATATGATACAAGCCCAGGCACGCCCCATGCCTCAATGCCCAATACTTTTCCCAGTGTCGTTCAATCTGGAAGCCAGCCCGAATCCCACGAGGCAATAGTAACAGGCCTATCAGACGGCAATATCTACAATTACTACGTGAAATGTCAAGGTGAAACAGGTAATGTCAATCCCGATGACTTCTTGATTACTTTTGATGTGGCTACTCCTGCTACTCCCACTGTCGATATTACTACCACTTCTTCAAGTATTACGGAGGGTCAATCAAGTACTTTAACCTGGTCATCAACTAATACTGATAGCTGTAGTGCTCCCTGGACAACTTCTACAGCCACTTCTGGAAGTCAGCCTGTTTCACCAATTGAAACTACTACTTATACTATCATCTGTACTGGTCCAGGAGGAGATGTTTCTGATTCAGTGGCAATTACAGTTACTGCTATTTCTGCTCCCGCTATTGATACCCTT
>Ga0255055_10002141_pt1 | contig 14067 bp, 11 predicted proteins | sample JV7_2_27_MG_FD_188633 | JGI IMG/M metagenome (GOLD analysis project Ga0255055, IMG submission 188633) | Seawater microbial communities from Jervis Inlet, British Columbia, Canada - JV7_2_27 | ecosystem: Environmental > Aquatic > Marine > Inlet | place: Canada: British Columbia | collected...
GAGATTTTCCAAATCATCAAAAAAATTAATGAAGAAGGCACCGCCATCCTGCTGGTTGAGCAAAACGCCCAACGGGCATTCGGTGTTGCTGAATTCGGCTACATTATCGAAAACGGCAGAATCGTCCTCTCCGACACCACTAGAAGGTTAATGGAGCAGGAAGATGTCAAAGAGTTCTACCTTGGAATCGCCCGGGAGGTGTCCGTCAAAGGTTATAAGCGTTATAAGAGAAAAAAGAGGTGGAGATGAAAGATTACAAAAAATAAGGGGCACCGATGTCAGCCCCGATCAAGTTGTTGAGGCTGCCATTGATAAAACAATCAAGGCCTTTGGTAGGATTCCTGTTGCGGTCAATTGTGCCGGAGTTGTTGGTGCGAGTAAAGCTCTATGCAGAGACGGTCCGATATCTATGGGGTAGTTCAGTCGGGCCGTACAAATCAATCTGATGGGCACCATGAATGTTATCCAGCTGGATGCTACCCTCGGAGGGTAACGGAACATTGAAGATTGAAAGAGATCGCGATTTAATTCATCTTGAGACAAAATAAGCATTTTTGAACGTTACTAACCAATTAAATCGACTTTACCCTGACCAATAGTCACGGTTAAAGTTACCGGAGGGCAGAGATGGAACTAAAAGAAGTCGTCATTGCAGGGGCCGTCAGGACACCGATCGGTCGATTCGGAGGGTCTTTGAAGGATTTTCAGGTCTACGATTTGGGGGCCAGCGCCATTGCCGGTTTGCTTGAGCGTACGAGCATCGACCATGAGACGGTCGACGAGGTGATTATGGCATGCAATCGGCTGGATGGCGTGGGCATGAACCCCGCTCGGGCGGCGGCCCATTTTGCCGGTCTGCCTGAATCCGTTCCGGCCCAGACTGTGGTCATGGTCTGCCCGGCAGGTCTCAAGGCGCTATCTTTGGCCTGTCAATCCATCCGACTGAACGAGGCCGAGGTGGTTATCGCCGGTGGCATGGAGAGCATGAGCAATATGCCTCATATCTTAAAGGGAGCCCGATTTACCGGGTTTCGCATTGGCGACGTCGTGTTGGTGGACGCCTTCGCTTCGATTGTGGATCCGACCTGTGGTTTACGCGTGGGCCAGATAGCCGAGATGACGGCCGAGCGGTGGGGTATCTCTCAAGAACAGCAAGATGAATATGCGTACTGGAGCCACAAGAAAGCCGCCCATGCCTGGGAGGAAGGGCATTACGCCCAAGAGGTCATTTCGATCGAAATCCCGGCCGGCCGGAAAGAACCGTCTTGGACGTTCGCACAGGACGAGTGCTACCGTCCGGACGTCTCTCCGGAAAAATTAGCCCGGCTGCCAGTGGCCTACCAAGGAGGGAAGACGATTACCGCGGGAAACGCCTCCGGGATCACCGATGGAGCGGCGGCCCTGCTGGTTACGTCCAGAAATAAGGCTGAAAAGCTGGGGCTAAAACCTTTGGCTTCCTTTGTCGGTTATTGCTTTAGCGGGATCAAGCCGGAGCTCTTTCCGGAGGGTCCTGCGGAGGTCATCCCCAAGCTTTTAAAGAGGACGGGCCTTAAGCTGGGGGACATCGACCTTTTAGAGGTGAATGAGGCCTTTGCTTGTCAGATCCTGGCCAACGAAAAGGCCTTGGGCTGGGACCGGACCAGGCTCAACATCCACGGGGGGGCCATCGCCTTGGGCCATCCGACCGGGTTTTCCGGCGCCCGGATGATCGGTCATCTTGCCCACGTTCTTGAGTCCGGCCGCTTGGGCCTGGCCGCCTTATGCGGCGGACAGGGAATAGCCGGGGCCATGATTATTCGGGGGGAATAGCCGTGGGGTGTCTGACGGCTCAACTTCCTGAAGCGCTATGTCAGCTTTGCAAAATAACATCTGACGGTATATATAAAATACAAGTTTGCAAAAGATGTCGAGGGATTGAGGACTGGCTTTTGTCGCGGGAAGATAGCCGGTGTGATTATATTTCCTCTTTCCGAAAAGCTGCGGAAGGCGCGGCGCAGACCCGGCTATGTTCTCTATCAACATCCTACTGACCTGAGCCCCCCCTTTCGGCTGAAAATCGGGCAGAATAAGCGGCCCGGAAAGGAGTACCATATGGAGATTTTTCCCATTAATCCCACTATCAGCCAGGAAGAGATCAGCGCAGCCAAAGAGCGATTTCTGCACGAAGGCTATATAGACGATGATGTGGTGCGGCCCATCGTTGCCGAATCCTGGAATCGCTCCAAGAAGCTGGGTTTAAACCCGGACCAATCCGTGACGGTTATGCTCCCCAAAGACCAGTACCTTAAAAAGATTGAGGAAAACAGACCTCTCATCGAAGCAGCCCGCCCGATCATTCAGGAACTTTTCCTGGTCGTGGACGAACCAAAAATCATTTATACATTAACCTCCCGAGATGGATACAGTCTGTTGCGCGTAGGCCGTAAGAGCGTCTTCAAGGAGATCATCAGGCAGCATCGCATCAGTGAATCCATCTGTTTTTGTGAAGGTTCAATTGGAACGAGCGGGTTTGCCCTGGCTCAAAGATATAAAGCCGTGGTTCAGATTTGCGGCGCAGAGTACTATACAAAAAGACTTGTGCCCCAGCACGTGGGGACCTACGTCGGCTTGTATGGACACGACGGGGCCTTTATGAGCGTGATAGGCATCTTGTTTCTCGATCGATATCACAATAATCGCTTATTGATCGGCCTGGTCAAGTCTCTGGCCCTGGCCATAGAAAAACAGATGGCCGACGATCTCAACCAGGGTGAACAGGACGTCCTGATAGAGAAGAACAAAACAATCTTTAATAATAAAATTCTGGCGGTCCTCTATCTCAACCCTCGGGGGGAGATCGAACAGATAAACCAGCGGGCAGCCCAGCTCATCGGCCCACGACCGGAAGGACTCGTGGGCCGGAGCATCAATGAAATTTTTAGGGAAAACCCCAACCTTCCGGTTGACCGTCTCAGTTCTTTGCAAGGCGGTTGGTTTTCGGACCAGCAGTTTACCCTGATCGACCGATGCTCAGGAGAGACCAAAAACTTTTTGGTGGAGATCTGTCCCGTGCGCACGAGGCGCAACGAACTAAGTGGATCCTATTTGTTCTTGCAGGAGATCGGTCAAGGACCTCAACCTTATCGGAAAAAGATGCTTATTAAATCCCAGGACCAGTTTCCTGCCAGGTATACTCTTAAAGATTTTATCGGTCGAAACGAAGCGATCTTGAAGATCAAGAAACTGATCAAAAGCATCTCCACCCTGCATTCGACCGTGCTCCTCGGCGGCGAGACCGGTACGGGGAAAGAGATCCTGGCCCACGCCGTGCATCATGAGAGTCAGCGGCGGAAGGCGCCTTTCATTGCCATTAACTGCTCTTCCATCCCAGGAGAACTTTTCGAAAGCATCCTGTTCGGATATGACAAGGGCTCATTCACTGGGGCGAAGAATACCGGGAATATGGGTAAGTTCGAGCTGGCACACCGGGGAACTCTCTTCTTGGACGAGATCGGTGATCTGCCCTTAGCCCTTCAACCTAAGCTTCTGCGGGTCCTGTCCACCGGTCAAATCGAAAGGCTGGGGAGCAATATCGCCCTGGAGATAGATGTTCGCTTAATCGCTTCGACCAACAAGAATTTATCCGATGAGGTCAGGCGCGGAAATTTCAGGGACGACCTGTTTTATCGTTTAAACGTGGTTAATATTTTCATCCCACCCTTGAAAGAGAGAAAAGACGACATTCCGCTTTTGGTTGACTATTTTGTCCACAGGCTTTGCCGGCAACTGGGGACTAGGATCCGTAAAATCGAGCAGGATTTTTACGATGTCTTGAACTGGCACGACTGGCCGGGCAACGTCAGGGAGTTGGAAAACATCATTGAACGGGCGATCATTTACAGCTCGAGCAATGTATTAACCGCCGCTTCGGTTGAATGGTTTTTTGATGAACGGCAAGACCACGATGCAGACAGGCTTTCCCCGATGCTCAAACCGGCCAAAACGCCCCCTTTTACACTCAAAGATACTGAGAGGGATCTAATCCTCCGGACACTTGAGCGTCTTTCCTATAATAAGAGCAAAACGGCCCGGTCTCTGGGCATCAGCCGGGAGACGCTCCGGAGGAAGTTGGATCTGTATAAAAGAGAAGCCGACCTGAAGATTAGCTGACCGTCGCTGTTTTATTCTTCAGGAGAGTATGACGACAGCCCTCCCGGCCACGATTTTATCTCCGTTCTGGTTTTCGCAATATACTTCACAGGTAACTTGTCCCTTCACTTCATCCCACGCCAGCACTTGACCTCCGGCTTTTATAGTCTCGCCAGGCCGTATAGGTGCCAGGAAGGCCACCTCCATTTCCCCGCTATCAATCCAAGCTTCCTGAAAACAGTCGGTCATCACCTGGGAAATAAAGGCTAGAGAAAGCATCCCTTGGGCGATGGTCCCTCCAAACTTCGTCTTTTGGGCAAACTCAGGATCGGTGTGCAGGGGGTTGTCGTCTCCGGAAGCCCGTGCGTACCGGTTTATCATCTCTTGGTCTATTTCTTTAATTACCTGCCTGAGCTCGTCTCCGACTCCTATTCCCTTTAAAAGGAAGTCAGCCATATACGGCCCTCCGTGATGGATTAATAATGAAGTGACAAATTTCGGCGCTGGCCGTTGAAGACTCATTTTTAATAGGGCCAGATGCCCGTTATCCTGGCCAAGACCACCTCTTCTCCATGTTGGTTCTTGACCAGACTTTCTATGACGACGTATTTCCTGCCACGGCGGATGTATTTATCTTTCAGGGTGACGATTATATCGAGTTTGTCTCCGGCGCGGACTGGTTTGATGAACTTGAAATACTGTTTGGTGTGGATTGCTCCTGGTGGTATTTTGGCCTCTTTGAGCACCACTCTCAAGGTGGTGAAAACAGCGGCTATTGTAGGCGGCGAAATCAAGCCGCCGTATTTTGATCCTCGAGTGAACTCCTCGTCCAAATAAAGCGGATGTAAATCGTCCACGGCCGCCACATACTCAAGAACCTGATTTTGCCCCAGTTCATATTCTACAGGGGGAAACTCCAGGCCCACGATCAAATCATCAAAGGTCAGCTCTTTTGCTTGGCTCATGGTGCAGTCGTCCTTTCACATGACCGTCCCGCCGTCCACGCACAGAACCTGGCCGGTGATATAGCTGGCCTCATCGGAGGCCAGGAAGACAAAGGCCGGCGCAATCTCCTCCGGCTCGGCCAGCCGGCCTAAAGGGATGCGTGCCAGATACATCTTTTTCAGTTTTTCGTCCTCAAGAATCTTTGCCGTCATCTGAGTCACGGCCGCGGGAGCCACGCAGTTGACGTTGATGTCGTAGCGGGCCAGCTCCCGGGCCGCGGACTTGGTCAGAGAAATGATCCCGCCTTTGGCCGCGCTGTAGTTAATCTGGCCGATGGTTCCTTGAAGGCCCGCAGCCGAAGTCACGTTTATGATCTTGCCCGTGCGTCTTTTCATCATGTGCCGCGCTGCAGCCTGCACGCCCGTAAAAGCCGCCCGAAGGTGAACGTCGATGACCTGGTCGAACTCGTCCGGCTGCATTTTATGAAGCATGGCCGGCCTCATGAAACCGGCGTTGTTCACCCAAATATCGACATGGGCGAAACGGTCCAGACCCAGACTCAGTAGGTTGTCAACGTCCTGGGGTTGGGCCACATCGGTCCGCACGGTCAGAGCCTCCCCGCCCAAGGACCTAATCTCCTCCGCGACCGCCTGGCCAGCGTCTTCCCTCAGCTCACCAATGATCATCTTGGCCCCCTCGTGGGCAAAGGCCAGGGATACAGCGCGGCCAATACCCTGCCCTCCGCCGGTAACCACGGCCACCTTGTCTTGAAGTCTCATAAGGCTATACTCCTCTGAAAAATTAGGAAAATAACAATCCAGGGGCCAGTCCGGGGCTGGCCTAATCGCCAAGTTCCCGGGAATGTCCCCTCCTTAACTCGTTCCTGAAATCGGGATGAGCCAGGGCCGAGAGCAGCTCAGCCCTTTCTACAATGCTTCGGCCTCGAAGGTCGCCCACCCCGAACTCGGTGACGACGAAATGGACCAGTGACCTGGGGATCGTCACTGGTACGCCGGCCCCAAGCCTAGAGACGATCCGCGAAACCTTCCCATGTTTGGCAGTGGAAGGTAAGGCCAAGATGCACCGCCCGCCGGGAGACAGAGAGGCCCCCAGGGCGAACTCAAACAGCCCGCCGGCCCCGAGTTGAAGCCCGTCGACAGATTCCGCGTTGACCTGGCCGGTCAGGTCTATTTCCACTGCCGAGTTGATGGCGCAGAAGTTATCCAGCCTGCCGATGACACTCGGTCTATGTGTATACTCCGGAGGCTGTACCTCGACAGCCGGGTTTTCTCGGACGTAGTCGAAAAGGTTCCGACTTCCGACCATCTCGCCCGTGACCGTCCGGCCGGGATTGAGAGTCTTTTTGGAGTTGGTTATCACTCCGGCCTCGATTAGTGCCATGATGCCGTCAGTGATCATGCCCGAGTGCACTCCCAGGTCCTTCTTGTCGTTGAGAAAGCCATATATGGCATTAGTCAGTCCGCCGAAGCCAATCTGCATCGTAGCCCCGTCGGGAACGAGGCTGGTGAGGCGCTCTCCGATGCGCCTTTCGACCTCGGTCGGCTGTCGCGGAGGTACTTCGAAGAGATGATGGTCGGACTCAACCAGGTAGTCGATTTCGGAGATATGGACTTGGCAGCGGCCCAGGGTCCGGGGCATTTTCCGGTTGACTTCAGCCAGAACCACCGGGGCGATTTTTATCGCGGCCAGGGCGTGGCCGACCGAGACCCCCAGACTTAGGTGACCTTCCTGGTCAGGCGGGCTCAGACTGACCAGACAGACATCTATGGCTAAAGGGCCGCCGGGGGCCATTAAGTCTGGAAGAAGCGAGTAGCACACGGGCAGGAAATGGGCCTTTCTTTCGCGGATGAAATGGGCGGCTTGCAATGAGATCTGCCAGGTGCTGTAGTGAAATGTCTCCAAGTACTCTTCCTGAAGGAACGTGTATGGTCCGAAAGAAAGTCCACTGATGAGATTAACGTTTTCGAGCCGGTCTTTTTCGGCGAGGAGAGCTTCGATCAGGACCGTCGGCTCGGCCGGTGTGGAAATAAAAACACGGTCGCCGGATTTGACCGCCTTGATCGCTTCTTCCGGCTTGACGAACCTGTCTTTTGTTGCCGGCGTCCGAGTCTTACTCCGGCTGGTCATTAATTCTAATCTCCAAGATGTTCTCGGCGTTTTTTATGAATACTTTTTCCATGACCTCTGGTTTAAAGCCTTCCGCCTCCCATGCTTCAAAGAGCGGGCCGAACTGAAAGGCGGGATAATCGGATCCGAACAGGAACTTATCCTGGAGCCGGCCGTTGATCTCTTTTTTGAGGGCCGGAGGAAAGTGCTTCGGGCTCCAGCCCGACAGCTCGTTGAAGACGTTCTCCTTGTGCAGCAGGATCATCAGCATTTCATCCTGCCAGGGCCAGGAAGGATGAGAGGCGATGATGGTCAGATCAGGGAAGTCGGCGGCCACATCATCTAAGTGCAGCGGCTGCCCGTATTTTAGGTGAATCCCGCTGTCTCTCATCTTGATTCCTACACCGGTGGTGCCGGTGTGGAACTGGACGGGCACACCGAGATGGCTGCAAAGCTCGTAGATTGGATAAAACCGCCGGTCGTTGGTATAAAACTGCTGCAAGGGCGGGTGAAACTTGACTCCCATCATGCCGAGATCCTTGACGGCTCTTTCTATTTTCTGAAGGGCGGCCCGGCCTTTCCAGGGGTCCACGCTGGCGAAACCGCCGATAAAGCTCTTCGGGAATTTCCGAACCAGATCCATGACGTAATCATTTGGAATCCTCTCCAGACCAGTGGCCGTCTCGGCATCTACAGCCATCAGTATGGATTTAACGTCCGCCGCTTCAACCACCGTGGCGAACTCCTCCTCGGTTAGGATCATTTTTTCATAATCATATTTATAGTAATCGGCCATGGCCTTGTTATAAGGTTCGAAAGGCTTCATGCCGATGTTGGTCGGTATGTGGCAGTGGACGTCGATGGCCTTCATTTTTCCCTTTTCCCTTTTTCTTTTAAGATCCGCGTGTTGTGTGAATTCTGGTTAGAAACCCATCTCTCGGGCGATAATCAGGTGTTGAATCTCCGAGGTTCCTTCGGTTATCGTATACAATCTTGCGTCACGCCAGATCCGCTGAATCGGATACTCCATCATGTAACCATACCCGCCGTGAAGCTGCATAGCATCGGCAACAATCTTCTGCAGCGTTTCGGTGCAAAAAAGCTTGACGATAGAAGCTTCTTTAAGACAGTCCCCGCCACGGTCCAGAAGCCTGGCCGCTCGAAAAGTGATGGTCCTCATAATGTCAATATGCATGGCCATCTGCGCCAACTTGAATCGATTGACCTGAAACTGGCCAATGGGTCGCCCAAACTGCACCCTCTCCCGGCAATATTTGAGACTCAAATCAAAGGCCGCTTGGGCCAGCCCGACGCACCGGGCGCCGAAGGAAATCCTCCCTGAACGGAGTGTCTTCATAACCTGCCTGAAGCCTTCTCCTTCCTTTTCTCCGATCAGGTTCTCAGCAGGGACAAGGCAGTCCTCGAAGACCAGCTCACCGGTCTCGGCTGAACGGTTTCCGACTTTGCTCAGTTTCCTGGAACGGGTAAATCCGGGGGTCCCTTTGTCCACGATGAAAAGGCTGATCCCGCTGTGCTTCTTGCCGGGATCGGTATACGCGGCCACCAGGCAGAAGTCGCAGATGGGACCGGCGGTAATAAAAATTTTGGTCCCTTTCAGGACGTAGTGGTCGTTATTTTTTACAGCTCTCGACTCCATGGCCGCGACATCCGAACCCGCGTTGGGTTCAGTCATGGCAAAGGCGGCAATTTTTTCACCCTTAATTGCCGGGACCAGGTATTTCTGTTTCTGATCTTCACGGCCGAAATGGAAGATGGGATCGCAGGAAAGCGTTCCTGCTAAAAGGACTGAGGTTATGCCGGAACAGACCCGATGGAGTTCCTCGATAAAGATGCACTCCGTGACCTTGTCCGCCCCTGCCCCGCCATATTCCGGAGGATAGCGCATGCCCAAGTATCCTAGCCGGCCGGCTTTTTGAAACAGCTCTATCGGGAATTTTTCCTTTTCTTCCGCCTCCTCCACCAGAGGGGCGATCTCTTTTTCAGCGAATTTTCGGATTTGGTCCTTGAATATTCTTTGTTCCTCGGTTAGTTCAGGATCCATTCGTCATCCTCTGCTTTCTTGAGGTAAAAAAAGCCTTTACGCCTTCAGCAAAGAAAGTGGAGAAGTCGTTCAAGTTCTATTCCGTGAGTCCCAACTCTTTGATGGCCCGCTCCCTGAGCTTAAACTTCCGAACCTTGGCTGATCCGGTCAGGGGAAACTCTTGGGTGGAAATGAATTTCACATACCGTGGCACTTTGTAGTTGGCCATGTTCTTTTTGCAGAACTCGATAATTTCTTCCTCGGTAGGTTCTTCGCCCGGTTTCGGTTCGATATAGGCCATACAGACCTCGCCCAGCCTTTCATCGGGAACCCCTAAAACCGCGGCCATTTTCACCTTGAGATGAGAATGAAGGAGGTTCTCGATCTCGACGGAATAGACGTTAAACCCTCCGACCAGGAACATGTCCTTGACGCGGCCGGTAATCCTAAGGTAGCCGTTTTCATCCATGATCCCCAAGTCACCGGTGCGAAACCATCCCTCTTCGGTAATGGTCTCCTTGGTCTTTGCGGGCATGTTGTAGTATCCCAGACCCACCGCCGATCCGGGATAGACATCATGCAGCCATATTTCACCCTGCTCGCCCGGGGGGAGGTCTACCAATTTATGGGGATCTACGATCTTGACCTGGCAGCTTGGGAACGCCACGCCCACAGTATTCGCAATCGTCTCCACGGAGTCGTCCGCCAGAGTGGTAGTCGAAAGCCCACCGCATTCGCTAAGGCCATAGGCGTTGCATATCTGTTTAAAGCCCATCTTGTCCATGGCCGCGCGAACGGTTTCTGGGGCGGCCGGGGCGCCGCCGACAACACCGACTCTGAGGGAACTCAGGTCGTACTTATCTATACTGGGGCTGTTGAGAATCATGATGTAGTGGGCGGGTGCTCCCTCAAAAAGAGTGACCTTTTGCGCCTCGATGGCCTTCATCGCCTCTTCTGGATGGAAGTACTCCTGCATGATGATGGTCATCCCGGCCATGACAGAGAGGGCGGAGACGTAGGTAGCGCCGAAGTTGGTAAACAGGGGAACGGTCAATAGCGTCCGGTCGCCGGGACCGACGCCGATCCGACTGATGAACTGATAAAGAGCGCTACAGTTGGTCCGGTGGGGCGAGAGCCCCCCTTTGGGGAATCCAGTTGTCCCTGAGGTGTAGACCATGTTCATCACGTCGAATGGAGAGACTGATTCTTGGGCTCTTTGCAGGACGTCGTCTTTTTTGCAATCCTTTACTTTATCCAGTACCTCATCGAAGCTAAAAGTCCCAGCCTCAGGCCCCTGGCCGAGCAGGACAATTCTCTTCAAATGGGGAAACTGCCTGCACTCTACCTGTCCGGGCTCCATTTGCGCCAGTTGGGGAATCATCTCCAGCAGCATACCCAAAGCGTCGATCTTTTCTCCCAGGAAACTGTCTTTAAGGATCAGGGTGGAAGTTTCCGACTGCGCCAGGGAATATGCAACCTCATCCCGGACGAAGCGGGTGTTAATCGGCAAAAGAGCCGCTCCAATTTTATAGATTGCGTATTGGGATACCATCCATTCCGGGCAGTTGGTCATCCAGAGGGCTACGCGTTCTCCCTTTCCAACACCTATCTCTATCAGCCCTCGGGCCATCCGGTTGACCAATTGCTGGAATTCACTGTAAGTTATCTTCTGATTCTTATGAATGATGAACTCCGCCTCTGGCTGTTTGGAGGCGGTTTCGTCCAGAATATCCCCAAATTGTTTGTTCGTCCTTTCGTACCACTCTTGCGTGGTCATGGTCTCAATCCCGCTTCGCAGAACCTAAGCGCCGGACGAAGTCCGGCGGCCTCCCATAAGGCTGGGTCAAAAACGCTTCTCTCTTGAGCTCGGAGATCCTGCGGGGCCGCCGGGTTTGTTAGCCGTCGGTCCCAGCCCGTCTTTAGCCGCTGTTTTGGCGGTACCAGATGATCTTGTGTTCGTCCAACTCCACAAAGCGGCCCGGCGGGACGACCAATGTAGTCATGGGGTGCTCCACGATGGCCGGTCCGTCAATCCGGTTGCCGGCTTCCAACAGGTCCATCTCCCAGAGGTCGAAAGTAATCCATCGGTCTTTGTGATAGACCTCTCTTTGTCCTTTCCGGGCGGCCGCAGGAGGCTCCTCGTCCTTGAGCTCATACTTAGGAACCGTAACTTTGACCTTATCGGCCACCGCCTCGAGGACCGCCGCAGTGATGGCGTATCCGGCTTCAGGAAACCTGGCCGCCGCGGGGTAGATCGAGGCATAGGTTTGCTCAAAGGTCTTGATGATCTGATCAAGATCCTCCTGGGACTGGATCTTCGAGATCTCCGAAGGCGTCTCCCAAGATGCCATCTGGCCCAGATACCGGGCGTAGAAGCCATACTTGAAAGTGATCTGGTCCCTGGGAAATCCCTCATTCTCAAACTCCTCATAAGCCTTGGCCTCGAGTTCCCGCCAGGCCTGGTCCAGAGACTGAGCCTGCATCACTCGCAGGTCTGGAGGTAGTAGCGGATTGACTACGCACAGAACGCTTTTCTGATAACGGTGGAAATAGTCGGAGGCCGCCACGCCGAAAGCGGAGAAGGCCGCGGCCCAGGGAACGGTGCAGATGCCTGCAACGTCGAGCCCCTCGGCCACACCCCACAAGTGCAGCGGACCGCTCCCACCGTAAGTCACAAGGGTAAACTCGGCTGCATCATATCCCCTGGCGGACAGCATGGCCTTGACGTGAGAGCGCAACTGGTCGTGCATCATCTCCAGGGTCTCGGCGCAGACCTGATAGACGTCCTGCTTGAGGGGTTCGGCCAGCCGCTCCTTGAGAGCGTTCAATGCCGCCTCTCTGTCCAGTTTTATTTTCCCGCCCAAGAAGTAGTCCGGGTTGAGATACCCCAAGGTCAGGTCGATATCACCGATAGTAATCTCCGAAGCTTTGTAGCTGACCCCGATCCGGCTTCCCATGCTTTCGGGGCCCAAGGTGATCCGTTTGAGATAGTCATCGACGTGGATGACCGTGCCGGTGCCCGATCCGATGGAATCGGTGCTGACCATGGGCAGATTAAGCTTATGGCCGGCGAAATGCGGCTCAGGGTTAAGGGGCAAGATGCCCCGGGCAATGACGCCCACGTCAAAGGTGGTGCCGCCTAGGTCCATGCAGACAACGTTTTGCAGATCCTTAATCACGCCCAGGAGAAACTTGCTTCCCAGCAGGCCCCCGCAGGGGCCTGAGACGATGCTCTCCACGATCCGGGGATAGCGGATATCGACCGTGGCCCCGTATGAGAGAAGGGTCATAATGTTATGGCCGTATCCCTCCGCCTTGGCCGCCTCTTCTATCTTCAGCAGCTGTTCAAGGGCTGGAAGGGCAGAGTAGCAATGGATAAGCAGTGTCTTGAGCCTCTGGCTCTCCATGCTGCCTGGACAGACCTCGTAAGAGGTCACTACAGGAACGGTAAGCCCTCGATCCTTGACGATCTCCTTGGCAATTTCGGCGGCGCGCACCTCGTGGACCGGGTTGAAATAGGAGTGCAAGAACAAGATAGCGATGGCCTCGACGCCGTTGTCAAGCAGCTCATTTACGCCCCGGTGGACATCCTCTTCCCGAAGGGGTACGACCGCAGTCTCGGGAGGTATGTAGCTGTATACATAATAGGTAGGACCTTCAATTCGTTCGGCCGCCTCTTTAATATTGCGAGTTTCGATCAAAGGCGCGGTATGCTCGTGAAGCACCTCGTGCATAGCGTCTTCGTAGGAAAGGTTCAGCCAAGTCAGGTTCCGCTCTTGACGGGGCTGGTCACCCTGCCCCTTGGTGATCAAAAGCCCGACTTTGGTCCCGGACCTGGTGAGCAGCAGGTTGAGCATAGTCGTCCCGGTGTAAATACTGGCCACGGCACTTTGGTGAACCTCGGCAGAACTCAGGTTCCTTTGCGTGGCCGCGTCCCGGACGGATTCCAGATAGCTGACCGATTCATTGTCAGGGTTGGTCAAGGCCTTGCCGAGGTTGAATGCTCCGCTCTCATCAACCAGAAAGGTATCCGTCATAGTGCCTCCGGCATCAAGGGCTACTAAGAACTGCCTTTTGCTGCTTGTCATTTTTCCTTCTCCTTGCTTGGGTCATTTGCCCGCGGCCCAGCCCCGGGTTATCTCCGTGCTCTTGTCCTGAAGCGGCTCGTCTGTCTCCTTCTCCAGCGGTGCGTTTAAGAAATCCCGGTAGAAGGCTTCGAGGTCGGGCAGCATATCAAAGAGGAAAGGGTAGCCGTGGGGCACCAGCTCAACAGAAAGCTGGGATAGGCACCCCGGACAATAAAACTCCCTGATCTCCGCGATTTCCGGGTCAGGGGTTACAACGTCTATAGGTCGAACTTCGAGAAATTCCTCAGGCGTTTTGCGGGCGTACACCAGGGCGCTGAGTTTCCAATTTGCCCGGTAGTCTCCAAACTCCTGGCCGCATTCGCACTTGACCACGCGCATACCGTCATCTTTCTGGACGATATAGAGGTGATCTTCCAGGCGGAGGAGGATCTTATCATCCCAGGAGACCTTTTCCTGCAATATCTTCAGGTACTTCCAGAAGCGGTCCTCATCCTTGACCTCCAAGCGGATGAGCTTTTTTACCTCCTCGTAGGGAAGTTTACCATAAACAAGCAGTCTAAGGTTCTCCTCGCTTGCCAATTGAGTAGCTGTCTTAGTCTTCATGTCCTTGCCTCCTAAATTGCATAATCTTCAGGCAACTGCCAGAACCCGGAAAAAAGAACTTTAAACTTTTCGTTGCCCAGCGAATCCTTATACATGTTGAAGAGGTCCTGATCATGGCTGGAATCCTTGTCCAGG
>Ga0255055_10002142_pt1 | contig 14066 bp, 11 predicted proteins | sample JV7_2_27_MG_FD_188633 | JGI IMG/M metagenome (GOLD analysis project Ga0255055, IMG submission 188633) | Seawater microbial communities from Jervis Inlet, British Columbia, Canada - JV7_2_27 | ecosystem: Environmental > Aquatic > Marine > Inlet | place: Canada: British Columbia | collected...
CGGATGCTCGGCGTCGTTCGTGTCGCCGAACGGTCTCGTCGCGACCAACCACCACTGCGTGCGCGGCGCCGTCAGCAGAACGAGCCGGGCAGGCGAGAATCTGCTGGACCACGGCTTCTATGCCGCGACGCTGGAGGATGAGCGGCCAATCGAACGCTTCTATGCGGACCAGTTGATCGCCATCGAAGACGTGACCGACGAGGTCCTCGAGGCGCTGGACCTGGCCGCCGAGGAACGGCGCGGGCAGGCACGAGCGGAGGCCTTCGACCGAGTCAGGGAGCGAGGCCGCCAGGCCTACTCCGATCGAGGCGACTCGATCTGGGTGCAGGTCGTCTCTCTCTACAACGGCGGGCGACACTCGGCGTACGTGTTCCGGCGCTTCACGGACGTGCGCCTCGTTCAGGCCGTCGAGGTGGAGCTGGGCTTCTTCGGGGGGGACCCGGACAACTTCACCTATCCCCGGTACGCGCTCGACTTCGCGTTCCTTCGGGTCTACGAAGACGGGGTTCCCTACCGGCCCGAGCACCATTTCGAGTGGAGCGAGGCCGGGGTGGAGGAGGGCGACGTCGTTTTCGTGATCGGCAACCCGGGCCAGACCAATCGGCTCCGGACGATCGCGCAGCTGGAGTACCAGCGGAGCGTCCAGGTTCCGGCGCTGATCGGCTTCCTCGAGAGCCGGCTCGAGGCGCTGGACGCGTACCGCACCGCCTTTCCGGCCGAGGCCGAGGCGCTGGGGATCCGCAACCGCATGTTCAGCCTCTCCAACTCGCTCAAGGCCTCAACGGGCCGGCTCGAGGCTCTCGACGATCCCGGAATCATGGCGCGGAAGCGGGACGCGGAGCGGCAGCTGCGCGACTCTCTGCGTGCGGATCCGGAGCTTGCGGCACGGCACGGCGGGCTGTTCGACCGGCTGGAGGAGATCCAGACGGAGAAGGCCGGTTACGCGGCGGCGTTCGCCGCCTTCCTGGCGCAAACCAACCAGCTATACACCTCGGCAACCATGCGGCGCGCTCTCGCCGCCGACGCTTTGCTCCAGGCGCGGGCGGACGGAGCTCCCCCGGATACCCTGGAGGTGCTCCGGCTGGAGCTGGAGCGCATCGGCGATCATCCCGCGGACCTGGAGAGGCGGCTCCTGGCCGCGCGCTTCGCCGACTTCGAGCGCTACTTCGGCCCGGACCACGAGATCACGACGGCCGCACTCCAGGGCGCGGCGCCCGAGGCTGCGGCCTCCGCACTCCTTGCCGCCTCGGTCCTGAGTGACTCCGCGACCGCGGGGGCCGCGATCGCGTCCGGCGGACCGAGTCCGGCGGAGGAACCGGCCCTGCGCCTCATCGCCGCAACCCTCCCGGTCACACGGAGATACCGCGCGCAGTACGGGCAGCTTACGGCGGAAGAGGCCGAGTTGGAGGCGGAGCTGGGACGAGCCCGGTTCGCCGTCTACGGCTGGAGCGTGCCGCCTGATGGGACCTTCTCTCCGCGAATCACGGATGGCCGCGTGCGGGGCTACGAGTACAACGGCACCCTGGCGCCGCCGTATACGACCTTCTACGGCCTGTACGACCGGCACATCAGCAACCCGGGCAACGTCGAATGGGCGCTTCCCCCCCGCTGGCGCGAACCGCCGCCGGGCCTGGATCTCGGCACGCCGCTCAACTTCGTCTCGACGGCGGACACGTACGGCGGAAACTCGGGCTCACCCGCCGTCACGGCGGACCATGCGCTCGTCGGTCTGAACTTCGACCGGAACATCCAGGGCCTATCGCGCGACTTCATCTACCTGCCGGAGCGAGGGCGGAACGTCATGGTCGATGTCCGGGCGATCCGTGCGGCGCTCGATGAGGTCTACGATGCGGATCGAATCGTCCAGGAGCTCCTGACCGGAAGGCTGTTCGAGACGGAAGCGGAAGCCGACGCCGCGGCGGACTCCAGCTAGTTCTCCCCCTTCCAACCGGGCCAGGCGTCCTGCAGCGTCGTTCGCGGACGGCGGCCGACGTGGATCGTCAGGTCCCGCTGCTCGTTGACCGCGTAGGGGTGCGTGACGTGGCCGGCCGCCATCACGCTCTCGAAGTAGTCCGCCAGATCCTCTTCCGCGAAGCCGTGCAGGATCATCACTTCGCCCGGCAGCTCCCCGGGACCGAAGAACCAGTACGAGCCGACGAAGGCTCTCGCCTTCGGAAGACCGTAGCCGGGTCCGTAGACGTCGATGGCTCCGGCCTCCCCGTAATTCGACGCCAGGATCACGGTGCGGCGCCTGTCAGCGGGCGGAAGGGCATCGTAGACGCGGGCGATCTCCCGGACCTGCTCTTTCCAGTTCAACATGTCCGCGTAGTCCTGGGGAATCCGCTCCTGCGCCCCCACGTTGGTGACGGCCGCGCTCTGAAGGCCGATCGCCACCAGGTAGCGCTCCATCGCCTCCGGCTTCAGGACGGGAAGGCCCATCGGGAGCAGCACGATCAGGTAGGTGGCCATGATCCCGACGAGCCCCCAGCGGGCGACCGGCCCCCACCGCGGCACCTTGATCCCCGCTATCATCGCCGCGCCCGCACCGAGGAGAACGGGATAGACGGGGCCCGCGTAGTAGCTCTTCCCGTGCAGGAGGATGAGGGTCACGAAGGCGATTATCGCCGTCCATCCGGCGAGGCGATAGCGGCGCCCGAGCCGGCCGAAGCCGAGGCCCGCGGCCCCCACCACGGCTATCGCGAAGCCGGCCAGCATGCGCGGCTGGTCCAGGAGGAACGCGAGCGCGGACACCCGGGCCAACTGGGCGCTCTGAAGGTCCTCCATCTGAGTCAGCACCGGAAAGCCGAGGTTGATCTGTCCGATGATCGAAGGGCTCCCGATCACGAATGCCAGGACGCCGGCGGCCCATGGCCAGGGTGTGGCCAGCCAGCGCCGCTCCCTCGTCACGATGAGCGCGACGAGCGTAGCGAAGCCGAAGACAAGCAGGCTGAACTTGGCCAGCAGCCCGAATCCCGCGGCCGCGCCGTAGGCGAGCCACCAGCGCGGATCGCGGGTGGTGCCGAGGCGGAGGAGGGCAAAGAGGGCCAGGCTCCAGAAGAGCTGGTCGATGACCACGGGCTGAAAGAGATTCCCCGACCTCAGGAACAGGGTGCTCGCCAGAACGGAGAAGGCCGCGAGCCCCTGGGCGAAGCGCCCACCGCCGAGCTCTCTGGCCGCAAGCGCGGCGATCAGCAGCAGTGCGGTACTCATGAGCGCCGGGGGCAAGCGTAACGCCGCGAGAGAATCTCCGAGAAGAAACCGGATGGTCTCGGAGAGCATCGCGATAAACGGCGGAAAGTCCATGTGCCACAGCCGCAGGTGCTCCCCCATGGCCATGTAGAGGAACTCGTCCCGGTGGAACTCGTAGGGTCCGAACAGGTTGGTGCCGGCATGGAGGAGGAGCTTCGCGGCGGCGAGTGGGCCGACTACCCCCCACGCGATCGCCGGCCGAGGCGCTCCGCCTTCCCGCGAGCTACTTGGCGTGCCCGGCGATGTGCTCTCCGACGAGGATCTTGCTGATCTCTTCGAGCTGGATCTGGTTGGTCCCCTCGTAGATCTGGGTGATCTTCGCGTCCCGCATGAACTTCTCGATCGGGTAGTCCCGCATGTAACCGGACCCTCCGAACACCTGCACGGCGTCGGTCGTCACCTGCATGGCCACATCCGATGCGAAGAGCTTGGACATCGCTGAATAGATGGTGGGACGACTCCTGGGGTTGGAATCGATGTAGCGGGCCGTCGCGTAGATCAGGGCGCGGGCCGCCTCCACCTTCGTGGCCATGTCGGCCAGCAGGAACCGGAGGCCCTGAAAGGCGGAGACCCTGGAGCCGAACTGTCTGCGCTCGCACGCCCAGTCGACGGCCAGGTCGAGCGCTCCCTGGGCCATCCCCAGCGCCTGCGCCGCGACGCCTGGCCGCGAAGCGTCGAAGGTCCGCATCGCCGTGATGAAGCCCGTGCCCTCGCGGCCGATCAGGTTCTCGACGGGCACCCGGCAGTCCTCGAAGACGAGCTCGCGTGTGGCCGAAGCCCGAATCCCCATCTTGTCTTCCGTCTTGCCGAAGCTGAAGCCGGAGGTCCCCTTCTCGACGACGAGCGTGCTCGCCCCGCGCGGACCCTTGTCGGGATTCGTGAGCACGATCACCGTGTATATCTCCGCTTCCCCTCCGTTGGTGATCCACTGCTTGAGTCCGTTCAGCACGTAGTGATCACCGTCCCGGATCGCGGTCGTGCGAATCGCGCCGGCGTCGGATCCGGCCTGCGGTTCGGTGAGCGCGAAGCCGGCGAGACGCCGGCCCGCAGCTATGTCCGGGAGGAAACGCTGCTTCTGTTCCTCGCTCCCGCCAAGGAGGATCGGCATCGCGCCCAGCGCCGTGCTGGCGAAGGCCAACGCGATCCCGCCGCAGGCTTTCGAGAACTCCTCGGTCACGAGCACCAGGTTCATGGTCGCGGTCTCGTCGCCGAGCCCCCCGTACTTCTCATCGATGAAGACGCCGAACAGGTCCGCCTGCGCCATCTTCTCGACGACCGGCCACGGGAAGTCGCCGGTGCGGTCGTACTCGGCCGCGACCGGCCGGATCTCGTTGTCGGCAATCGCGCGCGCCAGCTCGCGGATCGCCTCCTGCTCCTCCGTGAGGAAGTAGTCCATCACGTCGAGGACCTCACGCCTTCGGGGGATCCGACCAGAGCAGGGGATGCTGCACCCAGATCTCGCCCTTCTTGAACAGCACGCGGGCGAGATGCTCAGGGGCGGCGTCTTCGAAGGAGCTTACATCCAGCCAGCCGCGCAGGCTTCGCGGCTCGGCCAGCGCCTGCAGCGCCTCGATGAGGAGCACGGCATCCACGTTTACCTCGCTCAACGCCACGCGGACGATTCCGTCGGAAGCGGCCTCGGCTCTGAAATCGCCCTCCGGGTAGAGGCCCTCGAAGGTGTCCGCCAGATCCTGAAGCGCGCTCGCCGCGGCCGTCGGATCGGCGGCACCGAGCTCGATGCTACCATTGAGCCGCTGCTCGAACGATTCGATCGCGATCTCGTGACCGTCGGAGTAGGGCCGTTGCAGCGCGCCGTCGTATCCGGGGTGCGCCCAGCGGATGTGCAGGGCACCGCCGGCTGTCACCCGCAGGCGAACCAGCTGCTCCGTTTCCTCGGTACGGACGAAGAGATCGCCACCCGGGATCCGGGTCTGGAGATCGTAGGGGATCTCATCCAGGATTCGTACCAACTCGCTGGCGGTCGCAGCGAGGACCGGAGCGTCGGTCGGTTGGACGTGGCGGACCAGGACGGCGCCTGATTCGGGATCGTACTCGAGCCACTCTCCGGGGATCGAGGCGAGACGAGCTCGTGCTTCGTTCGGAAGCTCGCCCAGATCGACACGACCATGACAGCGGGAAACGATGGACATGAACGGACTCCGATCTGAGTGGGTGTCTCGACGGCCTCCAACAAGAGAGCAGCAAGCGTCGGCGCACGGCGAAACGCTAAACGAGCCTAGCAGGCTAGGGAAGGTATGTCAGTCGGGAGCATCTCGGCTAAGGCTGTGGTGAAAAGCCGTATCTGCCGGTAGGATTAGACGGCCCGACCACACGCTACAAGGAGCCGGAACCCGCGCTGCCGTGAAACGAACGCTGACTCTGAGCGGCCTCTCATGGCCTCGACTCCTGAGCTTCGCCTCGGGGATCGGGATGGCCGCCTTCTCGCTTCTCACGGTCGAGCACTACTTCGCAGCCAACTACCCCTCCGGGATCTTCGAGGGCTCTTTCTGCGACATCAGCGCCTTCTTCAACTGCGATTCCTCGGCCTACTCCACGATCTCGGCGCTTTGGGGCGTCCCCGTGGGATTCTTCGGCCTCATCCTCGGCGGGCTGGTCGCCCTCGGCGCGGTCTTTCCCTCCGAGAGCTTCGAGCGCACGAACAAGACGCTGTCGCTGCTCAACATCATCGGCGTCGTCGCGCTCCTGGTCTATTCGGTCGTCTTCCTCGGGAGCCTCTGCCTGCTCTGCAGCGGTTTCTACGCGTTCTCGCTGCTCAGCTATCTGCTGTTCTGGCGGTACGGGCTGGAGCGCGACGGGGGGCTCCGTCGACGCTGGCTCTCACCCTCGGCCAAGCTGCTCGCCACGGCCTTCGCGATCACCGCCGTGGGTGCCTGGGGCGTCGCCGAGTATCACGAGGCACGGAGAGAGGCCCAGTCCGGGGGTGCCGCCGCGCGAGCGGTGGAGCAGTTCTACAGCCTCGAGCCCGTGCCCTGGCCCAGCTTCATATCGCCTTACCGGACGGCTCGATCCACGGATCGGTTCGATGACGCCCCGATCCGGATCGTCGAGTACGCCGACCTGCTCTGCCCGGATTGTCGCTTCCTGTCGGAGCAGCTCGCCAAGCTCAAAACGGAGTTCGCGGGCAAGCTGAACATCGCCTTCCAGTTCTTCCCCCTGGAGGCCCGCTGCAACGACGTCGTGGACAAGGATCTCCATCCCGGTGCCTGCGAGCTGTCCTACGTGGCCGCCTACGATCCCGATCTCTTCCTGGAGATCCACGACGAGATCTTCGCGAACTTCCGGTTGGCCAAGAGCAGCGCCGAGTGGAGACGGGAACTGAGCCGACGGCATGGCGTTGAAGCGGCGGCAGAAGACTCCGTGACGCACGCACTCGTGCACCGGATGATCGAGACGGGGCGGGAGTACGGGAGGACATCGGCGGAGTTCGCCCACGGCATCCGGTCGACCCCGACGATGATCATCAACAACCGGATGATCATCGGTACCCTGCCCTACGGGCAGCTTCGCGCGATCTTCCAGGCCCTGGTGGATGAGGCGGAGGGTAGGGATCGACGCTTCATGGAGAACTGGGAGGAGACGGACTGAGCGTCCGCTCGGCCACGTCCCGCTCTACCCGTTCTGCCAGTTGATCCAAGAGAACCTGCATCCGCGCCCGACGCTTGCGGACGTGAGCGGCGAAGAAGCCGCGCGCGGCGCCGTATGAAGCCCCGATGATAGCGACGGGGAACGCGATCATGAACGCCACCGAGCCGAGCGCGGTTCCCAGCGCACCGCCGACGCCGATCCCGACCCCAACTCCACCGCCTCCCATCAGGCCGCCGAAGAGCCCCCCGGCGAAACCCGCCAGGCGCTCCTCGACCCGGATCAGCGTCTCGCCGTCCCGGCACGTCACGAGGACCTGCTGGGAGGAGGTGTTCGTGTCGGAGCGCGAGCTCCACGTGAGGGTCTTCCCCACCGCGCTGGCGTTTCCCTGACCGACAGTGGCGGCCTGCATCATCGGCACGAGCTCCTCGAAGCTGGATTCGGGGAGCTCGCCGGGGATGGTACGCTCGAGCACGAAGGCGATGGGAGCGCCCAACAGCCGCTCCCAGGGTCCGGAGGCGGCGCCTACCTCCAGCTCGGCGGCCGCACGGCGAAGATAGGCCGGGTCGATCCCGACCTCCGAGGCCACTTCCTCGAGCTCAGCGAGCGTGAGCCCTGTGGGATCTGCGACCGAAGGCTCGGAACGCTGGAACTCGGTCGCCCGGCGGAGGATCAGGCCGACCTCCTTCTCCGAATAGCGTCGAGAAGAGCGCTCGTCCTCGGTCATGGCGCTCGAGACCTAACCGGCGGCCCGCCTCAGATCCTGGAGCCGCTCGGCTTGGCTCCGCGCATCAGGACAGCCAGCACCACGGCGATGAGGATCAGGGCCGGCACGTCTCCCATGAGGTTGGGACGCTCCACGGGGTCGCGAAGCGCCTGAGCCAGCATGATCAGGCCATGGATCAGGCTGGACCACACGGTGAACCAGATCAGGCTGCGGTGCTCAGCCGGGTCGCGCGAGGCGATGATGAGGAAGATGCCGAGCACGGCGTAGACGCCAATGATCATCTGCTCGTACTCCGACTGGCGAGGCTCCCACATGAAGCCGGCCGGCCAGACGATCGTCAGCGGGAGGAGGCCGACCAGGAAGATGAGGCCCACGATGAGCAGCGCGATTCTGAGCGGCTTGTCCTGGGTCATGGCGTGCCTCCTTATTGGCTAGGGGTCGGGGGACCAAGTGCTACGGCGCGATTCGAGATCACCCTTGCTGGGCGAAGATCTCGTCGAGGCGGCGCTGCGCGGCCTGGACCCGCGGCTGGAGCTCGGGATCGGCGTTTCTCCAGAGCTCCACGAAGCGGGCGTAGTACCCCGACGCCTTCGCCCATTCTTCGCGCTCATCGTACAGCTGACCCAAGCGTTCGAGCGCGGGAGCGAGACCGAACGGATCGGTCCGCCAGGAGCCGGCCCAAGGCGTGTTTGCGTAGCGCTCGTACGTCGCGACCGCGGAGTCGACCTGGCCTCCCAGGTCGTAGGCCCGGGCAAGCTCGAAGACGCCACACAGCCGGCAGAGTCCCTGGGTCAGACCGCTCAAGTAGTCGATCGCCGCATCGTAGCTGCCCCCTTCCAGCGCGATGTATCCGCGCGCCAGCAGCGGCCAGTCGAGAACGAGGTCGACCCTGAGATCCGGCGCGACCTCCGACTCGAGAGCCTCGAGCATCGCCTCGGCCTTCGAGGCTTGCCCGGCGGCGGCATAGGCCACGGCCAGAGCCGCATAAGGGCGGTCGAGGGGATCCAGGCTTTCCAGCGTGTACTCGTCGAGCGCCGCGGCAAGGCCGCCGAGCGCGAGGTCCTGATCCACGGCCAGCGCCCCTGACAGCCTGACGGCCCAGGCGGCGTCGGCCAGGTACTCGGCACCGAGACTCCGCTCCCGATCGAGATCGAGCGCCACAGCCTGTCGCCTTCGCGCGGCCTGCAGCTTCCCTTCGATGGCATCGACGCTGGCGAGTCGCCTCTCGACGGCGGCCTGTCGGGCCAAACTGCCCGACTCCTTGACCCGGGCCGCCTCGTAACGGGAGCGCGCTTCGTCGTAGCGGCCCTCCGCGACAGCATGACCCCCGGCTCGCATATCCACGTCCGGGTTGTCCGGCCACCGGGCGGCCGCGGACTCGAGCCTCTCGCGGGCACCTGGGAAGTCGCCCAACGAAACATGCGCGAAAGCGGCGTTCAGGGAGAACAACGCGGTCGATGAATCCGCTTCTGCGGCGCTCAGATAGAACTCCTGGGCGCTTTTGAAGTCGTGCCGGATCTCGTGAGCCACGCCGAGGTTGTTCAACGCCGTAGTCTCGGTCGGATCCAGCGCGAGGACGTTCTCGTACGCGGCCATCGACTGCGGGAGATCCATGTGAGCCATCGAAAAATACGAGCCCGTCGTTATGTATCGCTCCAGCTCGGTCAAGCGGTCCCGGTGCTGGTAGGCCTTCGTGAACGCGGCCACAACGCGCGCCCGCTCTTCCGCCCGGTTCGCGAGGACGACGCCGAGCTTGCGGTAGGCCATGGCGAACGCGGTATCCAGGGCGACGGCCTCCTCCAGTAGGCTGATCCCCCTTGCCTCGTCGCCCTCCAGCTCGATCGCCCGGATGGCTTGCGAGTACTTGCGGAGCGCCTCCAGATCGGGCGTGGTCACCCTTTCCAGCGGAGGATCCCCGCGGATGGAGATCAGCGACTCTCCGATCCGCTCCCTCAGCCGCTTCGAGAGGTCGTCGATCGCCGGGATGATCTCGGTCGAGTCGGTCGCCGTCTCCCGGTGGGAGAGCAGCGAGGCACCGTCGGTGGGCGATATCACCCGCGCGGAGAGCACGTAGCCGCCGCCGGCCCGGACTATCTCGCCGGCGATTACGGCCTGTATGCCCTCTCGAACGGCGACCTCTATGGCGAGATCCACGTCGAGGCCACCACCGGGTTGCCGGTCCATCCGCTCCAGAGCTCCGGCTACGAAGCCCGGCTCCACGAGGCGCACAACGGACGACTGGGAGAGGTCCACGCGAAACGCCTCCGTGGCCGCCCGAGCGAGCAGAGAGTCGGTGGATTCGAAATCCGCGAGGAGAATCGGCTCCCGCTCGTCGATAACGCCTCGGGCTACGAGCGTGGCGGCCGGTCCGATCCCGAGGCTACGCGTGGTCATATAGCCGGCGGTGAGAACCCCCAGCAGAGCGAAGCCGAGCACGCCGCCGAGGATCGCGTTGCGCCAGGTGAAGAGCCGGTGATGAGTGCCCAGCTCCTCGGTGTGGACCTCCGGACTCGGCAACGGCGGGACATCCTCGTGTGGAGCCGCACCTTCCCCGCCGGCCGCGCCTTCGACCCTGCCTGCACCGTCGGCCGGAACCTCGGCCCTGGAGCCTGCAGCGGGCCCGCCTTCCTGTACGAACGCCGTAGCCACGACGATCGGGAGGCCAATCATGAGAAGGATGAGAGCGAACGGAGGCACCCAATCGGGAAGGCCGAGCCCCTCGGTGAGCGTCTGAACGACCTGGAATACCAACCATGAGGCGACGAGGTAGATTCCGATAACCTGCCACAGCGAGCGCCGGTGCGCCTCGTTGATGAGGTTCTTCAGACCGGTCATGTACACTCCACTTCGTCTTCAGGGGTGGAAGGCCGCCAAGAACTTGTCCAGACGCCAGATGGCGGGCAAGCATGGAGCATCAACAGTGATTGGGTGCGGGGCCGAACTCGAGAGGGCGGCGGAACGCTGCGGACGGGGAACCGAATCCTCGCTCGCTGACACTCATGCATGGTGGATAGCCGAGCAAGCAACAAACGGACGTCAGTAGCCCACAGCCGAGAGACGATGAGCAAGCACTTCGTGTCGAACAAGAATGAATCCGTCCGGATGTTCCGGAGCCAGGCCCTGGAGCGCTTCACGCACGTGCATCCGGCGGTCCCGCACCTCATCTACGTGCCCCTGGTGCTCCTCCTCCTGTGGGTGAGCCGCGTCCCCGCGGGGACGGCCGCGCTGCTCTTCCTTGGAGGTCTTCTTCTCTGGACGCTCGTGGAATACGTACTGCACCGCTTCGTCTTCCACGCGCCCGACGCCGTGATGAGCGGAACCCACGACATCGTCGCGGGCCTCGAGCCCGGCGAAGCCGTCATCCCGAAGCTGCCCGACTTCCGACACCTCTCCTACTTCTTGATGCATGGGGTACATCACGAGTACCCGAGCGACTCGAAGCGACTCGTGATGGCTCCCGCGGTCAGCATCCCGCTGGCCGTTCTCTTCTGGTTCCTCTTCCGAGGGGCATTCGGTGTGGAGGCGGCTCCCGCCGCATTCGCCGGTTTCCTGGTGGGTTACCTCATCTACGACACGACCCACTACGCCGTGCATCACCGATCGGTGCCGACGACGTTCGGGAAGCTCCTCAGAAAGCATCATCATCGGCATCACTTCGCGAACCCGGACGAGGACTACGGCGTGAGCTCGCCGCTGTGGGACGTCGTGTTCGGAACGTTCAGCGACGCGTCGAAGAGAGCCCAGCGGCAGGCGTAAGCCCGAGCGCGCCGCACGTCGTCGGCACATGCACGAAAGCCCCGGGGATCCCGGGGCTTTCGACGTTGACACTGCGCGGTGTCCAGGCCGCTGATCGGCGACAGGTCAGCCGCCATCAACCGCCGAGCTTAGCCCTTCCGACGGCGCGAGCCTCCTCGTCATCGAGGACGGGTGTCACATCGCAATCGATGATGTGGTTCCAGTTGAGGATCCAGTTCGAGACGGCTGTCGGATCGTCAGTCTCACAGATCGCCAAGCCTTCGAGAGCCACCAGATCATGCCACCGGCCGATCAGCGTGATGTTGTCCCCGATGTCCGCCCTATCGTCCTCGGCGGTCATCGCGGAGAAGGCCTTCAAGGCTTCGTGACGCCTGTCCTCGTGGACACGCCAGTTCAGCAGGAATTTCATCGGAAGAGCTCCAGTCTTGAGTCTCGGGCCAGAATAACTTCAGCAGCCCTCCTACTTAGGCACGACCGCCTTGGGCGGCAAGACCGGTCGGTGGAGCGTGCTCAGTGCATCACGGTAGCGGGCAATCGCCGATTCTCCATGTGGGGAAACGCCGGTCTGGCCGACGCATGCTGCGTGACCGACTATTCGACTATGGGCAAGATTGAAGAATCCTACGCGGAGATCAAGGCTCAGATCGACGAGTTTCGCGGGTTTGTTCCGCAGAGAGACGTGGCGTCGGCAGACGTCTCCGCATGGTCGGTGGGTATGCACGTTCACCACTGCGGCCTTGCGATGAGAGCGATCGCTGGGAGTCTGATCGAGTGCGATGAGCCGCTCCCGTCTCGAAGGCTCGGCCCGAGGGCGGCGTTGATTCTCAGAATGGGCAGGCTTCCTCGCGGGGTCGCTAAGGCGCCCGACATCGCGATGCCGAGTAAAGACGTCGACGCCCGGGTCCTCCAGGAGACGCTCGACACGTCCGAGGCGCTGCTGGATCAGCTTCCGCCCGTGGGCGAACGTTCCTGGTTTCGTCACTTCGCACTGGGGGTGCTGGTAAAGCGCGACGCCGTGCGCTTCATGAGCATCCACAGCGCACACCATCTGAAGATCGTGACGGACATCCTCTCCTCGTCTTGCGGGCCGGCCCCCGGCGACTGAAGAGTTCTGGGTGCGCTCGAATCGAGCGCACCCAGGAGACCACCAGACCGTCAGGAAGCGCGGGCGTATCCCGCGCACAACGCGAGGAGTGGGCTATGGTTCCGGTGATGTCGCTGTGGATCCCGATTCTGATCGCGGCCGTGTTCGTCTTCGCGGCCAGCTCGATCATCCACATGGCGCTCCGCTACCACAACAGCGATTTCGGCAAGGTCCCCTCCGAAGACGCGGTCATGGACGCCCTCCGAGGGTTCGACATCCAGCCCGGCGACTACGTCATCCCATGTCCAGGCAGCCACAAGGAGATGGGAACGCCTGAGTTCGTCGAGAAGATGGAGAAGGGCCCGGTCGCCATGATGACCGTGTTGGAGAGCGGTCCGCCATCGATGGGCAAGAGCCTCGCGCTCTGGTTCCTCTACTCGATCGTCGTCGGGATATTCGCCGCCTACATAGCGGGCCGGGCTCTGGGCCCGGGAGCTCATTATCTGGCGGTGTTCCGCTTCGTGGGCTCGACGGCGTTTGTGGGTTATTCGCTGGCGCTGTTGCAGAGCTCGATCTGGTACCATCGGGCTTGGAGCTCGACGATCAAGTCGGTCGTCGACGGGTTCGTGTACGCGCTCCTCACGGCCGGGGTGTTCGGCTGGCTGTGGCCGGCCTAGATCCGCGGCGCGAAGCAAGGCCTACGTAGGAGGGACCCACCGGCCCGGCCGTTCGCCGGCCGGGCCATCCGCCGCGCTCAGTGCCGCCAGCTCGAGAGGTCCGAGCCGGGAGGGGCCGCCTTCTCGATCCGCTCCAGGATCTTGGGGACGTACATCGTGTTGTAGCGGAGCCGGGAGATGTGGTTGCCGTTCTCGTGGTCCCCGTTCCAGCAGTGCTCGAACCGATCCCCGTAGTCCACCTCTCCGCCGTAATAGGGATCGCTCGTGGCCTCCAGAAACTCCTCCATGAGATAGACCGCGTTGTTCAGGTACCAGTTGTCCATGTCGCCGACGTAGATGTGGATCTTCCCCTCCAGCTTCGGTCCCAGTGTCTCCCAGTCCCGCTCGAGGATGTGGCGCAGATCGTAGTTCTCCCGCCAGTAATCGGCGATCTCGGGGTCGATCTCACCCGTGCGCTTGTCCCAGAGCCGTCTGGGATAGCCGTCGTCACCCTGCGGCGAGTAGACGGCTTCCCATATGTCGAACTGGTCTCCCGAGCGGTTCTTCGTTCCCAGGACCAGCTCGAGGTGGTTGTATTCCGCGAGCGTCTGGTCGACCTCGCCCAGCCAGTTCCGGTGCACCGGCCGCTCGACGCGCTTGAAGGGACCGTTCGTATAGTAGGCGTTCGGTTCATCGTAGATGTCGAGGAGCGTGTAGGCTCGAAAATCGATCGGGTCCGGGCAGGCGGCGAAGGTGCCGTTGTACTCGTCGGGGTAGAAGACCTGAACGGCCAGCGCCTCCCAACCACCCGTGGAGCCCCCGTACAGGAAGCGGGCCCATCCCTCGCCGATCCCCCGGAACTGCTCCTCGATGTACGGGATGAGCTCGTACGTGATGGCGTCTCCGTAGGGCCCCAGATTCGCGGAGTTCACCGCGTACGAGTCGTCGTAGTAGGGGTTGGCGTGCTGCACCTCGATGATGATGAAACGGG
>Ga0255055_10002143_pt1 | contig 14063 bp, 13 predicted proteins | sample JV7_2_27_MG_FD_188633 | JGI IMG/M metagenome (GOLD analysis project Ga0255055, IMG submission 188633) | Seawater microbial communities from Jervis Inlet, British Columbia, Canada - JV7_2_27 | ecosystem: Environmental > Aquatic > Marine > Inlet | place: Canada: British Columbia | collected...
ATATTATTATTTTTAAACGGACTAATAATCTAATGGGATCGATAGTTCTCAGAGTTGAGGATGCTGACAATATTAAAGAAGCAGAAACAGGTTTGGACGAACTACTTCAGCATCTTGAAAATATGTGTCCTGAACTTGAAAAGGCGCAAATGAATGCTAAAAAAATTGAGTACTTAGTACAGCAATATTCTTCAAATCTTATGGATCAAAGTTAGCAAATCTTATAAATTTGATATCTTTTACGATAAAGACTTAAATTCCTTAAGATTAATTGAAAATAGAATCAGTTATTTTCTTAAGTTTGTTTACTATATCTTCTGCATTTTTCCCAAACAATCTAATCATTGGTTCTTTTCCAATTGCTCCTTTATCCCAAATTATATCTGGAATTCTCCCAGTTTCTTTTATACTCTTTTTTATTAGCCATTTCATCGTAGATTCTTCCTTTACCATTATTTCTTTAGTTTGGTGTTCTCTAATTATCTCTTGTAGTTGTAAATCTGTTTTTTCTTGAAGTGATTTAATCCAATCAGATTTGTACTTTATGTTTAACACAAAGTTTATGGAATTATCAAACTTTTTAGCCCCAAGTATTAATCGTGCTGTATGATCGGATACGTCAAACTTTATTTCGCCGGACGCTTTCGGATAGTCTGCTATAATTGTAATTCGTCCTTCAATTCCGGCTATATCTTCTTTAGAAACAGCATTAGGGAGAGATCCCGAAATATTCATTCTTACTTCTGGTATTAACATACTAAATTTTTTATCACTTGAAATGAAGTTATAAATCTCCTTGATTTGATTAACAACTTCGATGTGTTCCTGATCAAGCGCTAAATCTAATATCCTTCCCTCTTGGGGTAGTTTGATAAAATTAAGAAATCTATCGTCAAAAAACAGTTCTGCTTTTTCTATTGATTCTAGTAAAGAATTCCCAAGTGATAGATAGGCAGCAATGGCTGAAGAAAAAACACACCCAGTTCCGTGCACATTTTCACGTAGTGATATTTTTGGTTTCTTAAATATTTTAAAAATGAGTTTCTTCCTATCATCAGTTAAGTTACTCACACAGGCAAGGTCAAATATAGTATCACGATCAGTTCCTATACTTTTAAGGACGACGGCTTTCCGAATTTCGAAAGTCTTCTGATCCACATACATTTTATTAAGTATTGTTTTCGCTGCATCTTCGAGGAGTTCTAAATCATCTAAAGTTTTGTTTTTTAATTCTTTATTAGCGTAATAACTAGCTTCTTCTTGATTGGGGGTTAAAACAGTTACTAGAGGAAAAAGGTCTTTTTCAATTTCAAGTTCAAAACCTTCGCTCGAAAGTCTTTCACCAGCGCTAGAGATATTAACGGGGTCTAAAACAGCGATTAAATTATGAGTTAGAATCGAGTGTTTTATTACATCTAAGGATTTTATGTCTGGTATCATCCCTATTTTCACGTATTTGATGGGATAAGCATTTAAAATAGAGTCTAGTTGTTTACTTAACTCCTCTGACAGAGATTTATATCCATAGAATTCAGTAGCAGTTTGATATGTAATTGCGGTAATTGCAGAAAAAGGGTGAACTCCAATTCGGTCAAAAGTTCTGATATCTGCCTGAATTCCGGCACCAGAGGTAGGATCAGAACCCGCTATGGTTAAACAAAAAGGTTTCATAGTATAATATTAGTAAAAATAGAAGCTTATTTAACTCTTTCATACGCCCATTTTGCTTTATCCTCTAAACCTAAGGCTTCGTATGCTTTTCCAAGGTAGAGAAAACCCTCGGGATAGTCGTACTTTTCTTTTACTAATTTAAATAACTGATTAATTGCCAGATCATAACGCTCTCTCATGTAATTAATCTTCCCTTTTAAAAATAAAATATCATGACCATTTTGGATTGAGACACTACCGTTATTATGTAAATCTAATCGTGATAAAGCGTAGTCAAATTCTTTTTCATTAATCAATATTTCGATGGATTCAAGTAACTTCAAAAAAGTTATTTTAGAAGCAACTTGTTCTATTTTTTTTAATTCTTCTTGTTTTAGTTCTTTTTCTATAGCAGCTTGTTTTTCTGTTTCTTTTTTATCAATAAATTCTTTAAATTGGTCCATAACCTGATTTGGATACGGTTCTCTACAAAGAGGACAGTTTGAAGAATGAAGTAGCCATTCTTTCAAACAATCAGTGTGAGCGAGATGACCATTTGGGCAATCTTGGGAAGAATCTGCTCCTTCAATAATACCCATATGACAAATAATACATGTAGCCATATCAATCAGTAAACTATTTAATAAATTATAAAATTATCACTTTTAAGTATATGTTGTTTTTAATAATTCATTCTAATATATTCGTATTATACAGTAATCCATAATGCCATTAAACAAAAGGCGACTCTTTAACGAGCTTCTCACTAAATTTTTACTAGAGTATGAAGATGTAGATGCTCTTATTGTATCTGATCATGAAGGTTTTGTCGTAGCTGGACAAAAAAGAGCGAGCATTGATATGGAATTAGTATCTGTACTAACCGCTCTAATAAATCCAATTCTAGAAAGAATACGAGACGAGTTTGCTTTCAAAAAGTTTGGATCCGCGAGTTTTGACACAGAAGAAAATCGTTTGTTCTTTATTTCTATAGATGAAGACACAACCCTTAGCATAGTATTAGATACTCTGGCTTCTGTTGATCAAATTAGCCCCTACGCTTACTTTCTTGCAGAGAAAACAGCTCAAATCATTAACGCAAACGAAAGTGATATTATTCAGGTCGACATCCCTAATTTTGGAACGGAGATTGATACTATAAGTGATGCGGGTAGAATAAAAGAACAGATATATCAGATGCGTTTAGATTCTGGAGGGATTTATAAGTTTAAATTTATAATCGTAGGTGATAAGGCAGTAGGAAAATCATCAATTGTACGAAGATTTGTAGAAAAAAAATTTACTATTGATTACCGTTCTACTCTCGGGTTAAATGTTCTTTCGCATTCAATGAAATTTTATGGGAACGAAGCTTACTTTTCGCTATGGGATTTAGGTGGACAAGAATATTTCAAACGATTTAGAAAGACATATTACACAGGAACGCAAGCAGCGTTTATAGTTTTTGATGTTTGTGAACGAGAAACTTTCACAAATATAAAAAAATGGTATGAGGAACTTAAAGAATTTCTTGGAAATAAGAACATTCCTATTGTTATTGTAGGAAATAAGATTGATTTATCTGATCAGAGAAGTGTTCAATATAAAGAAGGAATAGCGTTAGTTGACGAGCTTATACAACAAAATATCGATAATTATCTTTCTTATATTGAAACCAGCGCTTTAACTGGCGAAAATATCGAAGAGGCATTTAGATTAATCGCTTATCATTATATTATGAAGAGTAAAGAAAGAGAGGAACAAAAATTAAAAGAAAATTTAATGATTCAGATTAATTCGATTTTAAACAAGAATAAGAGATTAGAAATCACATTTATAACCAAAAATCCGTTTTGGAGCCCGGGGTTGCAAATCTTAAATGAGGTTAATAGCTTATGTGAATGTGATAAAATAATTGATGACAAAGAAAAAAGATTGTATAAATATTCCAATGGATTGCTTATTAAGAACTTCCTTTTTGATAATATTGATGTTGCAAATTCTGACGGCGTTTTTATTATCTTTGACGCAAGAAACAAGAAACATATCGATCCTAAGTGGAAAGAAGTAGTAGTTAATATTATTAGTAATTTAAAAGAGAATAAAGTAATACTGATTGGTGTTAGGGTTTCCGATGAAACTGATTGGTCAGATATAATGGAAGAATTTAATGTTAATGAATATTTAGAAGAAAAAATGGTCTCTCTCTTGTTTTTTAAGATGGGCTTCGAGTATAGATTAGAAATCTACGATGAACTTGAAGTAATGTTTAGTACCATCATTAACTCCTAAATTTCGTCCTAAAATTTTACTCCAAAACCCAATATTTTCAAATAACTACTTTTAAAAGCAAGTTATTTTATAATTATGATAAGAATATTTTCTTCTTGATCATATTCAAAATTTAAGGTGTATCCAATTGTTGGTTAATAGAAAACGACTATTTGATGAGATTCTAAATAATTTTCTGGAAAGATTTTCTGAAGTAGAAGCAATTATTGTCTCAGATCTCGAAGGTTTCGTTATTGCTGGAGAAAAACGAAAAGATACTGAAAGTAATTTAGAAATTGTATCAGTATTAACTACTCTGATAAATCCCGTCTTAGAACGAATAAGGAACGAGTTTAGTTTCAAGAAATTTGGAACAGCATCATTTGACACGGACGAACATCGTTTACTTTTTATCACAATTGACGAAGAGAGAATATTAAGTTTAATTTTTAATAGCATGGCATCTGTAGAAAAAGTTGCTCCTTATACATATTTCTTAGCTGAGAAAACCGCACAGATACTTAATTCTCAGGAGGGAGATTCACTACAATTAGCAATCCCCGATTTCGAATACGAGAAAGAAAGACATGAAAGACTAAAAGAATCAATTAGTCAATCTGACTCAGACGAAAGTGTAAATTATTCATTTAAATTCGTAATCGTAGGGAATCATGAGGTAGGAAAGACATCACTGATCCGCCAGTTTGTAGAACGCACCTTTTCTCACGATTATAGAGCTACCATTGGTCTTAATATTTTTGCTTATAATTTTGATTTTCAGGGAAACGAATTAAATCTTCAATTATGGGATATTGGAGCTCAACAATATTTTAAACGTTTTCGGAGGATATATTACAACGGAGCAGAAGCTGCGTTTATCGTTTTCGACATCACTAACAGAGACTCTTTTGAAAAAGTTAAAGATTGGTATGAAGAAGTCAATGATCTTATTGATGAAAAAAATATTCCAATCGTTCTAGTTGGGAATAAAGATGATTTAGTTGAACAGAGAGCAGTATCAATAGCTGAGGGAGAAGCATTAGCAAAATCACTATCAACAAATGGCATAGAATACATTGAAACGAGCGCTCTTACAGGAAATAATGTCAAAGACGCCTTTGAATTAATTGCTTACCATTATATCATTAAAAGTAAGAAAAAGGAAAAAGATAGGATTCACGAAAACTTAATCGAAACGATTAATTCGACTTTGAAAGAACTAGTTATATTGGAATTAACTTTTATTACCGAAAATTTGAATTGGAACCCCGGTTTCCAGACAATAGTGAATATTGAAAAATTAGGCGAATACTCAAAATTAAAAGATAATCACAACGAGAAATTATATCCTTACAAAAATGGGTTGATAATTAGCAGCTACACTTACAACGAGTTTAATCTCTCTAATACGGATGGTGTTTTTATAATCTTTGACGCCCGAGAAAAGGAACATATTGATCCAGAATGGAAAAATATACTTATGAGGATAATCAAAAAGATAAGAAAAAAACGAGCTGTTATTGTAGGGCTTCGAGTTTCTGACGATAAAAACTACCCACAATTGATGGAAGAATTTGTTATCGACAAGGATTTAGAAGAGAAAATTATATCCATTCTCTTTCTCAAAATTGGTACCGATTACAGAGAAAAAATATACGATCACATTATACTCTTGTTAGAGCTTATTGTTAACACAAGAAAGCTCAAGTAATTATTATTTAAGCTTTTAATTTACCTTTTAATTTATTTGCGATTAAATCTCCCATTTCCACTGTTGAGAGCGTTTCTAAGCTTTTACTTTTTATGTCTACAGTTCTACCTTCTTGTAATGCTTCTTCTACGGCGTGATCAATTTCATTTCCTATTTCGGATGAGTCAAACGATTCTTCGAACATTAATTTTACGCTTAAAATCGTGCCTATAGGATTTGCAATTCCTTTCCCAGCAATGTCGGGAGCTGAGCCGTGAATTGGTTCGTACATCGAAACCTTTCCGGGATGAATATTACCACTTGAAGCCATTCCTAAGCTTCCAATTAAGAACGCAGCTTCGTCGCTTATTATGTCACCAAACATATTTCCTGTGACTACAGTTTGAAAGTTATAAGGTGCTCGAATAAGCCATTGACAAAACGCATCAATATAGATATCTTCCGTTTCTAAATTTGAATAGTTATCACCTATTTCATGAAATATCTTTCTCCATAGTTGACTTGGTTTCAAGATATTTGCCTTGTCAACTGATGTAACTTTACTGTGGCCCATTCTTTTAGCATACTCATACCCAAACTTTATGATTCGCTCACATCCTTCTCTAGTGTAAATCATAAGGTTTTCAGCAGAATCTTCTTCTAACTTACCAATATTTTTATAAAGACCTTCGGTATTTTCTCGTACGAACGTAATATCTATTCCGGCTCCTATAAATTCGTCTTTTAGTGGACAAATCTCTCGGAGCGTATTATATAATTTTACAGGTCGTAGATTAACATATAAATCTAAACCTTGTCGAAGCTTCAAGATTGCACTTTCTGCTACTCCAGGTTTTAAGTCGGGTAAACCTATAGCGCCAAATAATAAAGCATCTGATTTTTTTATAATATCAAACGATTTTTCAGGAAGATTAACACCATGTTTTTTCCACACTTCCCCTCCTGCTGGTGCTTCATTGAATTCAAATTCATAGTCAGTGAAGTCTGAAACGGTCTTGAGAATTTTTATTCCTTCGTTTACAACTTCGGGACCGCACCCATCACCACGCGTGATAGCTATTGTTTTTTTCATACCAATCATACACTTCATTTTTAAAAAATTACTTTATATTTAGAATAGAAGATTTAAATACTATTCTTAATTCTTCATGTTTAACCTTATTTTTAAGAGTATCAAATATGTCACAGCCAGCTGATAGTTTTTTTAACATTTTTTATACAATTACATTTGTTGTTGTCTTTATTGGAACATTGATTTTAACGTATATTGCTCCTGTTAATATCTGGCCCGGAGGTCTCATATATCCTAATAAAGTCGAAGTATGCCTCTTAATATGCGAAATGGTTGAAGTTCCTATTAATATTCTCTGGAGTGGACTGATTAATGGGGCCACTTATGGCGTATTAGGAACAATAGGACATATGATTATTCGTTTAATCAAGAGGAAAAAATAGAAATAAAAGAAACTTTTTTTTATCCTTTATTTTTTAAGATTAAATTTCTTTTTGATAGTATTAGAGATGCTAAAACAATATATAAAGTTATAAAAATGAATATATTTTTTAGGTATTAAACTCAGAAATAATACAATTAATAAGGAGTAAACAAAAAATGGACCTAATCATCAAAGAATTAACACCTGGTTTAATTAAAGATTTCTTGAACTTTTTTGATAATATTGCGTTCTCAGACAATCCCGAATGGGGGGGTTGTTATTGCCATTTTTACCATTTTCCCGGGAACATGGAGGATTGGGAGCAAGCTACAAAAGAAAAGAATAGAAATGCTACAATAACTTTAATTAAGGAGGAAGTAATGACAGGGTATCTAGCATTCGCAGATAACGAACCCGTAGGTTGGTGCAATGTAAATTCAAAAGATGCTTATGAAAAAACTCCCATTGATAGTGAGTCAGATGATACGCCAATAGGAAAAGTTGCTTCAGTAGTGTGTTTTTTAATAGCCCCTACTTACAGAAAAAAGGGTGTAGCCCGAAAACTTCTAGATCACGCTATGAAAAACTTAGAAGAAAAGGACTTCGCTTGGATTGAAGCCTACCCAAGAAAGGGTGATTTATCGGATGCTCATAGTTATCATGGTCCAGTATCTTTATTTGATTCCGAAGGTTTCACTGTAATAAGAGAGGACGAGCATTTCTTATTGATGCGGAGATCTTTGATTTAAAATTGTTATAACCGCACTTATTATATCAACAATTAAGTTTACATTTTTGATGAACTTAGTTATATCGTTGTCTATATTTAAAACTAAAAAAGATCTCTGATCTAAAGGCTCAGCAGCATGCTCATCGCTTTTCTTCTCTCACATCGCAATTTTGTCGATTGGATGATATTATTAACCGAAACATATTCTATCGAAAAAATTCAGCAACTTTTAAATATTTGAAAGAAGATATATAATATAATAAAGTTCAAAGAAAAATTTATGGACTTTATAAAAAAATACGTAAAAATTAAAAGTGGAGGAATAGAATAATGGCTAAAAAAGTATTTGCCTGGTCACCCGTTAGAAAGTTAATGAAAGATAACGGCGCTGAAATGGTCGCTCGAGAAGCAGTCGACGCCTTAATCGACTATCTTGAAAAAGTTGCTAGAGGAGTAACAAACAAAGCTCTCGAAATGACTCGTCACGCCGGCAGGAAGAAATTAACTCATAATGATATGGCTCTGGCAATGAAATTAATGTAGAATTAATACTCAATTTTTATAATAAATAATCTTTTTTTTTCAGTTTCTTTTATTTTTGTAAGCTTAATTCCCTCTATATCTTTTTTATAAGGTTAGAAAACTCTCTTCGAACTGTCTCGAACTCTGAAACCATTAAATTAATAAAAAATGAATTCTGGTTAATTCTAGACGAGTGAAAACTTATGAACCAAGTAGAAAATACGGGTAAATTCTCTGGAAATATTTGGAAGTTTTATTTATACGGATTTATTTTCGGGATTCATACTGTCCGGGGCGTGTATTATATCTATATGACTGAGTGGGGAGGTTTAGACATCATTGGAATTATGCTCCTACAGAGTTATTTTATGTTTATGATTTTTATTTTAGAAATCCCCTCTGGAGCTATCGCTGATCATTTGAGTAGAAAAACCGCATTAATTTTGTCTTCTATATTCGTTGTTTTAGCAGCATTTACTTACAGTATTTATCCAAATATATTTCTATTCTTCTTAGCCGAAACATTCTGGGCGTTTAGTATTGCCCTTTCATCAGGCTCAGACGAAGCGCTTATATATAGCACCCTAAAAACAACCGGTGAAGAAGATAAATTGACAAAGGTTTTAGGGAGAAATCATTTTCTACATTTAATTGCAAATGTTATATCTGCACCTTTAGGTTCGATCATTGCTGAATATGTCTCATTACCGTTTACTATGACATGTTTAGGTTTGATCTATATTGGGGCATTTATTACTTCGCTTACATTTAAGGAACCAATACTTAAAAGAGAAGAGAAAACCAAAGGATATTTAACGATTTTGAAGGATGGCTTCAATGAACTAAAAAAGAATAAGGTTTTAAGAATCCTCTGTTTTGATAGATTATACATACAAGTTTGTATACACCTTTTATTTTGGACTTATCAACCATATTTAGTTGCTGTTAATATCCCTGGTTTGTGGTTTGGTTTTATACTGTCAGCTTTGAATATATTCAACGCAACATTCAACGAATTGGTTCCTAGATTCTTGAAAAAAGTTAGCAATAAAAAGAACATGTTAATTACTGTAAATATAATTAATGGATTCGCATTTATTATATTAGGTTTTGCTTCATTGCCTATTCTCGGCATTTTAATGCTCTTCCTTATTTATGGTTTTGGATATACTCGAAGATACATCTATGTAAATGGGATAAATAAAGAAATTAAGTCAGAAAATAGAGCTACTGTTCTAAGTACTATTAATATGTTCGGGAGCATTGTAATGGCAATTATATATCCATTCGTTGGATTAATTGTCAAATGGAACATTTTTGCTATGTTTCTTATAATAGGAATTATGATATTAATACTTACGGCGCTAACTAAGGTAAAAAGCGAATATCTCTAATTTATTACTTTTGTAATCTTTCTTTTTGTAGCTCCAAATTATTTGTGAAGAATTTTCAAATTGAAAATTGGTTAAAATTCAAGAAGTTTACAAGAAAAAAGGAAAAAAAATAAATAATTTTTATATTTTCATTATCCTCCCGCAAGTGGAGGGAAAATCGCGACGATATCACCGTTTTTGACTTTAGTCTCTTTCTTTTGGTGTGGGATGCCATTTATTAGAATTATCAATTTTGATTCTTTTGGAATGTTAAACATATCCAATATTGTGCTTACCGTACTTCCTAAAGACAAGGTAATTAATTTCTTCGGTGGGGCTATACTCCTTAAATTAGCGAAAAATTTTACGGTGGCTGTTATCTCGTCTTGCTCAATCATCTTCATTTTTTGTAAAGTACCATTTGTATAATAGAGACATTTTTTTAGGGAATATACCTACTCGATCTCCATCTTTAACTTTTTTATTAAATCCCGAGTACGTCCCATTCACAAACAAGTGGCTCGTTTCCTCCTTCTCTATATCGTACAACTTTAGTATATCTGAGATTGTATTGACTCCATCACTTTCAATGTGCAAATTTAACGGTAAGGAGCTTGAAATATTAGCTCCTTTGATCTTATTCCGTAGACCACCAAAAATTTTTACTAAGATCGTCATTTTTGACTTTCTAAGCGCCCCAAACCTTATCTAATTCGTCGTCAGGTACATTGAAAACTTCATTGTGAGGTGGTAATGGCTCCTTTAAGAAAAACTCTGGTAATCTATCGTGTTTCTCGTTAAAACCTGCTGCCTTATTAAATTCTCTCTCAGTATCTATGATTGATCTCCCATAACCAGGGACATCGTCTACCGTTAGACTCGTTCCTAAAACCCCATTCAAAGTGTCAACCACACCTTCTAATCCTTCAGGGATATCTAGTACTGCAAACGCAATGAAAAGACAATACCCTGTAGCATCAATAGCGGCAGTAGCAACTTGTAGATTACGCGATAATTCTGATTTTTTAGTGTCCTTAGGATCTGCTGTACCACCAACTCCCATAATTTCAGTAGCAATAGCATATCCTGCTGTGTGATCTGCGCCTTGAGTAGTTGTTGCGTAAGTTACACCTATTCCTTTGATTGCGCGAGGATCGTAGGCAGGTAAACCTTGCCCTTTAACAACAGGAACTCTGGTTACTCCAAAGGCTTTGCCTACATATGCGGTACCGTTAGCTAAAATTCTACCTGTAGGTGTTTTATTTTTAATTTCGTCCATTAGTTTTAAGGCTCCTTCACCATTTCCAAATTCAGTTAGGCCACCTTCCATAGCGACTCCGATTAAATCCCCTGCTTCAATCGTATCCATTCCTAAATCGTTACATGCTCGATTTAATTCTCCAATGACATCTAAATCGTAAATACCACAATTTGGACCTAACGCCCAAACGCTTTCGTATTCTAATACACCAACGGGATCTTGTCCTCCCGGTTTTGTCCATACTTCAGAACATTGAATAATACATCCGGGACTGCAAAAATGAGGGCGAACTCCTCCTCGTTTCTTAATCTCCTCAGCCTTCACTTCTCCAGATACTTTTTCTGATCTATCGTCTTGACCCGATGAAAAATTACGTTGTGGTAAACCCCCAGCTTCGTTTATTATGTTAACAAGTACGCTTGTACCGTATGAGTTAAGACCTCCACCCGGTTTAGTTACATCATGGCTCGTAAGGGCATTTCTTAGTTTCCTCATACCCATACTAAAAGCTTCTTCGTTTAGAATTTCTACTCCTGGTGCTCCAGTTTCATCAACTATCATGAATTTTAAACTTTTTGAAGCCATAACAGCTCCAAGCCCGCCTCGTCCTGCATACCGGCTAGGTAATCCCTCAGGATCGTTAAAACTTATTCCCGAAGCAGCTCCCATTATTTCAGACGCAATACCGACACCACAAACGCTTACTTCATCTCCAAATTCCTTAAACAAATCTTTATAAACTTCGTAAAGGCCTCTATTTAACCACTTATTCGCATTTACAAATTCAGCACCATTCATGGTTATTTTTAACAGATAATAATCGTCTCCTTTGTGTTTCCCTTCAATAACTATAGCTGCAATTCTCATTCTCCCTAATTTTTGAGAAAAATTGGTTCCAGCATTTGCTTCTTTGATACCTCCCGTTAACGGAGATTTTGCTCCAACCGAAATTCGCCCCGATGTAGGAGCTTTGGTTCCAGTCACCAAACCAGGAGCAAATACGAGCTTGTTATTTGGACCTAATGGATGGCAAAGTGGATCAACTTCCTTCGCAACAATTGTAGAAGTAAGAGCGCGCCCACCGAGAGCTACGAAATCCTCGGGTAAGTCCTCAAATTTCGCTTCAAGTTTTGTCATATCTACTCTTAAAATTCTTTTTGACATAATTTCACCTCTTTTTTAGGCATTTAATATATGTGATAGGTAGTTATATAAATTTACGTTATGTACGATATGTAATAACGCCATATTAAACAACTAGATAATAAAAAAGCAGGTCCGAGGGGATTTGTTCAAGAAACGTGAAGTACGTATAATATTGAACCCCCGATCTTCTGCTTTCTCCAAAAATGCTATGTAGGAGGCAGCTGCGATATCCATGCTTCGCTACGGACCTATGATAAAAAAGTAGATACTATGATCTTAAAAACACAATAAAATAAAAAATTACAGATAATACGGTGATCTTTTTAAGCATCTTAGAATAAATAAACAAAAGGTTTTAATTCTGAACTTCAATTTAAATTATTATATTAGATTTTTTTGAAATAGTTTTTTTTAGTGTTAAAAGAAATGGAAAGGAGAAATTATCAACAGGGTAGACCTAACAGACCTATAGATTATTTGAAGAATTCTATTAATAAGGTCATTTTGATAAAAGTTAAGCGAAATCGGTTGTTTAGAGGTATGCTTATGGGATTTGATGAGCACCTTAATCTGTATCTTGAAGGAACAAGTCAACTTTTTGAATATATGGATGAGGATGGAGCCATCAAAGAAGAGCATGAAGACCTTGGAAACATCGTAGTTCGTGGTGACAATGTAATTTTTGTTAATCTTCACTAGCTCTGCCGGTTTTCAATTTTTGAACGATCGCATTTTAAATTTATATTGAAGAAGATCTTAAGTTTCATTTAGATCAAATAAAAACTTATTAGGCCTTGAGTCTTCTTAAATAAGTAGGACTTTAAATTATAATTGAAATTTAATAAATTTTGACTGAATCTGAGAGTATTCAATCCAAAAATGCTTTACTTATTAGCCCAAATTTGGGGCATCCTCTTTTTTTAAAAATGGATAAAGAGTTAGAGAATCATGAATTTGAAGTAAAATTATTATTTGTGAGCAATCTTGATACTTCTGCACATTTTGAGGAATACATTAAGGAAAACCTTAATTTAGTTCCTGTTCTTGAATATAAGTGGAAATTGTTAGAATATTTTAAGGAAGAGGAAAAAAAACGCCTATTAAAGCTTGAAGAAGAGAGAAAAAAAGGTATCTGGAGTCGAATTAAAAGGATTTTTACCCGTTTTAGAAAAGAGAAGATTGAAGAAAAAATACCCATCGCGGGTGAACTTATAGATTCTAAAGGAGATAAATTTGATGTTATCCCTTCTGAAAAAATAAAGAAATTAAGACCACGCGCCTTTCGGGGAGACGCGATAAAACCGATAGTGTTAAAAGTTGACGCTGCTAGTTTTTATGAGATTGATAATCCAAGGTATGATAGCTATTATAACCCTCAAGATTATCTTATTAGGCATGAAATTTATGGAAGTTTGAATAAGTATTACACAGCAACGTTATTTTTTAATCTCTCTACTGAAGTTATTGATTTCTTAAAAAGTTTTAATTTTGTAATGTTCGATGTTGGATTTAAACGACTTAATAAGAGTGAGTGGATAAACTATCATTCTATAGTTGTTTCAAAAAATGAGTGGACCGATTTCAAGTTTTTTCACGCGACAGATTTGCACCTAGCTGAACGAAATGATAGAATTTATGAGATAGTTAAAAAATGGAAATCTTTAGTAAGAAAATCACAAGTTGGTGAAATAATCGCCCAAGGCGCAAAAACAGTTTCATTTTTTCAGCGATTATTGATGAGAAAACCAGAGGTAAAAGCTAAAACTATCAAACCTCTCCATAAGCGATACATTAATCCTAACAATAATTTTAGAAACTTTATTAAGCTTTCAAATAGGCAAGTAATACAGAACGACTTAGATTTTATAGTATTGACAGGAGATATTATTGATTTTTCAATCCTCTCCAAAATTGATAAAGAAAAAAGAAAAATCTTAGATTTTGAATATGAATATAGTAATTG
>Ga0255055_10002144_pt1 | contig 14061 bp, 11 predicted proteins | sample JV7_2_27_MG_FD_188633 | JGI IMG/M metagenome (GOLD analysis project Ga0255055, IMG submission 188633) | Seawater microbial communities from Jervis Inlet, British Columbia, Canada - JV7_2_27 | ecosystem: Environmental > Aquatic > Marine > Inlet | place: Canada: British Columbia | collected...
TAAAGAGAAATATTACACGAAATTTGAAGAATTAGTAAATAAAGAAATCTCATCAATTAATCAATACTATGAAGAATTTGAACCAAAAATCAAAATTAAATATAATAAAGCTTCAGCTGAAAACTATTTGTCAATTGAAGATTCAAACATATTAATATCAACAGCTAATATTATTCCTCATGGTGTGCTCAATAAATCTCATAAATATGAAGGATTTATTGAAAGTTCAGTTAATTTTGCTATTGTAGATACTGAAAAAGATAACGAAATTTTTTGGCTCTATCCACGTAGTATAATCAGAAGTGAATTAGATTCTTTTTGCGTATCAATGCAACAATTAGGATCATTGGGAGATTGGGAAGTGTTTTTAAGACCCGTATTACCCGAATGGTTACCGGATCTCGATTCTAGGTTCTTAAAGTACGTAAAGAAAGAATACGAGGTGCTGCTGAAAAACCCTATCAAAACTAGGATTATTCATGGAGGTTTAGAGACAGGTATGATTAGCACAAGGGTGCCTGACCTTCAAATGGTATCAATTGGACCCACAACGGAAGGTTTGCATTCCCCAGACGAAAGGTTAAAAATTTCAGATGTTGGAAAAATCTATGATTTACTCAAAAGAATTGTTTCTAATCTCGAAGAGTTGGAGAAAAATTAAAATTAGACTCTTTATATGAACCTCTTCTATTAAAATAGGTTAGAATCTCGCTTAAAGAGTTGATTCTTTGACCATTCCAGTCCTCCTCTTCATACCGAACTGAATCTTTTTCGTAAGGAGATCTGATTAAAATGGGGAACATGCCTATGTGAAGAGCTCCTGATAATTCACGACTACCCCCATCACCGATGTATAGGCAATTTTTTGGTTTTACTTTTAAATTCTTGCATGCTAAATGATAGATTCTAGGATCAGGTTTTACTATACCAACGGAACAAGAAAATATTACATTATCAAAATACTGCGATAATGTTGTTGTATTCCATATTTGCGGAACTTCAAAGGTACAATCACTAATTAAACCAATTTTAAATCCTATTTTTTTTAATTGTTTGAGAGTTTCTATTGCGTCTTCTCTAGGGACTAATGTCTTTTTTGTGTAATCTAATCTGATACGGATTGCTTCTTCAATCCCACTTTTAACTACGGGTTTATTTAATTCTTTGCTAATGAAACGGATACTTTCTTCTAAAGTTTTAAAAATACCTAAAGCTCTCTGATTGAAACTATTGTACCACAAATCGTAGAAAGAAGCTTCGGGTAATAATAGGGAAGAAGCCATTCTTGATAATACTTGTCTATATTCTTGAGCATTAAAGTTTTCAATAAGAGTTCCGAAGAGATCGAAAATGACTGCTTTTATTTTCGTTACTTGCATCACGCATCTTCTAGCTGTATAATTTCTTTTAGATAGTTCTTAGCTTTCTCTTTTTTAGATTCTTCTAATTGACATTCTGAAACTTTCCAAAACCTATATTCGTGGTTTAAATATGCTGCACACTTATTTTTAATGTCTTCAGGACACTCTGTGACTTGCCAGCACTGAAAACTTTTGCGAGTGTAATATTTGTGAAATTTTTTTGGTAGTTTTTGATACTCAAATTTAGTTTCTCTAAGATACTTATCGAGATCGTTCGAATTATAAGTATTCCAAAATAGGACCGTTTTCGATTTATTTTCCTCTTTTCCAAGAAAATCTAGCATTGCTGCCATTGTTTTACCTGTATATGTCGTTTCTAGTTTGAAACAGCCTTTTCTTCCTTCTAGGTCATAGATTAAATCTACCGCGCTTTGGCTTTTAATAGTTTTTACTCCATACCCCGATCCTAGATACCCCTTAATAATTTCGTAACTTTCGACAGGTATATCTACATTTTCAACACTAACGTCTCTCTTTCTCAAGTATTTAATAGCTTTTTTCGCGATTTTAATAATAGCTCTAGGATTTACTACAATATCTTGAGAAACATTTACAGCATACACTTTAGTTTTTAATCCTAAAAGTTGACAACCAGCTATTAGACCTGCCGATGTTCCACTCGATCCTGCTGCTACAAAAATACAATCGGGTTCGGGGAGTAATCCTTGTTCTATTTGCTTTTTTACCTCAAAAATTGCATTAATAAAACCGATCGATCCTAAAGGTGTCCCAATTCCTAGTATTGGTGATCCTCCTATAGACATTAAAAAATATTTTGGATGAAATAATCTAAAAAGCAAGCTTTTGAGAATTCCTAGTTCAAAACTCTTTGTGAAATGTAATTTTGCTCCAAAGTAGTTATATAGAAGAAGAGAGCGTTGAATGTGCCAAGTTAATGGTTGGAGAGATAAAAACAACTCGCACTTTAAACCGAGTTCTTTGGTGATTATTGCACAAGCTATTCCATGGTTCGTTCCAATACCTCCCAAAGTTATAATACCTTTCTTTTTTTTGAGAAGCGCTTCTCCAAAGATGAATTCAAACTTTCGAGGTTTATTCCCCCCATATATGTTATGAACTTTATCATCTCGCTTAATGTATATCGCTCCACCTTTTAGATTCAAATGCTTCTCTAATTCTTTCAGACGATCAACCTTAGATGGTATTCCCGTTAATAATGGTAACCAAGGAACTTTTCCTTCTAAATTAGGATATACATCAAACAAAATTGGCTTTTTATTTTCCATAATAATTAAAAATTGTTATATTAAAAATATTTTTTAAATTAAGGCCTAATACTAATTTAGAACATAACTATCTTTTATTTTTGATATTATTCCCATTTTTATAAATTTCTCAAGGTGTTTTTCAACCATAAGAAGTTCAGCAATTATTTCGAAATCCTTATATGCTGAATATTTTCTGTAAATAATATTGTTCTTTTCAAATTCATCTAGTTTAATTGATCTACCTCTTTCAGAGAAGTAAGCAAGAATTCGCTCGCCACGACCATCTAAGATTGATTGGTATTTTTCAATTTCTTCATCTATTTTTTTTTTACCTTCGATTATTCCTCTATGTCCTGTAACAACGATATTTACATCCAAGCTCTTAATTTTAGCTATAGATTCCTCAAAATCAATTAAACTTGCATCAAGATTTCCATAGTAGGGATATTTAGTAAGGTCAATATCCCCAAGAAAGACTATCTTTGAATTCAGTTCATAATATGCACAATGACCTGCGGTGTGTCCAGGAGTAAAAAGCACTTTTAATTTCAACTGATCTCCAATGTTAAAAATGTCGTTGTCTTCAATCAATGTGTCTACTTTAATGTTTTGCATCCTTAGCATCTTAATTAAACTATTTAAATCGTTTTCTATGGGAGTATTTTTAACATTATAGAGAGGTATCATTTTATCGACATTTTCAATAGGAATTTTATCCTTTGAATGACAATGGAACTCTGCGCCTTTCAATAAATAATTACCAGAAATATGATCCTCATGCCAATGGGTTAAAAATACTTTATTGATCGGAAAGTGCGTTTTTAATTTCTTTAATCGTCTATGAGAAATACCCGTATCTATTAAAGAATCTCCGATTAACATGGAATTCGAATAAGGGTATCTAGCACGCTGGAACCCTTCAATAAAATAAATATTTTCAAGTTCATTAGATAAAGGTTTAATGAAATCTTCCATGATAAACTATCTACATTCTATAAAGTGTATTATGCGAATTTAATTTTGAAAAAGAGAAAAAGTCTCTTTCTTAAGAAAATAAGTTAAAAAATATTAATCTTATTCCAATTGGTTTTAAATAACCAAAAAAACACCTTAAATCTAATAAAAGCATTCAAACAAGACTGAAACATTTTCTATAAACAATATAATATGAAGTGATGATATGAGAGAAACAGATTTAATGAGATTATTAGCGGGTATAGGTGGAGTAATTACATTAATTGAGACTATATTAGGTTTTAACGAACGGAATGTTGGTACTTCTAAAGTATTATCGATAGTAATTTCGATTATTCTTAGTGTAATTGTTATCCTCGGCGTTATGAGACCGGGTAATCCTGTACCTATGAACTGGCTGCTATTTGTAGGATTAGGTATCGTAATAATAATATTCAGTAGTTTAGCTGGAGGGATCCTGATCTTAGTTGCTGGATTTATTGGATACACAGAAAAATAAAATAGTAATTAGACATTAAGGCTTTTAATTTTCTTTTAATTTCACTTAATAACTTTTAGCAATATAAACTGTACAAGTTGCGGGTTTGTTACAAATTAGACAAGAAGCAAATTCGTGTTTCTCTTCGTCAACTCGTTTACCTCTTACAAATCCTCCTATCTCTTTTTCAACTACTCCTGCACAATGTTCACCGTCAAAGTCTATTGAACAAAATCCACAACACACAATTTTGCCGTTATTAATAGCTTCAATCGCAGCATCTTTTTCATAAGCAACTTCTACTTGTGACTCAAAATCTATCAAACTTTTCTCTCTTATTTCTTTTGTATAGTTTTTAGCAATATTATCTATGAATTCTTTTAAATCGTTTTCTTTCACAAAGAATTTTTGACCATCGTGTCTCTTAACAATTACAACTTGGTTTTTTTCAATATCTTTGGGACCAATCTCAATTCGAATAGGAACTCCTCTTAACTCCCAATAATAAAATTTGTTTCCAGCAGATTCATCTGAGTCATCAATTTTAACACTATATTTATCTTTGAAGATGGTGAATAATTCTTTTGCTTTTTCCAGTACTAAACTTTCTTTTCCTTTGAAAATTATAGGTATGATGATAATTTGAATTGGTGCGAAATCAAAAGGTAAAACTAAGCCTTTATCGTCACCTAAATAGGCAATCATTGCTCCATAGTTTCTGCTCTGAGCAGGCCCATAACAAGTCTGATACCCATACTTTTCTTTCCCATCAGTATCGATAAATTTTACATTAAATGGTTTGGCAAAATTCTGCCCTAATAAATGTGTCGATGGTAATTGAATGACCTTTCCAGAACCCATTAATGCATCCGCGGCATATGTGTGAACTGCTCCTGCAAACTTGTCCCACTCTGGTCTTTGAAAGAAAATGATAGGAATACAAGACTCCTCCTGAAGCATCTGATAGGTTGTCTGCATATCCTCTTTTACCTGATTCATTGCTCCTTCCATAGTAGCAAAAACATTATGCGATTCAATCCAATGAAATTCTCTTGCTCTGAAAAAAGGTCTTGTCGCTTTACCCTCATATCGCCAAACTTGACATGAAAGATACCTCTTGTAAGGTAAATCTTTATAACTTCGAATCCATAATGAATACATCTTATATAAAGCCGTTTCACTTGTAGGACGTAGAGCTAAACGTTCTGCTAGCTTACCTGAACTCCCTGCTTCAGTCACCCAAAATACTTCTGGAGCGAAACCTTTAACATGCTCTGCTTCTAAGAAAAAGTTTGATTCAGGGATTAACGAAGGCATGGTCAACGGCATGTGTCCCTTATCTTCCAGACATTTCTCATACTTGGCATACATCTTTTTTATTGTGATGGTTGCCCATTCTCGATATACAACAAAACCTTTAATGTTGTATCTAATATCCGCTAACTCTGCCTTGTTTATTAGCTCCGTAAACCAACCAGAAAAATCTTCTTCTTTCGATACCGTTATTCCGGTTATGGGAGCTTCCTTTTTCTTTTTAGCCATAAATTATCATTAAAATAAATGCATTAAAAGTTAAATATTTTATTAGTACTACTCTATTCTCACTGAAGTTCATTGCTTCATAAAGAGAAATATTAGACAAAGTCATTAGGATTGTCAGGTATTAGTTTTGCGCTAGTAATAACTGATGCAGTTAAAAATTCTTCCTCTAGTGTAAGATCAGTAATTTCTAGAAGAAGGATAATCGCTTCATATCCTTTTGAAATAAGGTATTCTTTTATTTCTCTCCCGATTTCTTTCAATAATTCCTCATCTGTGGAATAAACAGAATAATGTATAATAGCTCTTGGATTACTAATAAACTCCGCCCTTTTTAGCATTTTTTCATTATTAAAGATCGCCACCTCGTCGGCCCCAGCAATTCTTGCTATTTTTTTAATTTCTGCTTCTAAGGACCCGTAAGTAAAGAACTGTTTACTCCCCATTTCGATTTTTTCCGTTAACACTCGCTCTAAATCTTCCCGTGTTTTCTTATCGTAAAACACAGTTAATTCATGAGTACAGATTTCCCGATATTTACCTGAAATCAATTGTTCTTTCTCTTCAATAAAATCAATAATAACATCGTAGTATTGATCGTCTAGCTTCTGAAATTCCTCAACACATCGTATGTAGTGACTCAGCTTATCTATTAAATCGTAATAAAATTTCAGACGAGATTTAATCCTGAGTTTATCGCTAATTTGTTTAATTTCGGGATAATATGTCTTTAAAATGAGATTAATACTTCTATTGCTAAGAGCGCATAATTTTGCGATTTTGTCCGAATACTCTATAGATTTAAAGGTGAAGAGTTTAAGTATATCTTGCTCTATTTTAGCAAGTTCATCAAACACTTCTGAAATTTTATTGTTATACTTCTTCTCTATATAAGACATTTCTATAAATAAGATAAAGTACTATTATATAACTTTTTTTTTCTACAAACCACTATACTAAATATCCTTAAGAGAGATTAAAAAAAAAAGAATATTGAGATTTAATGGTTTTCGATTTAAGCACCGAAGACTATTGCTACAGTCATCACGGTTCCACTAATTAGAGAAACTGTAAAATTATCGTTAAGTTGAAAGGAAAATAATTCAACAAGGGGAGCAGTAATCCCTCCGATTATTAATATTAATAAAGGTATAACTAAAGTATTGTAAAGAACGAAACCGCAGATAAACATACATCCAAAATACGCTAATGTGCCCTCTAAAGTCTTTTGAAATATCTTATGCTTACCAAAAGCTAACCCAAATATTTTGCTAAAAATATCCCCAAAAATTAGGAATGTCAAAGCTGTAATGGCAACATTATACTCAAACAAAAGAATGGTAATAAAACTAGCAACCAGAAATATTGTCATAGAAGAAAATTTCTTTGCTTCGTTTTTCCTAAATATAGATTTGATTTTCACTGTTAAAAGTTCGTTCGTTTGTTTATTCAGGAATCTAGATATATCCAGCGCAATAAAAACCATTGCCACAATCCCTATGATAAGAAGAGTTACATTTTTTGTGAAGATCATATAAAAAAAGACGAATAAAAAAGCAAATGGTCGCATAGCTACCCGCCACCAGTGAGCTTTAAAAGTTTCGTCTTCAATCTTTATTACTTTTCCTTTTATCACATCATATAGCGAAACTGATGCATTATATACGACAACAATCAAAAAGAAGAGATTATAAGGATTTCCAGGATAATAAATAAAAGCAGCGTATCCAATCAAAACAAGCACTATAATAGCAACAATTATAAATTTTTTTGTAACATAGAAAAAAATAGCAATTACGAATATTAAATAGACAAAAATAAAAATTAGCATTTCGGTACCCGTAAGAAGATAACCTTTTAACAAATAAGCAAGTAAGATACCTGATGCGCAAGCCATCCCTTGGCCTCCACGAAATTTAATGTAAAAAGGAAAAACATGCCCAACAATAGCAGCTAAACCGCTTATTTGTGCAAAAATAAAATCCGCTCCTAGTAATAATGCTAAATAAATAACTAATATACCTTTAAAAAAATCAAAGATACCCGTAGGTATGGCATATTTTACGCCTAAAACATGATAAGAGGTCACCGTCCCGGCAATGCCATCTCCTTTTTCCCGTATATCGAATTTTTTCATTCTTCCAAAAAAATAAGCTGGATTTATTGAACCAATAAGATAACCGATGACAACAGCAACTACATTTATAAAAATTGTAAAAGGCTCCATAATATCACGCTTTAATTATACACAATAGTGTACAAGAAAATATTATTATTAACTTACTTTTATACATATCTGGAAAACAGATATAAAATAAAGAGAAAATCAAACTTTAATTATCTTATTTTTAAGATTTAATATTTAGTTCTTTTTCAAAAATTATAAAATCTTGAGATTTTAACGATGAAGATACATAAATCGTTCCATAAAAAATAGAAAAATTTGATTGTAATAACCAGAAAAATAGAAATCACTTGAGTGCCCTCCTAATAACATCCATATAATTGCGCAATTAGTATTTCCTTTTGCTAAATAAGTATCTCTAAAATTATTACTAATCCCAAAATAGGTGAGAACATCGTGAGTACCTTGAAATATTAAGCAAGGTGGACTTCCCTGTTCGATCAATTTAGCTGGGTTTGTAAATTCTTCCTTTCCACCAATTCCAAAATATACCATCTGGCCATTTGATGGATAGAATGGGATCAATCCCTTTATTGTTAGGTTCTGACTAAACATATTTAAATAATTTCCGCTTGCTAGTGCTAAACCTGCTGCACTTGCGAGATGTCCTCCCGAAGAACCTCCACTAAAGAAAACAGAGTCCAAATTAGCACCGTAATTATTCGCATTTTCAGCGAGATATTTTGTAAATTCACCAATGTGACGAATCATGTCATCAATATTAAAATCTCCTTTATTATAACTAGGCGTAATAGAATCCATAGCAGAAATTGGAGAATCATACAAACCATATTGAATATCAAATACTATATACCCTTGAGCCGCGAAATATTTATTCATCTGTACCATATTCGATCCTCCTTTATCACCTGATACCCAACCACCTCCGTGAATCCGAATTAATGTGGAATTCTGCCCTGGAAGACCTTCACCTCTTTCTAATGGCATATATACATCAAAATACAATTTAATGCTTTCGTTGTCATAAAACAAGACATTTTCTATAATATTACAATCTTTAGGAGGAGTTCCTAAATAATATCCTGCTGTCGAAAACGAAGTTTGTAAAAAGTAAATATTTGCTTCTGAGGGAATTTCCTGTTGCCAATTTTGACCAAACGCCTCTGAAAAATTTGCTTCAGCATTTAGTGCAGTAATATTTGATGCAAATAAAGGACTCAACAATGCAGTAGAAATAAAAATTCCTACGAGAGCCACTCTACGAAATTTCTTTCTGTCCCATTTTCCCCGCTTTAATTTTAATAGAATAATCAAATTAGATAAGAAAATAAGCGACAAGAAAACTCCATATTGAGACGAGATATAAGCAATTTGGGTTGTTACAAACTCAAACACACCAAAAATCGTTATAAAAGCACAAAAACCTCCAAAAGCGAAACCAATCCCAGAAACTTTTGTTAAAATTTTCATAGTATTGCGTTTAACTCTTACAATTTTCATGGATTTTCTGCTATCGCCTTTATTTCCAATTCCCCATATCTCAAGATTTTTTCTTGTTATAATATCAATTAAAACCAGAAAAGTACCAAATGTTAAAAATCCAAAGTAACAGAGGTGGGTCAATGCATATCCACCTAAAAAACTATTTGAAATTTCTCTAGAGCTTAACAAATTGCCTTGCATCATACCAAACATAGCCAATATTGTAAAAGCTAGAAAGAGATAACACAATATATACAATCTATATCCTAACTTACTCGTTTTGTTAACTTTTAACAAATTAAGGTAAACTAACAAGAGGTTTTCAAATAGAGTAATTGTTAAAATTACACCAAATACGTCCCATAGTAGTAAATATTCAGGAATAGCTATATATAATATTCCTGAGACAAAACAAAACAGATTTAATAAAAGTAAGGAATAGCTTACATTCTTTATAGTAATAATGCCTTTAAATTTCCGAACCGTATATTTTAAATTCAATATAACCGCTTACGCAAGTGTCACTTCTTAACTGGGACTCGTATACCTTTCAATCAAGCTTATAATACTATCTTTACTCGATGATTTAAACCCCTAATATTAATTAGAATAAAAAATGAACGTCAAATAAAGACAACCAAAATTCATCTTATTTGTTCAAAAAAGGATTACAATACATAAATGTAAAAGTTTATATATAATAAATTATGCAATTGAACACGGTTTTAAGCTACATAATGATACCTATCTTTAAATGAACCTAAATTAGTCGTAATTTAAAATTATAAAAATAAAAAAAAAAGATATTAAAAAAACCATTAAAGCTAGTTCTGAACCTTTTAAGTTAATATATTCTTACAGATATTTGAAATCTCTTATTGAAGCTTCAATCTTATCTGTTTGGAGCGACTTCGCAAAGTTACCTCTGTGACTTTGGCCACAGATGACACTTCTGCTTGTGTCTTTCGGCAGTTACTTGATTTGGCCGCCATGTATATTACACTTGCCGCTAAGCCCTTAGGGTCTTTTCCAGTTCTTAATAGTCCGTTTTTTGATGCGTCTGCGAGCATGTCGATCGCTTTCTTCTGAACATCCATAGGTAAGCCCAAATCGTTTCCAAATCGAAATACTAATTGTTCAGCTGTAATTGGCTTGTACCTTAGATTTAATTCAGGTAAAACTTCTTTCACAATCATTCCTAAACTTCTGTGAACAGTTCTACGTGGGGTTAAGGAAGCGTCGCATACCTCTTCTAACAATCGTGGAAATTCGTGAACTCTGATAGCAGCGTATAATGAAGCAGCGATAAAACCATCAATTGATCTACCCATGGTTAACTTCTTCCTGGCTACAATGCTATAGATTTTCCATGCTGTTTCCTTGATGTACTCCGGAATATTCAATTTCGATGTGAGCATTTTTAACTTTGGTTTCGCTTCCCAAAAATTTCTTTCAATGCTGGATATTAAGGAATTTTGAATTTTTGAAAGTCTTGAAAACAAAGTTTTTCCCTTTGCGTTAATCAATCTTCCTTTTGAATCGATTTTGGAATTTGGTAACATAGTTCTTGGCCCGAACTCTCGCCATCGAGGTTCGGTTCGTCTTCGTTTGTTTACTTCTTCTACTGTATATGCTCTTCTTTCATTTCCAACCAAGTTTCTGCTCTGTACAGTACCACAATTTAGACAGACAACATCGCCATCTTTTGATTCAACTGAAGGATCTTCACAACATTGTGCAATAGGGCTATCCTCGTCTGAAATAACCTTCGCTGATCGTAGGCGGTCTCGATATGACATTTATTTTCACTTTTTTTGTTGATAATTTTGTTAAATAATGATTATTCAATATTATTACGTAAACTTTCGTTAAAATGTATGACGATTTTAATTTATAAGTTTTTCGAAAATATCACTACAAATAATCTTATTATTATTATATTAATGTAAAATATGTAACGCCACTATATAAAAATGTTTTTATGTACCTATGTGATATGTCCCCAGAACGAACATCCAAACGAGATTTGCGGGTATATAATGGGAAAAAGGTAATTTATTTTTTATAAGTTAATGTCGTAGGATTTAATCGACAGATACTATTAGAAATCTCTTCTATTATGTTATCACGAATTAGATTATTGCAGAATTATATCGTCTTCTAGTAGGGAAAAATCTCGAATTTCTCTGTAAATTTATTCTCCAATTTTGTCAAAATGTAGTAATTTTCTTGCTATTTTATGGAAGGTCATCTCTACATTATGGCCAGTTAAAGCAGAAATTTCGAGATATTCAAGGTTTAGAGCGTATGAGAGCCTTTTCGCATCAATTTCGCTTACAATTCTTTTTTTAACCAAATCATTCTTATTACCGATAAGATAACCATTTAGTGCTTTATTATTTTTCATGTAATTTTTTATATCCTGATACCATTTTGGAACATTAGCAAAAGATAATGGATCTGTTAAATCAAAAATAAATAGCATTAGGTTCGCACCTTCATAAAATTTCTTTCTTATGAGTTCAAACTTGGTTTGTCCTCCGACATCCCACATTACTAATTCTACAATGCTAGTATCAATATTGAAGACTTTTTGGGTAATGTTTAGACCCATGGTTGGAATATAGGCCCTAAGAAATACATTATCAGTAAATCTCAGTATTGTAGATGTCTTACCCACCCTCGGGTCTCCTAGGACTACGACCTTAAATTTCCTTTTATCTGCCATATTATCTTCAAAGACTTTTCTAGATGGTTCTTCTCTGCTAGATACGTACTGGCTTTTAGAAGACAAATATTCTGTTAAATTGCATAAAACAATATGCAACTTCACAATTTCTTCGTGTATTAATTCTTCTATAGTCCCATTTTTCTCTAGGGTGAGCATAGTACTAACAGTGTTACTGAAATATGAATCGATATAACTCATGTATCGGTAATAGATTTGATCATCTTTTTCTGCTAATGTAAAGATTATAGCAGACTTTGAAAACCCTCCTTTTTTTGTAGAATCTTCTCTTTTAAAATATTTAATTAAAACTTTAATTTTTAGATATGATATAGGAAAAATTAGGAGAATTTCCGGGATGAATGTAGGATCTCCAGATATAATTGAGATGCATTCTTGAGAAATTTTTGTTCGATATTCTTCCGGGAGGTTACGAGGATACCAAAACTTAATCTTTGGAGCCTCTCTATCTATATCCAGATAAATAATTGCGTTTGTTGAATCCATTTCAATCTAAGTTAAATCAATCGTTCTTATATTAAATTACTAATTCACTGATTTAAATTATATGTTTATAAATGGAAGGATTTGAGGTCCATTAGGCAACATAAGTATGCTAGCATCTTTTCCGTGTTTAATTAAAGAATGTTTTATTGCGTCTTCTACAGTGTTAGCATATTTTAAACCGATATTTCCGATTTCTTCTTCTTTCATATCCGATACAACATAAATATCAGACTTCATTAAAATACGGGTCAACACCTGAATTTGCCATTGATCGGGTACAACTAATTCTTTGTTTAGAATCTTTTTATAAATTTCCTCTGGATTCATTCCAGAAAAGATTAGCTTTTTAAACATATCTTGTCCTACACCAACTCCTTCTCTGCACTCATTTACTGAAATTATAGTGCCTCCTCGCTTTACGCCTATTTCTCCAATTGCCATACTTTTTACGGCTTGATACAGGTTGAGATCTAACGGATAACCTCCATTCCCGCAAATCACAATATCGAATGATTCTTGAATCTCTTTGAAAATTTGTTTTTTTTGATAATTAATTAACCTCTTATGAACTAATTCCAAATCACCAGCAGCTACTTGGGTGATTTCATGATTTTTATTAATACATACATTAATAGTGAAATCAACACCTACTAACTTTGCGTGCCTAGAGGAATGTTCAGCTAGAGGATTATTTTCATGGATTCCAAATCGAGCATACGGAGAAGCTATATTTTCAGCGGAATGATTAGCTAAAATAGTTTCAGCACCGACTAAACCAGGAACAATGGATTTGTATCCCCCCGAAAAACCAAAGAAAAAATGAGGTTCAACATATCCAGTTAAAATTTTCAGGTCGCTCTCACAATAGAATTTATTGATATAAATGGGATCCTCAAGTTGGTTATTATATAATGATACGAGAGATTTCTTATCGGTTGCATTATGATCAATAACTTTAATATCACTCGTTAAAACCTTACCTAAAATTCTATTTAGTTCCTCTTTATGGGTTGGACGGTGTAATCCCGTAGCAATTAATATTAGGATATTCTTATGTAGAATACCGTAATTTGTTAACTCTTTCAAAAGACCCTCTAGAATATGATGAGTAGGAACTGGTCGCGTTGCATCTGAAACTACAATACATACAGATTTAATCTTCTTTTTAACTTTTATAATCGCCTTTAAGGAGCTATTTCCGATGGGATTTTTAATAGCATTCCTGATCGCTTCAATTTGATTCTCAATTGGAAATTGGTCAACAGGTTGAATAATTTTCGTGTTCCAATTAGGATCAATCCCTAATTCAATCCCATTTTTTCCGTAGTCTAATTTCATTAATATTTTGAGTTAGTTTAAATTTTCAATATCTATTACAAAACTTGTTTTCCAATTTATAGAATTTTAGACTTTATTTTTTAATAGATTTAAAATTTGAAGATAAAAAACAAATTTTTATTTTTTTTATTTTTTTATTCTTAATACCGTTAATAAAAATATCTAAAAAAGATTTTTCAATTATTAAAGCACCAAATTAATTGATATTTGGATCGCGA
>Ga0255055_10002145_pt1 | contig 14057 bp, 14 predicted proteins | sample JV7_2_27_MG_FD_188633 | JGI IMG/M metagenome (GOLD analysis project Ga0255055, IMG submission 188633) | Seawater microbial communities from Jervis Inlet, British Columbia, Canada - JV7_2_27 | ecosystem: Environmental > Aquatic > Marine > Inlet | place: Canada: British Columbia | collected...
TGGCATACGCGAGGGTGTTTCGTGATACCTTGCTTCTTATGCCCATATGGTACAACTTGTTTTTCATTGAACGAAGGCAGGCTTCAATGTCGCGGAGGCTTTCGCGGTATGTAAGCTGGGCAAATGCCATACAAAGGAACTGGTCGAGACAAGAAAAAGACTTTACGTTGTAGTTACCATGATATCGTGTTACGCATTTACGAAACTCATGCATAGGAACAAAATCCATAATTTGGGAGAAAATAGTACTGCCGGTATTCATAGGTCACCCCTCTTTGTATTTTGCCTGTGGAGTGACCAGTGTACACGATAATTTTCAAATCGATAACGGTATTTTTTCGCTCTAACATATTGTTATTAAAAACATTATGCTAATTGAAAATTAGCTATTTGGGACAGCAGTGTTGAAATATATTTTATTTTCCATATAGTTTTACTTGTAATTCCCATGAAATTCAATACTTAATTGGATCACTTGAGAGAGCACCTCATCGAAACGAGTATACCATACTGTGGAAACGCTTGATTACGAAGAATCGATCGATGACTTTCGTCGACAGGTATTCGATCTGACCACCATGCTGGAAATAGGGAAAACTCTCAATGCCAGCCTCTCCCTGGACGATGTGCTCGATATCATCATACTCACCTGCAGCGGTCATTTTCATGCATCTGCTGCACATCTTCTGCTGCCGGTCGAAAAGGATGGGCAAATCTATTTTCCCTACCCACCTGATACAGGTGAGATGCAGTTCGACCCCAATCATCCCCTCATCAAGCACTTCAAGGATGAACAGGGTGTTGTTCACATAGATGAAATGAAGAATAAGAAGGATCTGAAGGATGTGTACACCCGTCTTCAGAAGGACAACATCGAAATCGTCGTACCCCTGCGGTTCAAGTATCAGATCAACGGGATTCTCTGTATTGCCAAAAAGGAGACGGAGTTTGGATCACACTATACCGATGATGAAATACGCTACCTGGATATAATTGCAGGTTTCGCCTCAGTTGCAATCGAGAACGCCCGCCTCTATGAGATGGCAACGCTTGACAGAAAAACCGGACTATACAACCATGGTTACTTTCAGAACAGACTCGTGGAGGAGATGGAACGGGCTGAACGGTACAGGACAGACCTTACACTGATGATCCTGGACCTCGACCATTTCAAGCAGGTCAACGATACACACGGCCATATGAAGGGTGACGAAGTCTTGATACAGATTGCAGATACGCTTCAGAAACAGATTCGCACCTATGACATACCCGCCCGTTTCGGTGGCGAGGAGTTCATGGTCATTCTTCCTGAAACTGACGGGAAAAGTGCACTGATTGTGGCAGAACGTATCAGAAAATCCATTCAGAAGCTCAGCTTCAAATCTTCAAAGGGGAAGTTCTCCATAACATCCAGTTTTGGCATTGCAAGCTATCTCCACTCTGCAAACCTCACCGAAGACATATTCATCGAACATTCAGACCAGGCTCTCTACCATGCGAAGGCGAACGGCAGGAACCAGGTTGTTATGTACGATGATGTGGCTGAAAAGGCGAGAGCCTAAAGCAACACCGCACAAGTAATAGTTGCTTTTTTATACCCCTACATTAATGTATCCATATACAGAATTCGAACGGAGGACAACTATGAATTTTCGGAAATTAACACGTATCGTAATAATCGGGTTTGTTTTCCTTTTCCTTGTTGCGGTTGGTAGTTTTGCCGACTCGCATGGTCTGAAGGAAACATCAAACAAAACCACAGTGGATGGTGTTGTAGAATCAGACGAGTACAGCTACTCCCATGAGTTCAAGGGATCAACGCTCCATGCGAATTGGAACAGCGGGAAAGTCTATATTGGCTTTGTTGCTGATACAAAAGGCTGGGTGGGAGTGGGATTCGGATCTACCAGGATGAACAACTCTCACATTCTCATTGGTTATGTTGACAATGGAAAAGCGAAGTTCAAGGAGCAGATCGGGAAAGGCAACGCTCACACAGACACCGACACATCCTATGTTCAATCTTATGAATTGAAAGAAGAGAAAGGGAAAACTACTCTCGAATTTGTTTTCAATGAAGGAGACATCATTCAGAGCGGACATAGTACGATTGACTTCATCATTGCCTATGGCAAGAAGGATTCCTTCACCCAGTACCACAGCGGAACAAGAGAAGGCTTCTCTTTGGAGATTGTTAAATAAACACATGTCGGCTTCTTATTCAAAGCCAACTGATTGAATACCAACGCTTTATATATATAGGGCGAATGTCGAGTTTCATACATTGGTATAAAAATGTAACGTTATTGTATACGCAACATGGTAATTTTGAGAACTTCGTAAAAAAAGCATGGTCGGATTCACCTATTCAATTAAAATAATTGCTTTTCCCGCATGAATATGAAAACTCGAAGTTCGACCTATGTAAACAAAAACCCTCTCCACAGTGTGTGAGAGGGTTATTTTTCATAACAGTTGTGAATTTTTATTCTTCCCACATAATGCAGGAAACCGGGCATGATTCAATGGCGTCCTGAATTTCTTCTTCTGAAGCGCCATCAGCCTTGAATATTTCAGCCAGGCCATCATCATTCATTCTGAATACCTCGGGACAGATGTCAACACATGCACCACAGCTGATGCATTCATCCTGGTCGATTGTCACCGTTTTTGCCATGCTGCTTCTCCTTCTCACCAGAAATTTGCATCGAATAATATAGACACTGCCCGTAAAAGTCAACCTACTTTTATGAAATACCGCTTGAGTCGATGAAGGGGTTTAAGTCTGGGAAGGAAGTATATGAGGCAGAAAATGAGGATAGGTGCTGTGATGAAACCTGCAATAGGAAATCGAATACAGAGTGAGCCGTACAGAAAGATTGCCGCGAGAATTGAGCATACAGACAGGATGACAACGAAGACCCAGGAAATCCTGAGCAGCACGCTGCCTATAAACCTGCGCTTAATGAGCATAAAGAGCAGATACACAAAAAACAGCACCACAACGGCAAGGTAGAAATAGGCATACACCTGACTGTCGAACACCGCAATTTTATAAAACAGGTACACGAATGCGCCTATCATGCCTATCACAGCGGCAACAAAGGCGAGGGCCGTGAAAACCCGCTGCAGCACGATAAGTGCTCTTCGAATATGCTTTTTTCTATCCTGTGTATCCATATCAGTGTTGGAGACTCTATTGCATGCCCCGTCTCCTGGTTGAAAAGTAGATAAAATCATCCCGTCGGTCAATCTCTATACATGTGCAGAAACTGATCCAGCTCAGCAGCGGTGGGAATACCTATACGACCGCCGATGTGTCTGCACTTGCATGCTGCAGCAGCGGCAGCGTATTCTATGGCCTCCTCCAGCGTTAATTCTATCGAGATGAAATATGCAAAGGCACCGTGAAACACATCACCGGCACCCGTAGAGTCAACCGTATCGACTTTGAATGCCTCCTGCCTGAAAATGGTATTTGTCACCCGATCAACAGCCAGTGCACCTCTCTCTCCTAGTGTAATACAGACAAAGGGGCTTTTCAAACGCAGAGAAAATGCCTGAAGCAGCTCATTATCCTCTGTATTATTATCCAAACCGGTATACTGCTTTGCAAATCCCCGGGAAGCGATAACATGACTGCAGTTCATGAGTATCTGTTCTGCGAAGGGTGATGGTTTTTCCGCATCCACCACAACAGGTATATGCAGTGATGAGGCAATCCTCGATGCCGCAAGCGATGCTTCAGGAAAATAGAAGTCGATGAGAAGCACTTTCGCATGCTGGATCAGATCTTCCCGCAGCTCTTCCGGCTGAAAGGTGGGAACATTCCTTTTGGAATACAGGATCGTTCGTGAACCGGTCGACCTGTTGATAAGAATAAAGGCGAGGGGATTGTTGCCCTTCTTGATAATCAGATGCTCGGTATTCACCTTTTCCCGTTTAAAATTGGACAGTATCCACTTGGTATTCTGATCCTCGGCGATCACGGTGTGATAGGCAGCCGCTCCTCCCAGCCGTGCTACAGCAACGAGTGCTGTGGCAATATTCCCACCCCCCTGCAACTCAATGCTCTCGACCTGCACCTTCTCATCCTCAATGGGATAACGCTCCATGGGGCAGAGATAGTCAACTGCATTGCAGCCGAGGCCAAGCACATCGTACATCCTGCTTCCACTCCCTCTCACAATTATTCCCTTTTTTCCCTTGACAAAAAAATCATTCAGGGTATCTTAATTTAAACCTGAAAATTGCAACTGAAAAGCACTGTAACAAATAATCTGGTATTTTTCAAAGAAAAATGAAAACATTATTCTCCATAAAAAACATACCGACCGCTAAGCCTGCTGCCATGAAGAGCATAATCGTCATTATCCTTAGCCTTATTGTAGTACTCCTGGGATTCAGCTAGGCAGCGGTCTCTGTTTCAGTAGAACCCGCTGCCCACAGCGGGTTTTTTTATTATCTTTTTCTATCTGGAGGGATCATGAGAAGCGACATAATGAAAAAAGGTATTGCAAGGGCACCCCATCGCTCTTTGCTCTACGCGCTGGGGCTCACCAAAGATGAGATCGAGAGGCCCCTCATCGGTGTGGTGAATTCTGCCAATGAAATCATACCGGGGCATATGCATCTGAACAGCATCACCGAATCGGTGAAGGCTGGTATCAGAAGCGCCGGTGGAACACCCATGGAGTTTGGCACTATCGGAATATGCGACGGTCTTGCAATGGACCACACCGGTATGAAGTACTCACTGGGTTCCCGTGAACTCATTGCCGATTCGATTGAGGTTGTGGCCATGGGTACGCCATTCGACGGGCTTGTCATGATCACGAACTGCGACAAGATCGTACCGGGAATGCTCATTGCAGCAATGAGATTAAACATTCCTACGATTGTCGTGTCGGGAGGACCCATGCTTGCAGGCGATGTCCGGGGTGAGAAACTCGGTGTGGACAATGTGTTCGAGGCCGTCGGTGCTTTCCAAGCAGGAAAGCTCAAGCAGGAGGAGCTTGACCTGATTGAAACATGTGCATGTCCCGGTGCAGGGAGCTGTTCCGGACTGTACACCGCCAATTCGATGAACTGCCTGACCGAGGCTCTTGGCATGGGGTTGCCTGGCAACGGAACCATACCAGCTGTCTATTCCGACCGGTACAGGCTCGCAAAGGAAGCAGGAGACTCAATCATGGCTCGGGTAAAGGATGGCCTCTGTCCCCGTGACATTATGACCAGGGAGGCATTTCACAACGCCATCACACTGGACATGGCTGTGGGCGGATCTACCAACACGGCACTGCATCTGCCGGCAATTGCCTATTACGGCGGTGTACATATCTCGCTCGACGATTTCGATCGTATCAGCGAAAGCGTACCCCATCTGTGCAACCTGGCTCCAGCAGGCCCCGATCACATGGAAGACCTTCACAGGGCCGGGGGTATTACTGCGGCCATGCATGAACTCGCGAAGGGAAAACACCTCAACACAAAACAGAAGACAGTAACAGGCCGCACCATTGGGGAGATCATCCGTGACCATCCGGTAAAGGACCATAAAATCATCACACCAATCGAATCACCCAGGCATGCATCCGGCGGTCTCACCGTGCTCAAAGGCAACCTGGCACCAGATGGATGCATCGTAAAGAGCGCGGCCGTTGTTCCGGAAATGATGACATACGAGGGGTCGGCACGGATCTTCGAATCAGAGGAGCATGCAGTTGAAGCCATTCTGGGCGGCAAGATCGGGGAAGGTGATGTGGTGGTGATCCGCTACGAGGGACCAAAGGGAGGTCCTGGTATGCGTGAGATGCTGACGCCCACCTCCACCATAGCTGGCATGGGTCTGGGCAAATCTGTCGCGCTTATAACGGACGGCAGGTTTTCAGGAGCAACGCGTGGTGCTTCGATTGGGCACATCTCTCCTGAAGCCGCCGCTTTCGGACCAATCGCCGCTATTGAGGAAGGCGACCGTATAGAGATCAATATCCCGGACAAGAAGATCACTCTGAAGATTGACGACGGAGAACTGCAAAGGAGATTGGAAACGATTAAAAAGGGGGGGAAGCGAAAACCGAGTATAAACAGCGGATACATGTACCGATACTCTAAGCTCGTGAGCTCTGCAGCCGAGGGAGCAGTGTTTCCTCTCTGACGACGTCTATGAGTTCACGTACCTATTCGATGCCACATGTTTGCAGGCATACAACAATGATGCAGAGCAGCAACTGCATAAGGAGCATACAATGAAAATGACAGGAGCCCAGATTATACTTGAAATACTCCATCGGGAGAAGGTGGAAACGCTGTTTGGAATTCCCGGCGGTGTGGTTATACCCCTGTTCGATACACTCTATGGTGACAAGAGACTAAACATGATAATCACCAAACATGAGCAGGGCGCTATTCACGCTGCCGATGGCTACGCGCGAAGCTCAGGTAAAACCGGTGTCTGCGTCGTCACAAGCGGTCCGGGTGCCACAAATATTGTCACAGGCCTAGCCACTGCGTATATGGACTCTATTCCCGTGGTTGCCTTGACAGGCCAGGTTCCCACGGCCCTTATAGGAAACGATGCTTTCCAGGAGGCTGATACCACAGGCATCACACGACCTGTTACGAAGCACAGCTTCATCGTAAAAGACCCCGAAGAACTGGCGATCATACTCAAGCAGGCCTTCTATGTCGCACGAACGGGTAGACCGGGTCCTGTTGTGGTGGATCTTCCCAAGGATATTATCACGGCTGAGATCGAATTCACGTATCCCGAAGAGGTAAAGATCCCTGGCTACGAACCCAAGGTGAGGGGAAATGCCCGTCAGATCAAACGTGTTATGGATGCGATCGCTGAGGCGAAACGTCCCGTGCTCTATGCCGGTGGAGGAGTCATCACCTCCGGTGCGTCGGATGATCTCAAGGAATTTGTAAAAAAGACCGGCCTGCCGGTCACACTGACGCTTATGGGTATGGGCGGTTTTCCGGGCACTGAACCGGAATTCCTCGGCATGCTGGGCATGCACGGAACAAAGGCAGCCAACTACGCAGTCGCCAAGTGCGACCTTCTCATCGCCGTAGGGTCTCGCTTCGATGACCGCGTAACAGGCAAGATTTCCATGTTCGCCCCCAACGCGAAGTTTATACACATCGACATAGACCCCGCATCGATCAGTAAAAATGTTGTCATCGACATACCCGTTGTGGGAGATGCCAAACACATTTTGCGAGAGATGCTCAAACATGCCCATACACTCGACATCAAGAAATGGCTTGGGGAGGTAGAGGACTGGAAGAAATCCCATCCCCTCACCTATGAAAATAACGACGGTTTTCTGCACCCCCAGCATGTCATTGAAGAGCTGTACCGCATCACTGAGGGAAACGCCATTATTACAACCGAAGTGGGGCAGAACCAGATGTGGGCTGCCCAGTTCTTCAAATACGATCGACCGAGACAGTTTATCACCTCAGGAGGGCTGGGGACCATGGGATATGGGCTTCCTGCAGCAATCGGTGCACAGCTCGCCAATCCCGGTGCAACAGTCATTGATATTGCAGGTGACGGAAGCATTCAGATGAATATACAGGAGCTGGCTACCATTACTCAGAATCAGCTTCCCATCAAGGTCGCCATTCTCAACAACGGGTATCTGGGTATGGTAAGGCAGTGGCAGGAGTTCTTCTTTGACAAGCGGTATTCAGCCACCTGCCTGAAGAGAGAAAAACGCTGTCCTGAAGTGTGCTGCAATCCCGGACCACAGTGTCCACCATACGTACCGGACTTCGTCAAACTTGCAGAATCGTACTTTGCGGTCGGTATGCGTATACAGAAGAAGGAAGATGTGGAAGGTGCGCTTATAGAGGCAATCAGGGTCGACAAGCCTGTGATTATGGATTTCATTGTCTGTCCTGAGGAGAATGTGACACCCATGGTTCCAGCCGGTGCACCCATCGACACGATGATCAGCAGCAAAGAGGATGCGGAAAAATACCTGCTCGCCTAATAGAGCAAGACGCTGGGGGTTCATCACACAGATTAGAGGCGTGATGGATATAAATAAGTGACCAGCTTACGTAATGACAATTAGGTACATATAATTAAGTGAGCTGGCACCTTAATTAGGGGGTCCTATGTCGAAAGAGTACACAATCGCGGCGCTGGTTGAAAATAAAAGCGGTGTTCTGGCACACATAGCCGGCCTTTTCAGTGGCCGAGGCTACAATATTTCGGAGCTCTCTGTCGGAGAAACTGAAAACCCCGACTATTCCCGTATGACCATTGTTGTCAAAGGTGATGATCAGGTACTGGAAAAGATACAGAAGCAGCTCAACCGATTTATCGATGTGATCAAAGTGTGGGATCTCTCGAACCTGCCAGCTGTTCACCGTGAGCTCATACTCGTCAAGGTGGAAGCATCGTCTTCACTTAAGCAGGAGATCTTTCAGATTGCGGAGGTATTCAAGGGAAAAGTCGTTGATATTTCCCATGACACCCTTACCCTGGAGGCAACCGGCATTTCGGATAAAATCGAGGCTTTTGTCAACATCCTGAAGCCCTACGGTATACTGGAGATTGCACGCACTGGAAGGGCTTCGATCAGCAGGGGTATCGGCAAGGGGAGGGTTAAATCAAATGTCTAAAATCTACATTTTCGATACAACACTGCGCGACGGTGAGCAATCACCCGGCGCAAGCATGAGCGTACAACAGAAGATAGAGGTGGCGAAGATACTCGCAAAGAGTCAAGTCGATATCATAGAAGCAGGGTTTCCCATTTCATCGCCAAAACAGTTTGAGGGGGTCAAGCGCATTGCAGAAAAGGTGAGCGGTCCAATCATCGCAGGACTGGCCCGTGCACTGGAAAAGGACATTTTAACCTGCTACGAGGCTATCAAGCCGGCCAAAAAGCAGCGTATACACACCTTTATTGCCACATCGGATATTCACATGACCCACAAGCTCAATAAATCAAAGGATGAGGTCATGAAGCTTGCGGTGGATGGGGTGCGACTGGCCAATTCGCTTGTTTCTGACGTCGAATTCTCCGCAGAAGACGCAACACGCAGCGACTGGGGATTTCTCAAGGAGATCTACACCGCGGTTATCGAGGCAGGTGCAACTACTATCAATGTTCCGGATACAGTGGGGTATACAACTCCCGGTGAGTTTCGAGAACTGATATGCTTTCTGAAGGAGAATGTAAAGAACATAGATGATGCAATTATCAGTGTTCACTGTCACAACGATCTTGGCCTTGCAACAGCCAACACCCTTGAAGCGTTCAGGGCAGGTGCGCGACAGGCAGAGGTGGCTATAAACGGACTTGGCGAACGTGCCGGCAACGCCTCATACGAAGAGGTGGTGATGGCTCTGCGCACGAGAAAGGACAATTACAAGTTCGAGACCAACGTCAAATCCGAATACATATACCAGCTCAGCAAAACCCTGATCAATTTTACCGGCATACATGTTCAACCCAATAAAGCAATTGTGGGAGAAAATGCATTTGCCCATGAGGCCGGCATTCATCAGGATGGCATGATCAAGCATCACACGACCTATGAGATCATGCGGCCCGAGTCCATCGGTCGACAGAGATCAACCCTCATCCTGGGACGCCATTCGGGGAAACACGGGTTTGCTGCACGTTTAAAGGACCTGGGCTATACGCTCGAGAAAAAGGACTTTGACAAGATTTTCGAGCGGTTTCTCGAGATTGCCGACAAGAAACGGGAGGTGTTCGATGAGGACCTTCATGCCCTTGTCGAGGAAGAGCTCAGTATATTGCCTGAAGTCTTCTCACTCGAGTATTTCAGCGTGGTAACAGGCAACAATGTAATTCCCACTGCCACTGTGCGGCTGAAAAAGAACGGAACCTACTTTGAGGAGGCATCCACGGGTGATGGTCCTGTCGATGCCGTGTATAAGGCGATTGAACGAATAACCAACACACCCATCAAGCTCATCAATTACTCTATCAATGCGGTGACCCGCGGCAAGGATGCAATGGGAGGTGTTACTATTTCTGTCTCGAGGAATGAAAAAATATACAGGGGGTACAGCGTGGCAACGGATGTTATTGAGGCTTCCGCCCACGCACTCCTCAACGCGATCAACAAAATCCTCAACGATGGGGAAAAATGAGGTCAGGTCCATGATACAGCTATTCGACACAACGCTCCGTGACGGAACGCAGGGTGAAAAGATAACCTTTTCCAGCGATGACAAGGTTCGTGTCGTAAAGGCACTCGATGATTTCGGGATACACTACATCGAGGGAGGATGGCCGGGTTCCAACCCCAAGGATATCGCTTTTTTTAAAAAGATCAAAAAGGTATCATTGAAGCAGGCAAAGATAACCGCCTTTGGCAGTACAAGGCGCTCTGGAAACAGGCCTGAACAGGATCCCAACCTCAAAGCAATTACTGACGCAGGTACAACTGTTGCCACCATATTCGGGAAGAGCTGGGATCTACATGTGCAGGAGGCGCTCCGTGTAAATCTAAAGGAGAATCTTGCCATGATTGAGGATTCCGTGGCCTATCTCAAATCACGGGGCCTCGAGGTCATCTATGATGCCGAACATTTCTTTGACGGGTACAAGCAGAATCCCTCCTATGCACTTCAAACCCTAAAAGCCGCCGCCAGAGGAAAGGCCGATATCATCGTGCTCTGCGACACCAATGGCGGCACACTTCCCCATGAACTAAAACCCGTTTTCAGGGAGGTGAAAAAACAGTTAAAGTGTCCGCTCGGTATTCATGCCCACAATGACAGCGGGGTGGGAGTGGCCATCACCATTGAAGCGGTCAATCAAGGCGCTATACATGTGCAGGGCACATTCAATGGCTACGGTGAGCGCTGCGGCAATGCGAATCTCTGCTCCATCATTCCCATACTGAAGCTCAAGATGGGAATCGACTGCATAGGCGACGATGGCTTGGAAAAACTTACCGGAGTGTCCAGGTACATTAGTGAGCTCACAAATCTGAGTCACAACCTGAAATTGCCCTTTGTTGGTGAAAGCGCCTTTGCCCACAAAGGCGGCATGCACGTCGATGCAGTCATGAAGAACCCTAAAACCTATGAGCACATCGACCCGGAACTTGTTGGCAATGCGCGCAGGGTTCTGCTCTCCGATCTTTCAGGAAAGAGCAATATATACTTCAAGACTTCACAATTCGGCATCGATTTGAGTAATTTGGACGACCACAAGAAGAAGACCAGGGAAATTTTGAAAAAGCTCAAGGAGATGGAGAACGCCGGATATCAGTTTGAAGGTGCCGAGGGTTCCTTCGAGATCCTCCTGAAAAAGCTCATTGAAAAGTTAGACGACTATTTCTACCTCGAGGGCTTCAGGGTCATCACTGAAAAGAGGGGGCCGAAACACAACCCCCTGTCAGAGGCGACTATCAAGGTGACTGTTGACGGGGAAAAAGAGCTTACTGCAAGCGAGGGTGTCGGGCCTGTGAATGCCCTTGATACTGCGCTTCGCAAGGCACTTACGGTATTCTACCCCACCCTCAGCGAGATGCGTCTCATCGACTACAAGGTACGTGTGCTCGAGACAAACATGGCTACCGAGGCATACGTTCGAGTCCTCATTCAGAGCACTGACGGAAAGGATGTGTGGGGCACCGTGGGTGTGTCGAGGAACATCATGGAGGCAAGCTGGCTTGCCCTCGTGGACTCCATCTCCTACAAACTCTTGAAGGACGAGAAGGCAGGGCGCACCATTTTGAAAAAAGAGAAGCGTCATGGTTCTTAATGAAGAGATATTCGGTACGTACAGGTCACCTTGCACATGACCTAATCATATAAGAGATAGTCCCTGTAGGGCCAGTTTCCCATCCCCCCTTCAATTGAAAACATCTCTCGAAATGAATCGTGATTCCCCTCATACTCGTCCTCCAGCAGAACGCGAAGGGCCTTCAGGGCATATAAACCGTCGCTTGAAATAAATATAACCTCTTTGCTGCGGGGAAGCTCACCCCTTTGCTCCATGAAGATGCCGTCTTCCCAGGGGAGGTTCACTGCACCGGCTATGTGGCCTGACCTGAACTCCTCCTCAGGCCGTACATCCACCAGTATATAATCTTCTTCACCCTTCATGATCTTGTACAGCAGCGTTTCAGGCATGATGAGATAGGCGTCCAGGTCGATCTCAACCTGCGTCAACTGTGCACGCGTTGATTGCGCAGGGAGCCATAGTGCGAGTAAAAAGGATAGGAAGATAATGGATAAAACAGCAAATTTTGTACACATACTGATCACGTTCTTTTAAGGATACACTGGAGTGGGAAATCTTAGACTTCCCGCTCCGGCACCCCTCGTCTCAGGTTTCCGTTCAATTAGGTTTGCAATACAAATTCGCCCTTGAGCGGACGGGTGTGAATACCACATTCACCACCGCACTTGCTTGTTCCGATCCACCTGCCGGAGCGTTCGTTCTCGTCAGTTGTGATGTTCGTGCAAGGTGCGCAGCCAAGAGACCTGTACCCCTCGGCATAGAGCGGATTGACATCGATGTTGTTGAGGGCGAGGAACTGCCAGATCTCCCGTTCCTTCCATATAAGGATGGGATTCAGCTTCATGAGCCCCTCATCACGCTCCTCCACTTCCCGATAATCTGTCCTGGTCCTTCCCTCGGTACAGCGAAGACCGGTCACCCAGCAGGATACATCCATATCCTCGATTGCCCAACGGGTTGGCAGAACCTTGAGCATATTGCAGCAGCGCTCAGGGTCGTAACTGAAGAGATCCTCAGGGATTTCCTCGTCGTTGCGAAAGATCTTCAGCTCGGGATATTTAGCCACCTCTTCATGCATGAAACGAATCGTTTCCTGGGGCTTGAACCGCGTTGTTACGATGAAACCCCTGATTTTGGGATTTACCATCTTTGCCAGAGCCCAGACAACAACCGAATCTTTTCCAAGGCTGTTCGCAACCACCAGTCCGTCACCATAGCTGTCATAGGCCTCTTCGATTAGTGTCAGTGAACGACGCACCTTCTCCTTGTAGGTGAGATTCTCCACAAGTTCTTTCATGTTGTCATTGTTTTCTAAAAGTCCCATACAATTCTCCTTACTAACATTGCTTATTTGAGGAGAAGTATAGTAGGGATAGTAGAAAGAGGGAAATAAATATGCCTAATGATCGTAGCGGTGTAATTACTATTTATAATAGAGAGAACGCACAGTGATTACTGCCGATTTTTCAACAGTGATGCCGTGGGTCTTCCCATGATTCTCACCTACATTCAATGAATCACTCTTAGTACAGGGCACTGTTATGTTTCTACCATTACTATTTCAGGTTGATGTTCTGTCAATACCATTCGGACAATGAGAGATCTGCGTGCTGTCACAGATTGTGTTCGTGGGCAAAAGCAGTGGAGTAGCGCTTGATCCACTCCCGTGCAACACAGCCGAGTTCGAGTGTGACATGATGCCGACGCTCGAGCCGCTCCTTGAAGAGCTCGATTCGTACAGCCTGCTCGGCAAGCCTCGCCTTGAGCAGTTCATGCTCATCTCCGAACAGCACGGCAATCATATACATACCGTCACCAAGCTCTTCACAACGGATGACCCTGCCATCAATGGTGTATCTATGCTGCTCCACCATGAGGGTTATCTCAAGCTCCATGTCTTCAGGGAAGCAGTGGCTGCTTCTGAATCGCAGCCCTCCACCTCCGATGTTCTCAGCATTGAACTTGTGCTCCTGTCTTCCATGCTCGTGATGCTGAACAGACACTTTCAGCGGGTATGAGAAGGGGTGCCGGAAAAACTTTCTTCGCTCTTCATGGATCATAGTTTTTAAAAGTCGCTTCCTTCGTTAGCGAGAAGTAAATACCCTTCGGGTATTTAAAAGTTGCCAGCTTCGCCGGCAAAGACGCTCGTACCTTTTGGTGCTCAAAAGTCGCCGGCTTCGCCGGCAAAGACGCTCGCGCCCTCCGGGCGCTCACTTCTCTGGGAGGAGATAGGCAAAATTCTTCCCCAGTGCCAGGTTTCGGAACTCCTCAGACAGCTGGCCCACATCGAGAACCCTTCGAAAAGTG
>Ga0255055_10002146_pt1 | contig 14055 bp, 8 predicted proteins | sample JV7_2_27_MG_FD_188633 | JGI IMG/M metagenome (GOLD analysis project Ga0255055, IMG submission 188633) | Seawater microbial communities from Jervis Inlet, British Columbia, Canada - JV7_2_27 | ecosystem: Environmental > Aquatic > Marine > Inlet | place: Canada: British Columbia | collected...
CCATATTTCCGTGGTGAAATATAGATAAGATTTACCCCATCCACTTCAATAATAAGTTCCCCAAGTTTATTGATTTTAGTTTTAATGTATTTATAATCTTTTATCAACTGTTTTAGCTCATCAAAGGTCAATATATCGACATCAACTTTGTTGTTGGTTGCCGGTGGTGTCTCGTGGTTTATAATTGGTTTCTTGGTGGTCTCCTGCGTCTTTACATCATCTACTTTTTTTCCCTTTCCATTCATTTCCATACCGGTCTCGTAAGCTCGTTTTTCTGATATTTAAGAGTTTACTCGATTTTAATATTTTAAAAAATGAAACCAGATGCAATAATATAGTAATTTGTTATTAATTGGCACATATGTTTTATATACTACTAATCAGATGAGAAAGTGAAAAGAGAGGGAGGACATATTATGAGTAGAAGTTGGTATAATAAAACATTGGTATTAATAATAATTGTATTGTTTATTAGTGTAGTTGCTGCACCAAACATCGCGATAGATATACCTGAAATAGACGAAATCAAAAGAGATCCAACTGGTCTAGATCCAGAATTGGCAGAAAAGGCAATGCTCACGCCACAATTACTTTCCATGACTGAGCCATTGGGACCATTAACCGACATTATGCATGGTTATATCGCATATGGTGGTCAAGAAGGTCCATGTTATTTTCCAATAGCAGATCCAGGTGACATCACAGAACTTGCTCCAACTGAATCTGGCTACTTCTTAGCTGGAGGAACTTGGTCAGGTAATGAGGAATGGTTCGGATGTGAATATAATAGCGGTGGATTATGGTTGATTGACCCAGAGGATGGTGCCATGGAAAATATTGGTGGCGGTGGTACATCATGTAATGGTTTATCATGGGACCCAGTATATAACAGACTTTATGGTGCTTCAAGTACCCACCTTTTGGAATATGACCCATGGACGGGTGAACAAGAAACTATTGGTAGTTTTGGTTTATCAGGTAAAACCATTATCGGTTTAGCAATCAACTTGGAAGGTCGAGCATTCATCTGGGACGTTCTTTTCAGTGGAGAAAGTTATCTTTGGGAAGTTGACTTAGCGACTGGTGAAGCGACAGAAGTTGGCGGTTTAGGAGAACCCCTTGTCTATGCACAAGACGGTGCATTTGATTGGAACGAGGATCCTAATATACTGCATTTGACTGCATATTTCAATAACGGTTTCTTAGCATCAGTTGATGTAACAACTGCAGAATTAACTAACATAGGTGATTTTGAGGGAGGTGCACAAATAGCTGCTTCGATGTTTATTAGTGATATCTGTTGTGGTGAGCATGATGTTGGTGTTAAAGCTATAGTTAAACCATCACAATCTGGTCATGCTGTCCCAAGTATGGATATGGAATTATTAGTGAAAAACTATGGTCCCAATCCAGAAACTTTCGATGCACAAATGGAAATTATAAAGTGCGAATCCTCAGGACAATTATTGTTAGATGAAAATTTCTCCACAGGAATTCCGGTAGACTGGGAAACTGATTTCTGGCAAACATCCAATACAAATAATGCCAGTGGAACAGCACCAGAAGCTCGAATAAATAAGAATTGGCAATATGGTGGTAATCAATACTATGATAACTATATCCAAACTAAACCATTCGATGCTACTGGTTATGAGAAAATCCTTATGACTTTCAGATGGGCATTTGAGGTATATAGCTCCTATGGTCAATATTGTAACTTCTATGTCAAGTATCGAAATAATGAAGCCAGTCCATGGAAAGATGTCACACCTTGGGATAATCCACTTGGTGAAAGCTATGAGGGAGATTTATGGGAGATCAGCTGTTACGGATTTAATGAAGAACTTGGAGAAAATTTCTCGATAAGATTTGAGTACATCGGATATTACTACTATTATAACAATATATATCTTGATGACATACATGTTGAAGGTTGTAGTGGTTGTGCAGAGTATTCTGAGATCGAAGAAGATATTATCCTTCAACCCGGAGAGGAACTGATTGTTAAGTTTCCAGGATGGCAACCAAGTGAATGGCAAAATGAAAGTTTCCAGGATACATGGGAGACCTATCCTGTACATGGATTTACAATCATGACCGGGGACCAAAGACCAAGGAATAATGACAAATGGATACTATTGGAGCTATATTACCCTTGGTTCTATGACATAGAAATTACAGAAATTGGTTCTCCACAGGAATGGAGATCAATTCCAGGACAAACATTTGATGTAGAAGCAACAATAACAAATGTTGGACAATTCCCAGCATGCTGTATCGGCATTGACATGGAAATTGGTGCACCTCAGGTTCTTGGTACCTTAATGGAGGAAACTGAATGGCCCTATGGTAGTCCTCCAAACTATTATATTTATTACCCCGGGTACGGAAGTGGTTGGACAGATGAACACAAATCTGTTACCTATTACTATGGCTGGCAATATTATAACAACAATATGGCTGGAGGAGACGCACCTGAAGCATATTTACCATATTACTATTGTTATGCAGACTATGTATTTTATTCAGCAGCATTTGACACATCCGAGTATGAATCTTTAACATTGAACTTCCTTATGTACGTAAACCACTTTTCTGGTTCTGGACTTTATGCGCTAGAGGCAGGATATAGTCATGATGGAGAAAACTGGTATGCCGCATGGCATGAGGAACCATCAGCCACTGGCGGTTATGAAGTATCAGTACCAATTGAAGGCGGTTCAGAGACAACATACATAGGATTCTGGGTAAAAGGAAATCCATACTACTTCAACTACTTGTATATGGATAATGTCGAAGTAGTAGCTATGGGCCTTGACGAAGAATGGTCAGACTTTATGTGTCAGGGTGACGATTTAGAGCCTGGGCAATCAAGAGTTTTCGAATTCGACCAATGGACACCAGAATTCCTAGCAGAAGAAACAACTGCTTGGGAAGTACCATACAAAGCATTTGCATCAATTGATGTAGAAGTAGATCAGGACCCAGGCAACGACATAAAAGTCAATGATTTCAAACTTGACTATTGGCATGATCCAGCACTCTATACAGTTACATCACCTGTCGGTGGCGATAGAGATCTAGCTTGGGAGAACGGTGATCCCGATGGAAGAAATGGTTTACCAGGATCAGTTTATTACGGATATGAAAACCTTCTTATCGATGATTTTACTCTTGATTCACGGATATCTGCATATGGTGGTCACATCAGCCTAGTTTGGAACTCTGGTGCTGGAACGGGTAACCTTGACACTTTGTATATGTGGTTCTTTGAAGAGACGGGTGATTGCGAACCATCCATGGATGAATATGAAAAAGTAGAGATTAATGAGTTCTCTGAAAGAACTACTGGTGATATGTATTTCGGTCGTCCAGAGGTAGAAATTACAGTTGAATTTGATACCGTCGAGCTTGATGTAGGTAATTGGTGGATTGGATTCCAACCAGATTCAGTAGGTGAAGACATAGCTTATCTTTTAACTGCAGAAGGTTTTGGATGCGAAGTCATGGCAGATCTACCATATTGGGAAATTCCAAGATGGACACCAGGATCACAAGAATGGGGAGACACATATGATTTATCTTGGCAACTTTTGGGTTATGGAGGTTGTGGTTCAACTATTAGAGCTTATATCCAACCAGGAATCCAATCCATTGATGCCGTTGCAATAAACCAGGGTACATTCCCAGAGTCTGGACTTACTTGTTATGCTGAGATCTGGGATTATATAACTGATCCAGAAAATGGAACAAAACAATACGAGGACAACATAACAAATATTGATCTTACTAAGCCATTAGGCGGAACAGTGGAACTACCATTTGATGATTTTAACTTTGCATATGAAGGTAGATACAATTTATTTCTAGAAATGCCAGGTAAGGAAGATAGAGATGACTTCCCGAAAAACAACAATATACGATATAGAATCGCAGTAGACGACACAAAACCTGTTTCATCACACAGTCTTGATCCAGCAACACCAGACGGTGAAAACGGCTGGTATGTAAACGACCTAGAAGTAACACTATCTGCATCTGACCCATGGTCAATGGATGTATCTTCTGGTGTTGATGAAATCAAATACAAGGTTGCCGGTGGAGCTACTCAAACCATTACTGGACCTACTGGAACATTCTTGATAACCCAAGCTGACGATGACGAAAACGTAGAGGTAGAATACTGGGCTATTGACCATGTTGGTAACGTAGAAAGCAGTCATACATTCACTGTTGATATAGACCAAACAGATCCAACTATTGACCTAACATATGAGGTAGTTAGTGGCAATCCTATAGTAGGCTGGACAATGCGCTTTACAACAACAGCAGCAGACATTACTAGTGGAATGGACCGTGTTGAGTTCTTCCTAAACGATGGAATACAAGCAGTCGTTTCTGGATCCGGACCAACATATGTGTGGGAATTCCAATACTGGGGTGACTTAAGCATAGATATTAGAGCTAACGGCTATGACATAGCTGGTAACATGGCATCCGATCTAGTCGAAGACCCAAAAGCAACGTCATACAATTACAACAGCCAGAACTCACAGCAACAATTACAGAGTTTATTCAGTCATATGAATTGAATGGTTGCCCTTGTATGTATGAATAGAGAGGAAATATGGAGAAGACTATTGCCTTGGTGATAATATTCTTATTCGTTATGATGAGTTTTACTTCTATTTCTGGTAATCAAATTAATGAGAATATTGTTAATCCATCCGATAAAGGAATTATTCTTTATGTTGGTGGTAGTGGAGAAGGAAACTACAGTAAGATTCAGGATGCGATTGATAATGCATCTGATGGTGATACTGTTTTTGTGTATGATGATAATTCACCATATGAAGAGAATCCAATTGTGAATAAATCAATTAAATTGATTGGTGAAAATAGAAATACAACATTTATTAATGGAAGCTATTATGGAGACGTTATTTATATATCTGCAAATTCCACAACTATAACTGGATTTACAATACAAAATATAGGTTATGCTGGTGCTGGAATTTATATAAGTTCAAATTACAACACCATTACTGGGAACAATATTATAGATCACGGATATTCGTGGTGGGTTAAAATCGGTATTTATCTCAGTTATTCAGATGGTAATACAATCTCTGATAACAAGGTTTCAATGAACTTATATAGTTATGGAGATGATGTTATTGGTATCTTCCTCGATGGTTCTAACAATAATGTCATCGCTGGTAATAACATTTCGAACAACTGGGGATATCATGATGGGTTTGGTATATACATTTATAATTCTAGTAATAACACTATAACAGATAATATCATATCGGAAAATTCCATTGGCATTTGGTTATATAAATCCACTAAAAATAACATCAGTAGTAATCTTATCTTTTCAAATCATTATGGTATAGGTTTTAGGGAGTCAAATAATAGTGAAATATCAAATAACAGCTTTTTAGACAATTATCGTGGTATACACCTATATGAGGCCTACAATATCAATATATTCGATAATTCTTTTTTTAAAGGTGGTCTATACGTTTCAAATTCTGAAGATAACAATGTGGAAAATAACACAGTAAATGGTAAACCACTTGTTTATCTTGAAAATAAATCCAATAAGGTTGTTAATGAGGCTGGACAGGCCATACTTGTTAACTGCGATAACATCAATGTGACAAATTTAATTTTATCTGATACAACATATGCTGTACAACTTTGGAGAACAAATAACAGCAATATCTGTAATAACTATTTCTCAAATGTAAGATATGGGATACACAGCAGTTATTCACATAATAATAACTTATCAAATAACAATTTTTTAAAAAATGCTATGGGTATGTATCTTTTTGCTTCTAATGGAACCATTATTGACAGTAACACCTTTTCAAGTGGGAATCTCAGTACAGGTATGTCCATAAGTGAATCAAGCAATAATATCATTTGCAACAATAATATATTAGTCAAAACTGGAGGTATTCATCTTAGATATTGTATTAATTTTTCAATAATTAACAACAACATTGATTTAAATAATGATCATAAACCTAAAGTCATCAAGGGTATATATCTCTGGTGCTGTGATAATAATATCATAACTGATAACATTATATGTACAAGATATTCTCAAGGGGATGGTATATTAATAACTCATTCAAATAATAATTTTATATCTAGTAACGAAATATCAAAAATCGGGATAGGTGATTATGGTTGGGGTATTTATTTATTGTATTCAGACTTAAATATCATCACCTTAAATAATATTAAAAAAGCCTGTGGAGGTATCAGACTTTCTAATTCCTTTGAAAATATCATTATTGCTAACAATGTTTTTGAAAATAGATGCGATGGTATACATTTTAAAAAATCAATTAACAATACTATATCAAATAATACGATTATAAAAAATCCAACTGGAATAATCCTTGATCCTTATAGTCATAACAACACCTTTTATCATAACAACTTCATAGATAACATAGATAATGCTTATGATGAAGGTAATAATACTTGGGATGATGGTTACCCATCAGGTGGGAACTACTGGGATGACTATAATGGGACAGATAATGATGGTGATGGCATAGGTGACACTCCATATCCAATACCTGGTGGTGATAATGAAGACAGGTATCCATTAATGGAACCTTATGGAAATCATCCCCCTAATACTCCAACAATAAATGGTCCAATAAGTGGAAAACCAAATATTGAATATGATTTTACTTTTAATGCGACAGATCCTGATAGGGATATTATTATGTATGTTATTGATTGGGGTGACAATATTACAGAGTGGACTGATTATGTTGACTCTGGTATGGAGATATTATTGAATCATACTTGGAATGAGACTGGAGTTTATACAATTAAGGCTCAAGCAATTGATATTTATGGGGCTGTGAGTGACTGGGGAACACTCGTGGTTACTATACCGCGAAACAAAGCAACAAGTAATATTTTGTTTCAGGGATTAAAGTACAATTATCAGGTTTACAATAAATATTATCCTTCTAAAGGTGGAATTTAGAATGAGGAAAATCGTTATCCTTGGTGTTATTGTTTTGTTTGTTGGTGTTGGTTTTACATCGGGTATTGGTATAAATGTTGAACAAACAAGCTATTCCTTTAATGCAAGAGAAACAGCTTGGTGGAAGTCATCTGAATGTGATGGAACCACTTTGTGGGATTGTTCTGGTCATAATTATGATGGAACAATATATGGAGCTGATTGGACACCTGGTTGTTGCCTTGTTTTTGATGGTGTAGACGATTATGTTGATTTAGATAATCACTCGGTAGCTCTTGGTATGAATAAAACTGATGACTATATTGTTCGGTTAAGGTTCAAATCGACAGGTTCTGGTATGTTTTATAGTATGAGTCATACAAATCCTGCAAGAGCGTATTTTGACCTTATGTTAGATGAGGAAGGTAGAATAACAGTGGAAATGGGAGATGAAACTTGTTTATTCGACCTTTCAACATCTGGTACTTTCAATGATGGTGATTGGCATATACTTACAAGTGAATTTCTTGGTGATACAACAAATCCAACCTTGAATCTCTATGTCGATGGTGATTTTGAGAATACTACAACAGAATGGTTGTGTCCAATGCTTGATGAGGATTTCCTAACAGCAAAGGTAGGTAGAGAAAGTAATGATGAATATGATTATTTTGATGGAATTATTGATGATATTAAAATTTACAAGAGTGATTGGTGGTGGCAACCTTGGCCACCAACTATTAACGGTCCATCTCATGGAAAACCAGGACAAAGATTAACTTATACATTTTCTACTGTGGACCCTGATGGAGATGATGTAAGATTTCACATCGATTGGGGTGATGGAAGCGAAGAATGGACTACCTATGTCCCTTCAGGTACAGGTAAATCAGTCTCACACATATGAGATGTTGAAGATACTTATACGATTACAGCTTTTTCAGAAGATGGTGATGGTACCCAGAGTGATTCGGCAACATTCACAGTTATCATACCAAGAGACAAATCAACAAATAATGTATTGTTCTGGAGATTGATTGGACAATTTCCAATGCTTCAAAAACTAATACTACAATTTGGAATATATAACAATTAGCCCAAATCTATCTATTTTTTTACTTTTATATAGAATATAAAACAAAACTTTTATCTACTTAGTTAACATTTGTTAATTTGATGGAGTTAAGTTTGGAAGATTAAAATGAATTTTTAGAATAACCTACTTTTTCATCGTATCTTCCTCCCTCAAAATTCACTTGACTCCATCAATCAATATTATTATTTATGATTGTTACTAATATTTATATTTTATGTTATAATTTGTAACAAATTAATGGAGTATTTGTTGCAGTTAACAATTGTTATGGATATATTTATATAAAAATATTTTATTGGAAGTTTCTAAATTTAATAATGAGGGGGGGGTATAAAGATGATAAAAAAAGTCTAAAATATCCTGTAATTTTTTTGATATATAACGAGAAAAGCATAGAAAGATTTATGTGTATTAATTTATTTCCCACCCCCATGAAATTAGAATTAAATGATCAACAAAAAATGATTCAAAAAATGATTCGAGAATTCTCAGAAAAAGAAATTGCACCAGTAGCCGCAGAGCTTGATAAAAAAGAAGAATACCCAGAAAAGATCCTTGAAAAGTTAGGGAAACTCGGAATCCTTGGAACTATTATACCAACAGAATTTGGAGGAGCAGGTCTTGACGCAGTAAGTTATACCATTGTTATTGAGGAAATATCCCGTAAATGTGCATCAACTGGAGTTATAGTGTCTGTTCATAACTCACTTGTTTCTTGGCCAATAATAAAATATGGAACAGAAGAACAGAAAAAAAAATATCTTCCAATGTTAGCGAAAGGGGAAAAAATTGGTTCTTTCGCAGGTACTGAACCTAATGCAGGTTCAGATTTAGGTGCAATGCAAACAACAGCTGATTTAAAAGGAAACAAATACATTATAAATGGAGATAAAACATTTATTACAAGTGGATCTAATTCAGGGATTATAATTGTTTTTGCTGTAACCGATAAAAGTGCAGGTTCAAAGGGAATAAGTGCATTTATTGTTGAAAATACCTTTAAAGGTTACAAGGTAGGAAGCATATATGAAAAAATGGGCATAAATGCTTCTGGAACTGCAGAGTTAATATTTGAAAATATGGAAGTCCCTAAAGAAAATCTACTTGGAAAGGAAGGTGAAGGTTTTAAAATTGCTCTTAGTACTCTGGACGTTGGTAGAATCGGAATTGCATCACAAGCTGTGGGTATTGCCCAAGCCTGTTTAGATGAAAGTATTGAATATTCAAAACAGAGACAACAATTTGGAAGACCAATAGCTAAATTCCAAGCAATTCAATGGATAATTGCAGATATGGCTACCCGAATTGAAGCTTCAAGATATTTAGTTTATAATGCAGCTTATAAAAAAGATCTTGGTGAAAGAATCAGTAAAGCGGCAGCTATGGCCAAGCTTTTTGCCTCTGAAACAGCTGTTGAAGCAGCAATTAAAGCTGTTCAAGTTCATGGTGGATATGGGTATACAAAGGAATATACTGTTGAGCGCTTATTTCGTGATTCAAAAATAACCGAGATTTATGAAGGTACCTCTGAAGTTCAACGAATGGTTATAGCTGGAAGTCTCTTGAAATAACATAGAATTAGGTGTTTTATAATGGGGGAGTTCAATTACGAAAAAGAGTTTCATAATTGGAGATGGGATATCCCTGATAATTATAACATTGGTTATGATTGTGTAGATAAACATACTGAGACTAATAAAAAAAATAAAATAGCATTGTATTGGGAAAATGCTGAAGGTGAGTCAGAAAAATATACTTTTAATGATATGAAAAGACTTACAAATAAATTTGGTAATATATTAAAAACTCTCAGTTTTAAAAAAGGAGAAAGATTTATTATAAGACTTCCAAATATTCCCGAATTTCATATATCATTTATTGGAGGAATTAAGATAGGAGCAATACCAATTCCCTCAAGTACAATGTTAAAAGCTCATGAAATAGAGAATAGAATAAATGATAGTAATTCAAAAGCAGTTATTACAACTTCTAAATATGTCAAAGAAGTTAATGAAATTATAGATAATTGTCCAACTCTTGAAAGTATCATAAATGTAGATGATGCATATGATGATAATTTATCTTTTAATGAATTAATGAAAGAATCATCTAGTCAATTAGAACTTGAAAATACATCTAAAAAAGATATTGCATTTTTTTATTATACCTCAAGTTCAAAAGGTGTAGTTCATTTACATCAATGGGTCCCAGGTAACGATCCAAGTGTACTTTTTTGGCAACAAGCAAAGGATGATGATCTTGTTGCACATACCGGTGATCTCAATTGGATTTATCCTCTTGGCAATGGTTTTCTTTATCCTTGGAGATGGGGGATTTCTACTTTTGTCTATGATGGCAGATTTAATCCAGAAAGATGGTTTGAATTGATAGAAAAATATAGAATTACAAATCTAGCATCTGTTCCAAATGCTTATCGTATGCTTATTGAGTCAAAGGATGCAGAGAAAAAATATGATCTATCTTCACTTGGCCATTGTATTTCTACGGGTGAATCTTTAAATTCGGAAGTTAAAAATAAGTGGAAAGAATTGTTTAATCTTGACATTTATGATGGAATTGGTATGGCTGAGATTATGGTTTATCTTTCAAATTTTAAAGGAATGAAGGTTAAACAAGGTTCATGTGGTAAACCTCATCCTGGAAAAATCTGCAAAATTCTTGATAATGATGGAAATCCGTTGCCTCCAGGAAAACCAGGGATTCTTGCAATAAATCGAGATGATCCTGGTCTTTTTAAGGAATATTGGAACAAACCAGAAAAAACTAATGAAAGTTTCAAGAATGATTGGTTTCTTACAGGTAATATTCTATATCAGGATGAAGATGGTTATTTCTGGTTTAATAAAAACTTCAATGATAAAGTTCCAAATAATTAGAGTATAAGATAAAAATAATAATTAAAAGAAATAGAAATATAAGGAGTGATAAAATGAATATAATTGTATGTGCAAAACAGGTAGTTGATGTATCTGAGATGAAAATTGATCCTAATACTAAGAAACCTATTTTGCAAGGAGTACCACAAAAAATTAGTGATATTGATAAAAACGCAATGGAAGAAGCCATTAAAATAAAGGAAAAACATGGAGGAAAAATAACAGTTATAACGGTTGGTCCAGCTGATGCAAAGGAAAGAATTAAAGAGCTTTTAGCAATGGGTGCTGATGAAGGAGCACTTATAAATCCTCCTGATAATTACGATTATCATATCATCTCTAATCTTTTGGCAGGAGCAATAAAAAAGATTGGTGAGTATGATATTGTTCTATGTGGTGAAGCATCTATTGATATGTTTTCAGGACAAGTTGGACCTCGATTAGCTGGATTATTAAACCTTCCACAAATAACCTATGCTCAAAATGTAAATGTTGAAAAAGATAAAGTAACTGCAGAAAGAAATATGGGGGAAAAAGCAGTAACTTCCGAATCATCTTATCCTGTACTGATAACAGTTACAAAGGAAATCAATGAACCAAGACTACCAAGTCTTATGCAAATTCTTGGAGCTGCAAATAAACCCATCAACGAGTGGGCTGCTCATTCTCTTGTGAATGATTTAAATCCTAAGGTTACAATGGTTGATCTAAAAGGTATATCTATGGAGAGAAAGAACATTGTTTATCAAGATGATATTGACGAATCAATTGGTAAATTAGTTGATAGTCTTGCTAAAGAAGGAGTGCTGAGGTGATAAGAATGGTTCTAGTTTATTCAGATGATAAAAAATTAACTTTTGAACTTTTGAATAAAGGTAGTGAACTTGCAAAAGAGCTTGGTACAAAACTTACAGCGGTAATAATCGGAAAAAGCGATGATGCACTCGCAAAAGAGTGCATTGCCCATGGTGCTGATAATATATTTGTTGCCGAGACAGATTTAGAGAACTTTAAAGCAGAAGAATATGCTGGCCTCTTAGAAGATATTATCACAGAAATTAAATCTGAAACAATTATGATTGGATCAAACAAGAATGGTAAAGAGCTTGCATCAAGACTTGCAGGAAAACTTAATGCTGGTTGTATCGTAGATTGTAACAATGTTTATCTAAAGGATAAAAAATTGACAACCGAGCGAGTCGTTTACAGTGGTAATGCAATAGCTGTCGAGCAATTCAATTCAAAACCAGAGATTGTAACAATCCCGCCAAAGGTATTTGACCCATTACCTAAAGATGACAAACGTAAGGGTGATATCACAAAAAAGAAATATGAGGTAGATAAATCAGAATCAAAAATATTGAAAGTTCAGGAAATGATATCTGGGGATGTAAACGTTGAAGACGCAGAGATCATTGTCTCCTGTGGTCGTGGATTTAAAAATAAAGATGATATAAAACTTGTGCAAGAACTTGCAGATGTTTTAAAAGGTAAAACAGTTGGTTGTAGTAGACCAATAGCTGCTGATCTTAAATGGCTTTCAGAGGATCATTGGATTGGACTTTCTGGTCATAAAGTCAAACCAAAACTCTATATTGCAGCAGGCATCTCAGGTCAAATCCAACATATTGCAGGGATGCGTGATTCAGGAATTATTGTAGCAATTAATAAAGATCCTGAAGCACTAATTTTCAAATCTGCTGATTATGGGATAGTAGGAGATCTTTACGAGGTTATCCCTAAACTTACTAATGCAGTTAAAGAAAAAATGGGATAAAAAATCCCAATTTTTCTTTCATTAAAATATACCAATGTCAAGGTGGTTGATATTTATTAGTAGAGAAAAAGAAAAACAATTAATTGATGAGATTCCTGAAGAAAAACTTGCAGATTTTATATTTATGCATTTACGAAATATGTGGGCAATAGATGGTTTTTATTATCTTTTCATTGAAGAAAAATACGGAACAGAAGTGGCAACTGAAATTGATCGGAAAGTATGGGCGGTAATGGGAAAAATTGAAGCACGTAAAATCAAGCAATTGTTTGACATTAAGAAAAATGATATTCCATCACTAATGAATGCCCTAAGTTGTTCAGGTTGGTCAATGGACTTAGAAGACAAAGAAATAATCATTGAAAAAGATAAAGGAATCCTTAGAAATACAAGATGCCGAGTTCAAAATACTAGACTTAAAAATGGTTTAACAGAGTTTGGTTGTAAACCTGTTCGTTTTGGTTTTCTCAAATCTTTTGTAAAAGAGTTTAATCCTGATATTGTAGTCAAGTGTAATGTTTGTCCACCTGATAAACATCCAGATGATATGTGGTGTGAATGGGAATTTAAAATGAAGGGAAAATAGGATATGAAAACCTCTAAAGAATATAAAGAAAGTCTAAAGAAAATGAAACCAAATATTTTCAAATTTGGTGAGTTAATTGAGGATGTTACAACTCATTCTGCAACTAAAAGAACAATAGAAGGGCATGCTCAGATTTTTGATGCAGCCCAAAAACCTGATTTTAAGGAAATTCTTACTACTAAATCTAGTTTGACAGGTAAAGAAATCATAAGATATCTTTCGATCATGCAAAGTGCTGAGGACATGATAGCAAATGTTCGAATGAAACGTCTCATGTTTAACTTAACAGGTACATGTACTGGTGGAAGATGTGCTGGATTTAATGCACTTAACGCAATGTGGGCTACAACTTTTGATATAGATAAAGACTTAGGAACAGATTATCATGATAAACTGAAAAATTGGTTAAAGGACGCTCAAGAGAATGATATTACACTTTCAGGGGCTCTTACAGATCCGAAAGGAGATCGTTCAAAACCTCCCTCACAGCAAAAAAACCCAGATATGAACTTACATCTTATTGAAAGGCGTAATGATGGCATCGTCGTTCGTGGTGCAAAAACAATGATTTGTGGTATTGCTGCTTCAAATGAAATTTTTGTTATGCCAGGAACTGGTTATAAAGAGACAGATAAAAACTATTCTATTTCCTTTGTAGTCCCTAGAGATGTCGACAACCTTACTATTGTTGAAACA
>Ga0255055_10002147_pt1 | contig 14055 bp, 12 predicted proteins | sample JV7_2_27_MG_FD_188633 | JGI IMG/M metagenome (GOLD analysis project Ga0255055, IMG submission 188633) | Seawater microbial communities from Jervis Inlet, British Columbia, Canada - JV7_2_27 | ecosystem: Environmental > Aquatic > Marine > Inlet | place: Canada: British Columbia | collected...
TTCTTGGGAAAGAGCTTTCTGGCCAACTTTTTGTCGTTCTCCTTGAGGCTGAAGGCCTTCTCGCCCGGCTCCACTTTCCGTTTCGGGAACGAGTATTCGGACTGCGGGAACACTCTTTGTCCGCTCATCCTCGACGCGCAGAAACCCGTCGGAACCACTCCGAGCCGTATCACGTCGTCCAGGTCCGGCTTGTTGACGACGAACCGTCGCTCCTCCTTGGTCCCAGGGTAGAAGACCGCGATCCACGGATCGGTCTCTCCGGGATGTCGGATGGCCACGAACTGCAGACCAGGCTTGACCCAGAGTGGCCACCTGGTCCTGCTGTAGCCACTCCTGAGTTCGTACAAGCAGTTCAGGTAGAAGGTCCGGTCCAGCGTGCAGTCGGCACCGATGCGGGTGAAGTGCTTGAGGCATGCTGTTGTGCCTCCACGCATGTACACGGCCCCCTCCTTCGCGTAGTGCAAGAACCGTATGGTGCGGCTGCTGTCGTCTTTCCTGAAGCCGACGAAGCACAGGATGATTCTGTCGCCTATATCGATTGGGATGTCGTCTGGGATTTCCTGCGCGGCCTCCCAACAGGAGTATTTCAATTCCTTGATCTCAGTCACGTTTCCCTGCCTCGACCTCCGTTCACTTTCCATGCCCTTCCTCCAAAGAAAAAGGGCCTCCCGGATTTCTCCAGGAGGCCCTCATGCCAACACGCAGCATGCAGTGGCCGCTGCGTTTCTGGTAGCGGGGACGGGATTCGAACCCGCGATCACCGGGTTATGAGCCCAGCATGTTACCGTTACACCACCCCGCGTCACGTTTGAGAGTATACCAAATTCGCCATCGGAAAGAGTGGTATTCCATATTGCGGCTCCGGGAAGGCTGACGCCCTCCCATCAATGCCTCCCACCTATCCTGCACAGTCCGACAACTTCCCAGTGGCCTAGGTCCACCGAGCAATGAGGCTTCTTAGCGTTTCTTATGCTTGGGGATGAGCTCATGGAGGACGGGTCGTGCTTTACCAGGACCCCTTCCTTCGAGATCCTCATTCAGGATGGCGATGAGCCCATTCACCTGAGGTCGGATTGTGTTGTTGGCATCTCTTGAACCCTTTTTAGCCGCCACCATCGCAGCAAATATCGCGTCGTCCCCAGCCGTCCGCCAGACGACGAGATTCCGCATGTCAGTGACGGACTCTTGTTTGGTTCCTTCTGGCCACGAATACTCTGCGAAGTATTTCTCCAAGTGGAACAGCCCGTTGAGTATCCGATTGTCGATGCACCCAACACCGGCGTAGATTCCGGCAGCTGCCTCCATCGCCTTTGTGAATACAGGTGCGTCTCTCTTTGCCAGGCTCAACATTTTGCCGGGGCAGGCGATCACGCCGTCTCCTTTGTTCTTACCCTTTCCCACGATGGCATAACCCAGAGCGTCTGCTACGTCGTTGACGATGATGGCTTCTGGCAGCTTGCAGGCGAGGGACACGCGGTACATATGGATCGCCGAAATTGATTTCCGATCCTTATTAAATCCTCGGAATAGCCAAGCCTCCGTAGCCAGTTCTCCGTCGACCGGGATCACGCGACATTGCACTTTTCTGATTCCCAGGATTCTCATGGCCTCTGCTCGCTGCTGGCCATCAACAATCCAGAAGGAGCCGTCTGGGCGCATTGCTACGTTTAGGACGCCACAGAGTGCGTCGCACCATGTCCTGGAGAGGACCTTTACCCAGAGCTCTATCAGGTCCCGCTGATACCCGTCTTTCGTTTCCTCGTCGTAGTGGTGGATGCTCAGCAGAGTGAGAGCAATCACCTTGTTGAATGTTCGACCAAGGATCCCAGGATGCCCATAATTGACCGGAGGCTTTACCGATTTCTTCTTGGCCCTCTTCACCGATTTCTTCACCGATTTCTTCACCGATTTCTTCTTCGCCATGACGTCTCCTTGTAGAAGTGTGGTGGTACTTGTGAGTTGGTGGAGGCGGCGGGAATCGAACCCGCGTCCTGAGACACCATTCAAAGTTTGTCTACGAGTGTAGTCGGTTCTTTTCGGGAGCCGACACCTTATCCGGTTTCTTCGAACCGGCAAAGCAGATCTGATCTCAACTCAGGTTCGATCGGCTTCCTGAGTCCAGCCCGGATTTGCTGCGCCTCTCCCCACCCCTCCAGGCGCGGGGGTGAGGGAGACGGAATGGGGCTAGTTAGGCCGCCATCGCAGGGGCAAGAGCCCCCATCTTGAAAGGATTGGCACTTAGTTGTGCAGCTGACAAGTTTACGTGGGTGTACAGCTATGCCACGACTCGCAAAACTCCTGCAGGATGCCCAGTCGAACCCTTTACGCCCCCCACAAGCGCGTGTCCGATCCAGCGTCTGCATGCTCTGTTCCGCTCTCGCGGGAGTCACCGGCCCAGATCGGAAGGGCATAATCGCCCCGCACGCGCTTTGTTTCATTGTACTGGGTTGCCTGTGGAATGCTACCGGCGGCGCGTTGCCCTCTTCTTTTTCGCTGGCCTCTTCTTCGTCTGGGCCTTCCCCCCTCCGCCGGTCGAGAACGTCCCCGCCTTGTTCGTCACGTTCTTGAAGAATGCGCCGAGGTGTCCGAGCTTGGACTCCATGCTCTTCGCGGGGATCTTGCTGATGAGCTTCCTGATCTCGTCGTCGGTCGCCGGACGCATGTGGTCCTGGTACTCGCTCATCAGTGTCGTGCGTCCACGGTCGTTCAGCATCCTCGTGAAGTTCCCACCGGCGTGGAGGCAGAGGAGCGGCTTGCCAGCGGGTGCCGGGTAGTTGTCCCTCTTCACGGTCGGTACGATGACGCCCAGGAAGGGCATCTCTCCGTCCATGTCCCTGTGCGGGTAGCCCATCTCTCCCGAGGGGATGGGTGTCTTCACGCCGCATACCCGGATAATGAGGCTCGTGAGCTCCTTCACGTGGCGGTCCCGGCAGCTGTAGTGCTTCTTCCGGAAGTGGCCTGCAAGGGCCAACATGTCCGGCCCGGTCTTCTCCAATTTCTTCAGTTTCGCTTCGAGACCCTTGAACCACTTGTTCTGGAACGCCCTGGTCACCCCGATGGCGTAGTCAATGACAGCCTGTTTGAACGGCGTCAGCTTTGCCTTCGGTGCGGCCTTCTTCACCGCCTTCTTCTTTGCCATACGAACGTCTCCTTCTAGAAAAATGGGTTGAAAACACGGTTGGTACGCCCGGTGGGACTCGAACCCACAACCAGAGGTACTAGAAGCCTCCGCTCTGCCGGTTGGAGCTACGGGCGCTGAACTGTGATGCACGTGGGAGGATTCGAACCTCCGACTCCCCGAAACTGGACCCTTCGTACTCGCCTTGCCCGGCTGGACGCGCCCCTCCGGGTTCGCCTTTTCGTCGAGTCTCGTACCGGTGCACCGGCCTTGGCGTCTCAGGTACTCTTCCTACTGAGCTACACGCGCGAAAGATGTGATCGCCCACCGTTTCAAGGCCACTATGTCCATGGGTGAGCCGAGTGTCCAACCGTGGCGTCCGGCGACCAGGCGCATGCGCCCGTGAGAGGTCTGCCCAACGAGCCCTTCTCTCAGCCCGGGTAGGTGGCGGTCTGATCTCGGTCTTCGACACGATCACAAGTTGGTGCGAGAGGTAGGCTTTTCACCTACAAACTGTCTGACATGGCTTCGACAAAACTCCACCACCGACACCAATCCCAGCCGCTAAGCTGGGGTATGGCTGCGTTTCTTTTCCGCCACTCTCGCGTACTGGCGCGGGGGGCTGGACTTGAACCAGCGACATCCCTCCCGAAGGAAGGCACTCCTTAAGCCTTTCGGCTGTCTTCATCTGAGCTACCCCCGCAAATCCTTCCCTTGCGGAAAGGTTCATTTCAAGGTTTCTTCGCAGTGGACGATGAACTCGTCCAGTTCCAGTTCGAGGACGATCTCGTACTCGATGCGTTCCGCATTGAGTCGGCCCGTCTCGTCCTTGGGAAGCGCGTGGATATCGCGCTCCTGGGCCTCTCGGAGAACGGCTCCGCACTTACACTTGCGCTCCGGCATCATGTAGGTGAGGGGCATGTTCTTCATCTTACGCATCAAGCGTAGAAGAACCGTGATCTCCAACGCCTTCGACAGGCTCTTGTTCACCCAGCCTTTCGACGGCTTGCGCTGCTTTCGCAGTTCCATCTGCTCGTTGGAGAGGATGTTGTTCCTCATCCTCAGAGCGCCCAGTCGATTATGGAACTGCTGACGTCTCAGGTCGTCAGCAGCGATCATCTCCTTCACTTTTTCAGACATAGTTCGGGCTCCTTCCAGAGTCGAAATCTTCGAAAAACCTTGCGGGCATCGCCACATACCGCTTCCGTGCAGAGGGCGGTGGCCGCGTCACCGAGATCGGGTTCACGGAAAAGCTCGGCATGGATGCCGTGGGCTCTCACGCGGTCACGGACCTGGAGCAGAGACTCCTCGTCCGGGACTTGGAACATGATGAGATTATCGACCGTGGAAGGATCTCGGCATCGGTGCTTGCCGCATTCGAGAGCGGCATGCGCAGCTTGGACAAGCTGCTGAGGTAGGTCGAGGTCGGTCCTGATGAACAGGTAATTGTAATGGATCTACGTGTGTGGCATTGCTGCCCCCCTTCAAGAGTAGTATACGACGAAACACGCCAGATGTTCCCGATTATTTTCGCATCCCGAAGAAATCTCGCATGAAAGCGTCTCCGGGATCTCGATTCCCCGGTCCTTCGGCCATCTTCCTGAGCTTCTCCAGGTTGTCGTAGATGGCCTTCTGCCTCTTCTCGCCGCACTTTTCGCCCTGCGTGAATACCTGTGCCAGGAGCTTCTTCAGCTTCCCGGCCTTGAACTCGATGGTCGCGTCAGGGTCTTCGATCTTCGGTTTCTTCTTCACCAGGTTCTTCCAGATGTCGGCGAAGGCCATGGTTCCCCCTCTTCATTTCTCTTTCGCTGTGACGGATCGGCAAGCTTTGTCCTTGAAGCTGATCTCCTTCTTGTGGAGATAGCAATAGGGTTTCCCCGTCTTGCTCCTGGTGACGCAGTCCTCGCAGGTCAGCCTCTTGAGTTTGAGCTTGGACAGGTCAGGCAGATTCATCTACTTCTCCGTATCTTGGTCAAGCGCGTGTAGCCCCTTGTAGTCCTCCGACGGCATGCAGCGCATTGCCCTGAGGCGTTTCCCCGAGGCCGAGTACGCCGAACTCACGCCCTTTCCGGAGTGGCCGAAGGAGGCACACATGTTGACCTGCACGCCGTAACCTCCGCCGACCTGCACGGCGTCCATCTTCGCGCCCAAGAACATGAACTCCCAGCTGAACTTCTCACGCTGGTGGTCCACCATCGCCTTGACCTTCAGGCGTCCATCTTCGCCGGGGAACTCCTGAGACTTGTTTTCCAGCCCGTCCGTGATGATCATGAAGATCACCTTTTCGGGCCTGTCCTCCTCGGCCATTCCGTCGAGTCGGCCGCCGACCTCGGCTATCGTCTTGCCGAGGGCATCGTTCAGCGCCGTCCACCCGCGAGCGAAGTAATCCTTGCTCGTGAGCTTCGGGAGCTCCGGGAGCGGCAGAGATGCGTGGAGGACGTCGTACTGGTCATCGAAGAGGACGACCGTCACCAGCGCGTCGCCGGGTACGTCCTTCTGCTCTTCGACGAAGGCGTTGAACTTGGTGATGGTCTCCTCTTGGAGCGATCCCATCGATCCAGACCGATCCAAGATACAGACGATTTCCGTGAGTCCCTCTTTCATGTTTTTCTCCTTGAGTCGAGAGGTCTTAAAAAAGCGGGGGGGTGGGTTAGTGTCCTCCCCCACCCCCCCTGTCGTCATCGAACGGATTAAACATCCGTTGCATATAGACTTTTCTGGTCTACTGCATGATGTCGGAGTGCGTGATGCGCAGCCTCGAAGGATTGAGCCTTATGCTTAGCGACCAGCGTCCTACCGTTGGACTACGCTCCCATCTTGTTCCCTCTGGAGGGAGCGGCTAGATTCGAACCAGCACTTCCGGTCTTCGCTAGTGCCCTTCTTGGCTTTACTCCTGGATGAACCTAGAGGCATAAACCTGCAGCTGAGACTTACCTGCGCGCCTGCTTAATGCAGGACACGCGCGGTGACACTGAGCCTGAGCCTAGCCTCATATTCTCTTCATTTCTTCAATTCTAGATGTTTTCGTCGGTCGGTCAAGGGAAACCTATTCGGCTTTGTAGTGGCCGAAGAGGTAGTCGAAGATGGCCTTCGACACCTCGCTGGTGTTGTGCTCCACGCGGTTGGCGTGGGCGAGCGACTTCTTGATCGTCACCAGCAGGTCGTCCATCTTGCTCAGCAGCACGTTCTTGTCTCTCACGGTGCTCTTGCCGCTCCAGTGCTGCTTGGTCACCTCCCCTGTGACCACGTCCTCGGTCATCTCGCGGATCTCCGCGCGGTGCTCCTTGGTCGGAGCCACTATGACCTCGTGACGGACTTTCTTTGTGGTCCGGTATGTCTTCACGGATTCGGTTCGGAACACCCCGTGGCCGCGTTCCTGGTCCGCTTCCCACGCGTACTTCGCGTCGTGTGTGGGCAGCTCCACCAGGACGGCCCGTACGAGCTCCAGGTTCTTCTCCAGCTGGAGCAGGTGGGTGGTCGGGATGTTATCGAGCTTGAGGTTCCCGACCTCGATGGTGCCTACCGCCTCCATATTGGTTTTGTCGATCTGGAAGAGCAGATCGAACAGCGGCGACACCTCTCCCCGCAGCTCGCCGAGCACGGCCGGGACGTTCGTGACCATGTTGCTCACCTTCGGCGGCTCTCTGTGGAGACCGCTCGGGTCCTCCTCCAGGTGCGCGTAGGTCTGCAACAGCGCCTCGAACAGCTGCTGTCCCTGGAAAATTTTCTTCGTGTTGCGGAGAGCATGCTCCGCCCTGGCGCTCAACTTCTGTCGAGCCGCCAGCAGTTCATGTAGTTGCCCCATGTCCTTCCTCCAAATTTCGTGGCCAATGAAATGAAACTGAAGCTTACGCTTAGAAAGCAAAACCCACCAGCGAGCATATGAGGGTTTGAATGGAAGGCCTGTCGCACGGAGGCGCGCTGGTGGGAGATTAGTTAAGAGGCATAATCTCATGGGTAAAATCGGGAAGACTAAGAGTCCTCGCCGCCAGGTTTCATGAAAACCTTAGCGGCCGGGAGGATTGTCTGGTCAGTGATGACCATAACTTCCCGATCAATGTTCTTATAACAATTACGAGCCCTTCTTTTTAGGTTTCCAGTTCACCTCTTTCGAGAGTCCAGCGATGATGATTTCACGGATTGTTACCTCTCGGTCCAGAGCCGCCTTCTTCACCGCCTTGTGGAGACCCTTGGGGATGTGCGCGTTCAGTTGGGCATTCTCATCTTTAGGCATTTCTCTTCTCCACCGTAAAGTGGCAGACGACCCGACCGTTGGAAGTGGTCAGCGCCACGTGGTCAGCGATCTCCTCTCCGAACAGGGAGGAGATCATCTCAACCATCTCGTTGAGTTGTCGTACCGTGAGTCCGTCCGTTGGCCAGCTGACGATCCATTGGCCGCTGTCCTCCACCGCCGAAAAGATGAAGATCTTTGGGGGAGCCAACTGGGGGGCCTGATCACTCCCGGAGTTGTCAGCGATCCCTTCTCCGGCCGTGACGCCGACGGAGTCGCATGGGGTGTTTCCGGCCCCGATGATGGTCATTGGCTCTACCGTCGCCCCTTCATCGACGTCCACGAGTAGTCCGTCGGCCACCTCCTCCCGGGTCTGATCCAACGGCTGTGACTCTACCGTGGGAACCACGCTTCCGTCCTTGAGGGCGAACTCGATGATTCCGTAGGCCGCCCGCACACCAGCGCCGAAGGTGTCCTTCTCCGGTACGTGCAGGTCGATCAGGGGGTATTCCGCTTCGAGCATCCCCGTGCCGTTGCTGGACAGCTGCTCGTCTGCCTCCTGCAGATCAGACAGTTTGAGGTCTCGGACGAACTCTTGCAGCTTCTCCGCCTTGAGCGCCCGAAAGATTCTGCCGAAGGTCTCGGACATCGCATCCAGGAAATGGTCCGACCCTTCTATGTCCGCCACACGACCCTTGACAATAGGGCCGTAAAACGGACACATCTTTGAGATCTCCTCTCTCTCTTCCTTGGTCACCTTGATGTCTTTTGGATCCTTAGGCGGAATGACTCCGCCCACCACTTGCCGAATCGCATCTGCATTCATCGTGTCCTCCGTTAGGTACGACTTGTTTACCTAAGGATAAAGATATAAAGTTATGAAGACAAGTGGAAAAAATCATGGTTTGATAGAAGTCAGTTATTGGGCATACTTTTCAAGGATTCTGGTGGAGGAGCACACCCTTGACACTTCTACGTAGCCCGGATCGTTTTTCCCTGCCAGTTGCCGAATTCATCAGGCAGCTGATGCGTGAGGAGTTCCCTCAGTTCCCCGTGGGGCAGGGAAGCGCGTTCGGCGATGTCTTCGTTCTCCCGGCATCTTTCATGATGCAGAGATTCAGGGACGAGCTGAACGTCATGAAGCGAAACGCTTCAGCGCTCAACTACCAGACCATGCTCGAAGAGGAGATGGACCGCCTTGCGGCCAACTTCCTGGTCCAGAGGCGCGAAGGCTCTACGGCGTTCGGGACCGTCCGCGTCTTCTTCCCCGAGCTTCAGCCCGTGACGATTCCAACGGACGCAGTCTTCTTCGACGACCAGAACCATCGCTGGACCCCCATCGCGACGGTGCTCAGGAGCATCGACGAGATGAGCCAGAATCTGGTAGAGGACACCGGTGAATACTACGTGGACGTGTCCGTGGTGGCCGAGTCTACAGGGCCGGAGTACCGGGCTGAGGAGAATCAGGTCTCCGGCTTCGCCGGGATCCTCGGAGCGTCGAGAGTGGTCAATCTCCTTGCGTTCTCGGATGCGAATGCGGACGACACCAACACCGACGTGATGATCGCCATCAAGGACAGCGTCACGAACAACGACCTCGTGAAAGCCAGGGCGATCAGGAAGGTTCTCCGCGAGAACTTCCAGTCGATTCGCAGCGTCCAGATCGTTGGTATGGGCCACCCAGCCATGACCAGAGACGTGGTAGACGCTGTGGTTTCGATCCAGGAGCTGCTCCCGTTCTCCTACTCACAGAAGTACAACTTGCCGCTGAACTCCAACGGAGAGGTGAGCTACTTCGACGAATCGGGGAACATCGTCGTGGCTCCGGTTGGGGGCATCGTTGCCGCGATCTCGGACCTCACCGGCCTGGATTACAACTCGCTGAACGTGACGCTCGACGGTCAGGTCAGCCAGGTCCTCTCGGTGCAGCCGGGCTTTCGCGTACGGATGTTTCCGGCAGAGGGCGTCGTGAATGACCCAGACGAAGGAGACTACTTCGTTACGCGCGTCGAAGAGGTTTCAACAGAGCCGAACGGGACGCCGATCAAGGTTCTTCGACTGGACCGACCTTTCGCTGACCCAGATCTCAGCAGCTTCGATCCGGCTGCCGACGCACAGAAGTACAAGTACACGATCCTCGGGCCAGTCCAGACCAGCCGCTTCCACGTCGGCGGAAAAGTCGACGCTTACGTGGACAGCTCGGCTGACTCTGAAGAGGTGGTCACCGTGACCGCCCTGACCGAGGTGACACCGGGTTCCGGCATCGCCGAGGTCCCGATCGTCAGCGATGTTCCAACGGATCCGATCACGCTGTTGCCCGTCTTCGAGAGCAACCAGGGCTTCCTGCTCCCGTTCCTCGGCACCATAAAGATCGAGCAGATTGCCGCAGACAACGATCTTGCCGTAGAGCGCACTCTGGTGGCCGGGGAGCACTACACGTACATCTCGGCCGAATCGCGCCAGCGGTTCACGACCGCGCAGTACGATGTGATCCGCATCTTCGGAGAGGATGAAGACGGAGAGCCGCTGTTCATCGGGAAACGGATAAGGATCACGTACCTCACCAACAAGGACATCCCGCTGATGCAGGAGTTGGTCGACGACGCGGTGGAAAGAACGGAGTCGACTGACATCCTGGTGGAATCCACGCAGAAGGTGCTGACGGACATCTCGCTTAAGTACAGAGGTGACGTGGAGCTCGGCACCGTCAAGGTAGCGCTGGACAATCTGATCCTTTCAAAGGAGCCTGGCGGAACGTTGACGGCGCACGAGATCGAGGTGATGCTCGGGCTCATCGGCGTGGAGTACGTGGAACACCCGCTTCGAATCACGACGGAATATCAGACGGGGACCGGTCAGATTGTGGTGCTGTCCAGCGAAGACTCGGCCAGCATCGAGGACTATCAGTCCTTCTATCCTGCCGCTGATCTGTCTGTGGAGAAGATCGGTTAATGCCCTCCACAAACTACACCCAGCTGCTTTCGCTGCTTGGCGACTTCTACCGTCAGCACGAGAATCTGCCGCAATTCAAGAAGTTCTGGGAAGGGCTGATTCGCGTAGTTGATAACGAGTGGCTCCAGCTCCAGCAGACCAGGAACTCGCTCACGACGCCGTTCCTTCCGACGCTCATCCGTCACTCGCACCTCTACCGGAAGGTGGAGACGTGGGGCGACACGGGCGTATTTCACCGTCACGTCAAGAAGTGGTTCCGGTCTGTCACTGGGCAGAAGGTCTACTACCTCGGTGTCTTCGTAAACCCTCAGGAGACACAGGTTTATCTCGAAGGCAAGGAGCTCGACCTGGAGACCGGGGCCTACAGCATCGTGTACGACCAGGACACGACGCAGCCGGGGACGAATCCTCGCGGGAGTCGGCTGATCTTTCCCCAGAACATTCCTGGCGGCTCGTCTATCCATGTCCTGTCCGACCGTGAGACCTTCTGGATCGACGAGACAGTCACTATGCCGTCCGACACGCTGAGTTATGGCGGAACGGCCAACGACCTCTCAGTTCAGGTGATGATCGATGCACAGGACATCACGAGCCAGGTCACGTTCAACATGGCCGGAACCGAAATACAGTTCGCTGCCTCAGGATTCACCAACCCGAACTCAGTCGACCCCCGCCTATTCAGAGCTGGCGAGGTTCTGCGAATCGTTGAGCCGTCTGGATCCACGACTGAGGTCACCGTACTGCAAGATACTCAGGTGGTCACGCTCTCTGCGGCCGTCAGTACCTCTTCCTCCGTGTTCCGCGTCATCAACCTGAACATCACGCCGGGCATGATCGTTCTGGAGGCCGATCGCCTATCTACGCCGGGGCAAACCTTTCCCCCGAACGTGGCCGTGCGTGTGCGAGACTCCGGAGGGCTCCAAACTTTCGACATTACGGCACCGACGAGCTCGATTGTCCTCGGAAGGGCCGTCAATGTGGCGGAGGCAGAGGTCACTCTGCTCTCGGGAACCATCTACAACGGCATCGACATCGGAACAGAGGAGATCACGTTCAACCGGGCCTTCCAGGTTGGGACCAGATTCCACATTCGTGGTGACTATCACCTGATGCACGATCACACATCGCTCCATCAGGTGATGAACGGAACGGATGACACGATCTGGATCCCTCTAGACCGGCCGTTCGTGGTCGAGAACGCCCCTGGCGGCGTTCTTGAGGACCCACAGTTCCCGATCGAGGTCTATGTGGACGGGGCGCTCATACCGAAGGACGATTGGATCTTCCTCCCGGGCAAGGAGACTGTCGCCGTCAGGCTGGTGGCCACGGGGCAGCCAACTCCCGTGCCTCAAGGGACGAACGTCAACGTCTTCTGGACGGATCTGGAGGACGAGCGGCTCCACAAGCATGTTCGAGACCACTATCTCGCGGCTGACGGTCAGATCGCCTTCCCGTTGAGCGAGTCGCACGACCTGAGATACCCTGTCTACCCAATGTTGGACGGCTTTCTGCAGGGAGACACCGACAATTACGGCTATGCTGGGGAGCAGACCTTCCTCCACATCACACCACCGACGGCCAATAACGTCATTGTGGAGATTCGCGGAGCACGGCTCGAATATCCGTTCATCGTGGACCTGGACGAGGACGTCGAGAACTACATGTTCGTCGAAGAGGACGTTCCACCAGCCAGGATCACCTGGGCTCAGACGCTGAAGAACGGTTTGGACACTGAGCAAGAGCTGCCGGTGCAGTCTGACAACGTGGTTCTCGAAGAAGGCTTCATCGTATCGCCGATTTTGTCGACCGCATCCGGATTCACCCTAAAGTCCAGTGAGAAGTGGGAGGACGTGTGGTTTCTCCAGGCGGACGTGGATGAGCAAACAGCTTGGAGGAACTTCGGCTTTGTCATCGACTTCAAACGAAGCACGTCGGAAGACTACGTGCGAGTCGTACAGGCCCTCTTCGCCGCTTACTTCAAGGGCAGTCAGCGTTACACTCTCGAAAACTTCACCAACCTCGTTATGGGGGCGTCGTTTCTCGATGCTCCCGCAACGCTTTCAAGGATTCAGGAAGGCCGCCTACAGCGGGATGCGATTGTTACGACCGTGGATGGTGAAACGCCGAGCTATGAGCTCTCCAACCAGGTTCCCGACAGCCTGTGGAACAATAAGGAGATGCCGAAGTTTCACGCACTGACGGCCTATTGCGAGATCCTCGATCTCACGGCTGAGACCTTCCCGTGGTTGCCCATGGCTGCCGGAGACTTCTCCGACGGCTTCTCCTTCGCGAAAAGCTTCGACTACCAGACGCCATCGCTCATCGAGGGCGTTGATCCTGTCTACGACCCCATCTCGTTCGAGTTCGTTGACGAGACAAAGGACTTCGTCAACGGTCCCGACGGAACCGTGTGGCCTGGCGATCTGGTCGAGGTCTCGTGGAGTGGCGGATTCACCGGATTCGGCCGAATCACCGAGATCATTGACGTCGACCGCCTGAGGGTCAGACTTGAGATTCCAGAGTCGAAGGTCTCCTACGGGGAGGAATCTTACGGCGGTGGACCACCCGGGCGCTCGCATGCCTATGGCGGTACGCGGGTTACGCAGCACCTGCAGACTTACAGAATCTGGGTGCGTAAGCTCAGGAAGCTGGATTCACACAATTTCTTGGACTCGATGTCGCCGGAAGAGCTCGCTTACGTCACCGGAGTTCTGGTCCCGCTCTTCGACAAGTTTGTGTTTCTCGTCAAGCTTCATTGGGAGGGACTTAACGAGGGACTTCTTGGAGATGTGAAGCACTTTCTGGACACGGCCAAGCCCGCTGCTTCCAGGTATATTGCCTTCAGCAACGTGAACGAGGACGCCGGGCTTTCGGACGCAGTTGGCATAGAGTTCGTAGAGGAGCCTGTTGAGATTGAGATCATCACCAACATCTTCGCGGTTGGGCTCAGCGCGATCGACGGTGGCGATCCTATTGGTGCTTCCATAGAGGTAGCCTGATGAAGAAAACGAATTACGAGCAGGGTCAGATCCCAACCGTGGTCGACATGAACGACCAGCACTTGCTGACGGAAGAAGCCCTCAGCAAGTTGGTCGAAGCTGTCACCGGTGGTCTGCCGAACGTCCTGCTTTCCAGTCGTCCACCAGCGGCCGTAGAGTCCGGGCCGAACTGGCTCGTCCAGATCCTGGAGCAGTTCGCTGCTGTCGATGGACGGTTCTTCAAGGTGGAGACGTCGTCGCTCTCGGTCCCGATCAAGGACAACAAGGTCGGCGTCTTCTTCATCCTGAAGGAGGTGGACGTCGGAGAAAACCGCGACCGTCTGCGCCTATCGGGATCCACGCCGGTGCGCGAAGGCTTCACGCCGATCGTCCGTAAGGAAGAGACATCTCGCGTGGCCTACACGGAATCGGCCGGACCCACAACGGATCCTCCGGCTCCGTCTCTGTCGGCAGACGACGTCGGTTACATTCTGCTTGCGACCATCGAGAGCACAGTAGGGACGCCGCCTACGTCAAACGTGATCCATAACACGGCGCTCGTGTGGAACTTTCCTGGCGGCGGCTTGGCTGTCGGAAAGCACGAGGCCCAGCACATGCCCGGTGGAAACGACCAGCTCCCGATCGCCCAGATCGGTGGGGCGCAGGGAAGCACTGTCGGGCTCATGCCGACCACGTCGTTGCTCCTCGCTGTGGAGTCGTTGCAGGACATCCGAGTCGCATCCAACACGCCGTACCTGACAGCGACTGACAACGTA
>Ga0255055_10002148_pt1 | contig 14048 bp, 10 predicted proteins | sample JV7_2_27_MG_FD_188633 | JGI IMG/M metagenome (GOLD analysis project Ga0255055, IMG submission 188633) | Seawater microbial communities from Jervis Inlet, British Columbia, Canada - JV7_2_27 | ecosystem: Environmental > Aquatic > Marine > Inlet | place: Canada: British Columbia | collected...
TTATTCCAGCAAGGTATTTCTGGTATTTCTCATAACCTTTTATGGCATTCCAGTTTTCTGCAGCTGCTTCCGGATTATGCTGAAAAGTCTCCTCATCAAGGGAACTTGGAATATAGGCCTTCAGGTCAATATAGCTGAAGAGAACCCCCACCTGGACATGACGGGTGAAAATATCTCCATTCAGCATCAGGTGATTGTTATAGTAGTTACTGTTCTCCCTGAAACTATCCGACTGTTGCCTGCCAATATCCATGGCAAGTGAAGTCTTACTTTTTTTATAATGGGCACTCAGAGCATGTTTTTGCAATCCAAAACTGCCCATCTGGTGCAATGTGTTTATGCCAAAGCCTTTTTCTCCCGGATAGGGTGTGAACAGCCGCAAAGTTCCCCCCAGTCCAGCCCCGTACAGTGCTGAAGCGGGACCTTTGAGTATTTCAATCCGGCTCAATCCCGTGAGAGAAAGATCTTCCAGCACGGTCACTCCATCTCCACCCGTGATCGGGATGTCATTCAGGTAGGCCTTTACCCGATTGCTCCCGTAAGGATCTCTGGAACCCATCCCTCGTATGGTCAGCCGGTTGGTATTATAGGTGCCGTGATGCATAAATATCCCGGGAACCTGGTTCAGCCAGCCTGAAATATGTTCCTGGCTGTTGAACCTGTTGTTTTCCCCGATCAGCAGACTGATGTTGCCGGGCTGGTTTTTTAGTTTCCCGGAAAACTGGGTGGCACTGACCTGGACCTCCGTGAGCTCTGTAGGGTCAGGCAACATTTCAATGAGTATGTCCTCAAGCCCGTGCACCGTATATTCTTGCGAAAAATAACCGATATGGCTTACATGAAGCTTACCTTTGACTCCCTTGTCCGGTAAATAGAAGATGCCGGCAACGTTGGTGTGGATAATGGTACTGTCGGGTAGTACCACCCTTGCATTTTCAAGAGGCAAGCGGGTTTGCTTATCAATGACCAGTCCATCTGTCTGGGAAAACACCCATGCAGGAAGGAAAAATAAGATATAGAGGGTTGTTCTCATTATATCATGCAATATTATATACTTTTTCCCAACCATAGATGTATAGAAATTTGGCCAGATACATCCTATTTTTGCTTAAATTTATATAATCGTAAGTACCATTGCACTTGGAGACCAAAATCTGATCATGGCAAATAAGGATAAACAATGGCAGCTTGGTGAGGGCATGGAACAATTTTTCTGGGAACTTGCTGATACAATTCATTTTTCTGGCAGGACAGTCAGGGAGTTGTTCAGAAAACCCTTTGAATGGGGTGAATTTGGGCGCCAGTGTTATTTTGTCGGTTCCAAATCACTTGGATTAATCGGTATCACTGCATTTATCATGGGACTCGTACTTACCATGCAGACAAGGCCCGTCCTGCTTGAACTGGGTGCAGATGCATGGTTGCCGGGAGTGGTCATGGTATCCATGCTCAGGGAAATCGGTCCCGTTATCACAGCCCTCATCTTTGCAGGAAAGGTAGGATCAGGAATTGGTGCAGAATTAGGCTCCATGCGCGTAACTGACCAGATAGATGCCATGGAGGTTTCCGGTATAAATCCCATGAAATATCTTGTATCGACCAGGGTGTTGGCCACAACGCTGATGGTACCTCTCCTCGTTTTTTATGCAGACGGCATAGCCATGCTTGGATCCTTTATAGGCATGAATATCGGCGGGAATATATCCTTTGATCTGTACCTGTATCAGGCACTGGAACAGATCTATTTTCTGGACTTTATACCGGCAATAATCAAAACATTCTTTTTCGGCTTCGCCATCGGTATTGTAGGATGTTACAAGGGCTATAATGCGACCGGAGGTACTCAGGGTGTGGGTGTTGCAGCAAATACAGCTGTGGTTGTATCATCTGTGGTAATCTTCATGCTCGATCTTATGGCCGTTCAAATAACAGAGCTTTTATTATGATGGTAAAAACCATACATAATGAAATGGTTATCAGGGTCCGTGACCTTTATAAAACCTTTGACGGAATACAGGTTCTGGCAGGGATATCATTTCAGTTGAATAAGGGTGAAACCCTGGCTATTCTCGGAAGGTCAGGTCAGGGGAAATCGGTTTTAATCAAATGCATAGTCAGGCTTATAATGCCAGACGCCGGGAGTATTGATGTCCTGGACCAGGATGTTTTGAATCTTAAGGACAAGGAATTGAATGAACTCCGAATCAGGATTGGATACCTGTTCCAGGAAGGAGCCCTATATGACTCTATGACACTTGCCGAAAACCTCATGTTCCCCCTTAGCCGGAATAAACAGGGGATATCAGAGGCAGAAAAAGAGAGCCTTGTTGAAGAAACCTTAAAAAGTGTTGATCTTCTCGATGCCCGGGATAAAATGCCTGCTGAACTTTCGGGAGGCATGCGCAAAAGGGCAGGCCTGGCAAGAACCCTGGTTTTGCAACCGGAGATAATCCTGTATGATGAACCAACTACAGGTTTGGACCCTTATACAGCTCGCGATATCAATGATCTGATTGTAAGGATCCAGGAGATTTATAATGTTTCTTCAGTCGTGGTAACCCACGATCTGAAATGCACCAGGAGGGTTTCAGATAGGATCGTTATACTGCAAGAGGGTAATTTCATAGCAATGGGAAGCTTCGAAGAACTTGAAAATCATGCAGATGAAATGATACGCAACTATTTTATATAATAATTTAAAGATGGGAAAAAACAGGAAAAGTACAATTCGGCTTGGTATGTTTATCGCAGGCGGAGTACTGCTGTTCATCGTCATTATCTACCTGATTGGTGGCAAACAGAATATGTTTACTTCCAGTATGAAAATTACTACCGTTTTCACTGATGTCAAGGGACTGCAGGAAGGAGCCAATGTCAGGTTCACCGGCATTGATGTAGGGGCGGTTAACAAGCTTGAGATACTAACCGATTCAACAGTACTGGTAGAGATATCACTGGACAGGAAAGTCACGCAATTTATTAAAAAGGATTCCAGGGCTACCATTGCCTCCCAGGGACTGATGGGCAATAAACTTGTGATCATCACGCCCGGAAGTGCCGATGAATCATCCATCGAACAGGGAGATAACCTTCCTTCCCTGGCGGCTGTTGAACTGGACGATATTATAAAGGAAATAAAAATCTCCGGGGAAAGGATCAGTGCGGTGTCAGCAAACCTGATATTGATTACGGATAAAATGGAGCGTGGAGAAGGTATCTTTGGCAAGATCTTCACAGACACCAGTTTTGCATACAACCTGAGCAGAACGAGCCAGAACCTCAGGATACTTTCAGACAAGATTAACCGTGGAGAAGGATTAATTGGTAAGCTCCTGGTTGAATCGGATTTTTCATCTGAACTTGATTCAGCGGCTAATTACATCGCTGATATTTCTCAAAACATGGAAGGAATTACAGATAAAATTAACCGGGGCGAAGGATTTATTGGCCGTATGGCCACCGATACCACCCTTACTTACAACATCTACCAGGCCAGCCAGAACATGAGTGATGCTACCCGCAACATGGTAAAAATGACAGGTAACCTGGCCGAATTCACCGAAACCATGAATACCGGACAGGGAATGGTTAACAAGATGCTTGTTGATTCGGCATTCGCTGACAGCCTTGATGTGGCCCTGCAGAACCTCAACAAAACATTGATTGAACTCCAGATGGCCTCTGAAGCGGTCCAGCAAAGCGGTATGGTCAGGGCCTTTTCCAGGAAAGCCAGGAAAGAAGAAGAAAAAGCCAGGAAGGAGGAAGAAGATGAACAGCAGGAAGAACAATAGCCCTGGATCAAAAGTCCTGGTTGATATTCAATCCCAACTCAATCTTCTTTTTTTATGGTCGAAATACGGCCATCATAACTGATCTGGCTTCGTAGATTGCTTGTGATCCCAAGGGTAGCAGAACCGCTCCCCATAATTGTATAAATGCATTTATACTGGTCTCTCGCGCTTTTAACGGAAAATTTCAGGTTGATCCTGCTTTTTTTCTCATTGACCGAGAGGTTAACTCCCTCCATCGGACCAACAAATTTAATGCCTCCTGATTCCGGGCTGTAGGCCACACCACCATGGGCCCTCCCAAAATAAGGCAGGTCTGCCGAAGCTGAATCATTCGAGATCCCGGCAAAAGCATTATGAGTGGCAAGGTCAATGGTCCGGCCACTGGAAGGAAGGGCTCTGAGAGCAACGAAATGGAAACTGCCTGATTCAACCAGGCTCATGATTTCTGCAAATTCTTCAGCTGCCTTTTGTTTTTTCAGCTCCTTCTTTGACTGGGCGTGAAGAGGCATCACAATCAGAGAGGCAATTACCAGCATCAGAATGTTTGTTTTCATTGGAAAGAATTTATTAATAATGACTCTACAAAGGTTCATATATAAAAATATACTTTTGAAATCCTCCGAAACTGAAATCCCAGTTAATCGCTACCAGGTTTTGATTCAAATCGTATTCAAAACGAAGATCTGCATCAAACCCATCATTCCCCTCAAATTTACTGGCTGTGATTAGACCAGTCCCATCATATTCGAAACTGAGCATGCCATTCAACCAGTTATCAAAATTATTCAATTCTCCCGACTCTAGCAATCCATTTTCATCATAACGGTAGGTCTCCGATCCGCTTCCTCCGTCAGACCCCTCAAATGTCCTGACCAGGAGCTTCCGGTCTATACTATACCAGTAATGAAAATCTGCACTGTCCCCATTATGATACTCCCTTAGAGATGATCGCAATATCCCTGTGGAATCATACTGGTATGTAGTATGGGTAGTTAACCCGTCTGAACGAATGAATTCTTTTTCGGCCAGCCTGCCTTCATCGTCATATTGGTAATAGGAAGGGCCTCCGGTTTCATCGTTATAGGTATATTCCTCCTGATTTACCCTGAACCATTTATCTTCACGGATAAATATATTGGAGCTTGTGAAACATTCTGCAGCTCCCTGCTGATATTCATATACAAAGGTTTGGTTCCATTGTCCGTTAAAATCCCAGTACTCCTCCATCAGGTTCCCGAAATAATCATAACTGTATTCGATAAAACCAATGGAATCTCCCTCGCGGAATATGCCGGCACCTGTTTTCATTCCTTCGCTGTCATAATAGAATATCAGGTCTCCATGAAACCAGCCGTTCAAACCTTTGCAGCTGGCAGCGGTACAGACATTCTGATCATCATATTTATAGGATGTTTCCCCTGTCACTCCATCCGATCTTAAAAAATCCTGTCGGGTTAATAACCCGTTTTCATCAAAATAAAAATGCTGATCAGAAGTAATACCATCGCTGAATTCCCTGTATTTCCTGGTTTGATTGCCGAGTGAATCATATTCGTAATGATTCACTGAACTCCTTGAACTGTCTTTCAGCTGCCATTGTCCCAGGTAGTTTTCTCCACTGATATCATAAAAATATGTAGTAATGGCAACCTCCCCGGTGGAATTCTCATAGTATAGTTTAACGGGTCGGACTTCGGGAACCATGTCTGTTGTTGATCCGTCTTCCTCGGCCTGGCAGGAAGATAGGAGTAAGGCTATAGGAACCAGCAGGATCCACCTCAGGACAGGAAGTTCATTTCTTGTCATATGGCACTTTTTTATTGATGAGTTCAAGGGTATATTCCAGCACAGCATCATGGTTCCTGATCACTTCATCGACGGACTGGCGAACAGGATGTTCTGGTAAAATACCCTGGTCAAATGGAAAACCAATTACAGCAGTGGCAAAGGTACCCCTGGCAGATTGTAGCCGGTAGCCACTATGCTTGAGTTTAGTATCATGGGAAGCATCATTGCAGGTATAGGTTGCCCCGGTCTCTTCCCCGATAAAAGTACCCATTTCATAATACTTCAAAAGGGAGGTGATATGACCGGTAGTTGAGAAACACATCCCGTCAATCAGGTAGTACTGGCTTCCTTTAAAAGGATTCTCTGCCATGGGAAGTGGTTTATTCAGCCTGGCATATTTCCCGTAAGGCTGCCTGAAATAGATGACCGGCTTTTCTTGAAGGTAAGCCAGCAGGTGGCTGGAACAAAAAGGATCTCCTCCATCATTTCCCCTCATGTCGATGACCAGGTTTTGTATATCATGGTCGTGAATCACCTGGAATGAACTGTCAATGAACCTGTTGAATCCTTTATTATCGTCATAATACGCAAAAGTCCTGATGGTTAGCAAAGCAGTCTGTTCATCCTTCAATTCCATTATAAGATCTTCTCTTCTGATTGTACCGGAAGCTACTAATGAGTCCCGGTGTGCACTTATGACCATGCGTGATAAAGGTCTCATGTTGATCTTTCTTTCCATGCCATCTTCCCGGACCACTATCTCAAATTCCTCAGGATATCCATAATTCAGTGCGTAGAGAAAAGGAAATACATTGTTCAGCCTTCTGTATCTTTTGGTCATGATAAAACCATCCGACCATATGTTTTCAAGCATTTCATCAACCAGGCAGCAAGCATTCTGGCCATTGATTGACATAATCTGACTACCGTATGCTACCGGAGATTCCTGGTTATAGCTATGGATCACAAACAGTTGTCCATCCCTTGCATGAACACCCAGCGGAAACATTCGTTGCAGTGCCCTGTCCCAATACCCGTCGGGTGACCACAGGGATGTATGTCCGCAACCCACCCTGGCAACAAGGGGAACAAGTATGCAATAAAACTCCTGTGTGGTCATGGAATCATCAATCATCCTGGAATGCGCCTGGAACAAACTATCAAATGTTTTTTTTGAGGTGAATCGGTATAGCTGTGGATGGCTTTCCTCCAGGAATTGCCTGAATTGTTTTAAATCAGCCTTAAGTTCTTTTATGCTAAAATTTTCCTGCTCAGTTTGTTCTTCCTGATTGCCTGATGATCCCGTCACACAGGAAGGTGCCGGAAGGCCGATAAACAATATGATAAAAAATACTGAAAAGATCAGCATAAATTTTTTCATAAGGCTGATTAGTAATCTGTTGAGTATTATTACCTTTACAATAAAGATACAGAATTAATATAACAGTCATGAAAACCCTGCTGCTTTTACTTGCCATCAATTTGTCATTTATAAATCCTATGGAAAATAATCCTGCTAAAGATGTCTTTGACACAGGGGACGGAAAGCTGAGCATCTCTTTTATCGGGCATGGTACGCTCATATTCGAATACAATGGTATGGTCATTCATATTGACCCGACCATGCGTGAGTCCGATTATTCCAAAATGCCTGATGCGGATTTGATCCTGGTCACACATCATCATGGAGATCACCTGGACCTGACAGCGATAAATCATATCATCAAAGAAGATTGTCCCGTTGTAATGACACAATCATGCCTTGAACAGCTTGAGGATTTTAAAGGAGCCGTCATCATGAAAAACGGCGACCAGAAAACCATTAAAGGCATCCCTATTGAAGCCATTCCCGCCTATAATATTGAACATAAACAGTCAAACGGACAGGCATATCATCCAAAAGGCATTGGGAATGCTTATGTGGTAAGCATCGGAAACCTTAAGGTATTGATTGGGGGCGATACTGAAAACGTTCCGGAAATCAAGGCCCTGAAAGATATTGACATTGCCTTTTTGCCGATGAATCTGCCCTATACCATGACCCCTGAAATGGTTGCAGATGCTGCCAGGGCCATTCAGCCCAAGATCCTGTATCCTTATCATTTTGGCAAAACTGATCCCCAGGAATTGGCAGACCTGCTTAAAGATGAGAAAAACATCGAAGTGAGGAAACGGAACCTGGAATAGAACCTGCATCCTGATCAATGAGGTCCCTGATCATTCCTTTATCAATCCCTGACCCTCTATCCAGGGTGCTCCAGCCTCTTTAAGTTCCTTCTCATGCTGAGGAAGGTTCACTTCAATGATTTCCTCCAGGTTTTGTTTTATTTTCGCCAGTTCCGATTTGCCGGTCTCCAGGGATTGCTTATGCAATGTTGTGGGTCCATAGGTCGTAGCTAAACCATTCGCAGCAACGCTGAGTCTCTGTCCCGGTGTAGGCGGACCGCTTTCTCCAATTTCGCTTGCAGATGGACTTCCATGCATGAGAGAGTAGAGATCCTTCAGTTGCTCCGAGGAGTTATGGATCTTTAATTCCAGTTCCTCCGCTTCCCTGTCCAGCGCCAGGAGAGCTTCCTGCATGGACTTTATCCGTTTCACACTTTTATCAAGTTCCAGGGAGGTGGCCTGGTAATCCTGCTGGAAAGCGTCAAATTCTTTCTTGAATGCCATTTTTTCGGCATCGGAAGCTCCTTCCAGGGCTCCGCTATACAGTGGTTTCACTTCAAAGCGCTGGGGACCGGATAATTTCGTCAGCTTTCCGTCAACGGATTTTGTGAGTTCTACTGTATATGTCCCCGCCATGATCATTGGTCCAGGTGAAGATCTCTCCTCCGCCCATTCAATCCCACTTTTGGATGCGGACCGCAGGTTCCAGCTCACCCTGTGAATGCCTTTTGAAGCCTTGCCCTCTACGATATTTACAAGATTTTCCCGGGCATCTTTGATGGTTAACCGGATTTTGGGTTCTTTCTGAAGCTTTTCTGCATCCAGCTCTTCCCATCCAGGGAAGGGAATATCCTGGCCTTCCTTGTTCAGTTTCTTTTCTTTTTTCTGCCTTTCAGCTTTCAGGGATGGAATGTCTTCTGGTAAATAGTAGGAGAAGATGGCGCCTAAGGGTGGATTTTCTGCTACATACTGGGATGCTCCTGACCCTCCCACCAGTATTGACTTGGGAACATACAACCAGGTCTCTTTCACAGGAAACAGGATGGATTCATCTGCCAGGCCGTCGGTTCCCACCTCCCTCAGTGGTGAATAATCATCAAGGACGAAAAATCCCCGCCCGAAAGATGCACATACCAGGTCATTCTCCCTGCGTTGAATGGTCAGGTCCCTGAAGGAAATGGTCGGAACCCCGCCTTTAAGCTTGATCCATTTACTTCCCCCGTCCGGGGTGAAATAAATACCGTATTCAGTGGCGGCAAATAATAACTCCTTTTTGACATGATCCTGCACCAGTCGCCAAACCATGGTATTCTCCGGAATATTTGATGAGATAGATGTCCAGCTACGGCCTGCGTCTGTACTTTTCAAGATAAAGGGTCTGTAATCTCCGAATTTATGATTATCAAGCGCCGCATATACTGTTTTGGCATCGAAAAGATCTGCCCTTATATCATTTACAAATGCAGTGGACGGAACACCATCAATACCTCCGACTTCCAGTTTCCACCATTTCTCGCCACCATCTTCGGTCACCTGTATGAGCCCGTCATCAGTGCCGGCATAGATCAGTCCCTCCTGAATGGGAGATTCCGCCAGAGAAGTGACTGTGTTGTACTCCGACATGGCACTTAAATCCCAGGGGTTGTCCCAGCTTTGCTGCCTCCCCATGATGGGAAGGGACATGCGTTCCTGGTCCCTCGTCAGGTCCCCTGATATAGAAGTCCAGCTGTCCCCACGGTTATCTGATCGCCACACCCTGTGGGAAGCAAAGTATATCCTTGCCGGGTCATGCGGACTCACCAGTATTGGAGAATCCCAGTTAAACCTCTCTGGGCCCTCTCCTTCACCGGGTTGAGGCATGATCAGGATCTGTTCCCCGGTAATCCGGTCAATGCGGTGTAGTCCACCCTGCTGGGTCTCTGCATACATAATGTCAGGATTACCGGGCTCGGTCGCCGTCTGGTGCCCGTCTGCACCCAGTATTTTAAACCAGTCGGCATTAGTGATGCCATGTCCGTTCACCGTACGCGAGGGTCCGCCATGCGAACCATTGTCCTGGGTCCCGCCATAAATGAAATAAAATGGTTCACTATCATCCACTGCCAGTTTATAGTACTGGGTAACCGGTAGGTTTTCGACGAAACGCCAGGTTTCCGCCAGGTCGTAGCTCTCGTATATCCCGCCATCAGTGCCTATCAGCAGATAACCGGGATCATCCTTACGAAAAGCGATGGCATGATTGTCAGAGTGTTTTTTATCCTCTTTCAGTTGACGGAAGGTTTTTCCATGATCGTCCGAAACCTGGATACGCACATCCATCAGGTATAATCTGCCTTCAGCGTGTGGTGATGCAAATAATTCCTGGTAATAATGAGGACCGGTGGCCCCTGATACCGTATTTGATTGTTTTGTCCAGGTCGTACCTCGATCGGCGGACATATATACCCCACCTGTTCGCCTGTCCAGTTCAATGGCTGCATACACCATATCCGGATCCTGGGGTGATACTGCAAGGCCTATTTTTCCCATATATGATTTAGGAATGCCTTCGGTTAGTTTTTCCCATGTTTCTCCACCGTCCTTACTGCGATGTATGCCCGATCCCGGACCCCCTCCAATATAGGCAGCAACGTTGCGATGCCGCTGCCAGGTAGCAGCATACATACATTCCGGATCCCGCGGATCAACCACAAGATCGGTAACCCCGGTCCATTCATCATCACCGAGAATCCTTTTCCAGTTTTCTCCCCCATCGATGGATTTAAAAATTCCACGCTCTCCACCTTTCTTCCACAGGGGACCCTGGGCAGCCACGTAAACAATATCGGAATTCCCGGGATGGATGATTATCCGGGCAATATGTTCAGAGGATTTGAGCCCCATATTCTTCCAATGCTGTCCCCCGTCTGTGCTTTTATAAACCCCATCGCCGATACCCACATGCCTTCCTCCGACATCCTCACCCGTCCCAACCCAGACTGTGTTGGGATTATTCGGATCAATACTCACACAACCGATGGAATAAACAGGTTGGGAATCAAATACCGGGGTCCAGGTAACACCTGAATTTATGGTTTTCCATACCCCACCGGATCCCACGGCCGCATACCAGATATTGTCATTTTCCGGGTGAATGGCTATGTCAGCAATTCGTCCGGAGGTGAATGCGGGACCAATGTTCCTAAATTTCAATCCGGCTAAAGGATCTTCTGATGATTTTGAAGGAATTTCATCCTGTGCAAATAGACTTGCACTTGCAAGCAGCAGAACAAATACAATTTTTTTCATTTTATGAATGTATTAAGGATATTTTGCACTAATGTTCCATTTACAGATAGGTCACATCAATGCTTCGTTAAAAAAAATCGCCAACGAAAATTAAACAAAACGCTACTTGATTTGTCTAAACATCAAATTTAACTTTTAAAGACATGAAAACAATTAACAAAAACAAAAGTAGTTTTCCGAGACCTTTCAGATTTGCCATATATATTTTATTAGTTACCATTGTAGGGTTCATGAACTGGGTAGTTATCTATGCAAATGATCCCCCAATGGATGCAACACCAAACATCGAGATACGACTTGCTGAGGCTTTGGCACCCTTGTCGGATCCTGAGCCAGAGTTGGAAGATTGGTTATTGGCCTTATCCGGTACCATCATCAGTGACAGCCAGGAAGCAAATACCAACCTGGAATCACGCCTGGATGAAGCCTTGGAACCTGTTGATGACCTTGAACCCGAGTTGGAAGACTGGCTGTTGAATTTTTCTGATGACGAAATATCAGCGGCTGGCAAATAAGAAGAAATCACGACTGACTGTAAGGGATTCATTTTGTAGAAGATGGATCCCTTCTTAGTTTTAAGAGTTCCTCACCTTTCCTGCATCAGGATTTTTATTATCTTGGTATTCATGGTACCCCATAATATTAAAAACATGAAGAAGGCATTTATCCCTCTATTGTTATTGTCCTTTGTAATTTCCAGTGCCCAGTCAATCCATGATAAAGAAGATGTCAAAGCCATTATGGACAGGGTAAATAAATACCAGTTTGAAAACCCCTGGCAGGAATTTGATGATAACTGGATACGTGGCACCTATTATGCCGGTGTCATGGCATGCTATAACGCCACCGGGGACAAAGCGTACCTGGATCAATGTGAAGCATTTTGCCAATCCTTGAACTGGAAACTTCCTGCTTTGCCTCCGGATCATAAAGCCAGTGGGGTGAACCTGCTGACATGCGGACAAACCATGCTGGAGTGCTACATGGTTAAAAAGAAAAAACACAAGATTGAATCCATCAGTGCCCACCTCGAAGATCCCGACATCAAGAACCCTGTCTCCAATCCCTTAGAATGGTATTTTGAAGGGGGAAGGCGCTATGTTGATGGATTGTTTACCGGGCCACCCACGCTGGCTATGCTATATACTGTTACCGGTGAGGATAAGTACCTGCAATGGATGGAAACCTGTTTCTGGGATGTCTATGGGAGATTGTACGATATCAAGGAGAACCTTTTCTACCGCGATCATCGTTTCTTCCCGGATTGTATGGAGCAGCGAGTAAATGATCCTGGCTGGGAGGGAAATCACCAGGTAACTGCCGCAGGTAAAAAAGTCATATGGTCACGGGGAAATGGATGGGCCTTTGCGGGAATTGCAAGGATCCTGAAATATCTCCCAAGGGATCATCCAAGCTATGAGAGATACGAACAGGTATTTAAGAATATCGCCTCTTCACTCGCAGGCAGGCAATCGGAAGATGGATTCTGGTATCCCAACCTGGCAGATCCTGATCATATTCCCCTGAAAGAAACCAGCGGGACAAGCTTCTTTATTTATGGATTGGCACATGGGATCAATACAGGGGTATTGGATAAAAACGAATATTTGCCGGTTGTCGAAAAAGCATGGAAATCTGTTTGCGATGCTGTAAGTAATGAAGGTAAAGTCCAGTGGGGACAGAAAGTTGGCGATCGTCCGGTAATGCATCAAAAGGAAGACTCACATGAATATATTTCGGGCACCTTTCTACTAGCAGCAAGTGAAGTCTACAAACTTTGACATCCTCCATCACCTAAAGGAAATGGATTCCATTGGCTTCTACGAAGCCACGGGCAGTACTTCCTTGCGGGTTCCTGCAGGTTCCTGCTGCCGACCGCTAATGCGATTCGCTTGACAGGCTAACATCTCCGTCTGCCCGACGGTTAGAATATTCTTCGCAGCATTTACATCTGCATTTTCCTCATGACCACAGGCAAGACATTTGAATGTAGCCTGCGACTGTCTGTTCTCATTTGCCGTATGGCCACAACACGAGCATCGCTGTGAAGTATGCCTGGGATTGACTTCAGCCAGCATCCCTCCCCTCCAGAAGAGCTTGTAATCAAGCTGACGCCGAAACTGAAACCACCCCTGGTCCAGAATGGACTTGTTCAACCCGGACTTTGCTTTGACACTCTTGCCTGGTTCTTCGATGGTTCCCTTTGCCGATACACTCATGTTCCTGACCTGTAATCTTTCCATATATACCTTTGCTTGGTTTTCACTTATGTCGGTACTCAGCTTATGAAGAAAGTCCGATCGTACATTCGCTATCGTATGATGAAGCTTTGCTATTTTTCTTTTCTGCTTCTTACAGTTATTTGAACCTTTCTTCATTCTCGATAGTTTCCTCTGCTCCCTGGCAAGTCGATCTTCATGCTTTCTGAAACTATGCACACCATTTATCATGGTTCCATCAGAAAAGGCAGCAAAGCATATTACCCCTGCATCAATACCTATCTCCGAATCAGAAGCATGCTTCCCTATCTCAATCATCTGTTCAACCTGAATGGAAGCAAACCATTGTCCGCCACGGTTTGTGATGGTGATGTTCTTGGTTGTACCGGTTATTTCACAGCTCTTGTAAAAACCTATCCAGCCAATCTTTGGCAGGAAGATCCTGCGGTTATCAATTTTGAAGCCCTGGGGGAAACGAATGCCATCATTCAAGCCTCTCTTCTTGAACACCGGGACTCGCTTCAAAGGCTGGCTTTTATCAAAGCAATCCCTGAAGGCCCTTTCCATATCCTTCAGCTTCTGCTGCAACACCTGTGAAGGACACTCCTTCAAAAAACCGTACTCTTCGGATCGTTTCCACACGGTGAGCCAGAACGCCAGTTCATTATACCAGAGGATCGGTTGCCTCTTCTCTAACCGATCCAAATTCATAGCCAGGCATTTATTCCAGACAAAACGGGCAGAGCCACAATATCGAACCAGCTTGTTCTCAAAATTATTATTGGTCTTGAGCTGT
>Ga0255055_10002149_pt1 | contig 14045 bp, 10 predicted proteins | sample JV7_2_27_MG_FD_188633 | JGI IMG/M metagenome (GOLD analysis project Ga0255055, IMG submission 188633) | Seawater microbial communities from Jervis Inlet, British Columbia, Canada - JV7_2_27 | ecosystem: Environmental > Aquatic > Marine > Inlet | place: Canada: British Columbia | collected...
GGAGAGGAAATGGAGAAAATGAGAGGCGCCTTCATTTCCCGTGCTGTTGGGGATGGTATCGGTAAAAATATAACTGAAAAGGTATTTGAGCAGCTGGCTGCTTTTGCTGCCTATGGGTTCTGTAAGGGGCATGCCTGCGCCTACGCTATCACCGCCTATCAAACGCTGTGGTTGAAGAGCCATTACCCGGCTGAATTCCTGGCGGCGGTATTGTCCAATCAACCCATGGGTTATTACCCGTCTCGTGTCCTCGCAGCTGAAGCAAGGAGGTTTGGAGTCGAAGTCTTGCCACCAGCTATAAACAACTCCTCCGAACATTATACAGTGGAAGAAGGAGCAATACGGGTCAGCCTCAAACAGCTAAAGGGAATGTCCGAGAAAGCACTGGAATCGATATTATCGGCAAGGGCAGAGCGTAATTTCATTTCACTAAGAGACTTTGTACTGAGGACCGATGTCAGTCAATCTATTCTGGAAAACCTGGTTAAAGTAGGCGCCTTTGATTCTCTGGGCGATCGGAATAACCTGCTATTACAGCTTCCCAGGCTATCAGAATTTAAGCACAAGGTGACCAGGGGCGCAGTGTTACTTCTTGAAGATGCTGCGCCCAAAGAAGATAATCCTCTGGATTTCTCTATTGATGATAAAAGATCCAGGTCGTTTATTGAAAGAGAACTGCTGTCGCTGGACCTGTCGGCCCATCCTCTCGACTTCTACGACTCCGATAATGGAATCACCAGAATGAAAGATCTGCCCTCGATTCCTGCTGGCAGGAGGATCAAGCTGGCGGGGTCTGTGATACGTTACCAGACTCCGCCTACCAAGAGTGGGAAGCGGGTAGTCTACGTGATAATGGAAGATGGAACGGGAATAGCAGATGTGACCGTATTCAGCGATGTCCAGGAGAAATGCGGTCAGGTCCTGTTTCGTGAACGTTGGCTAACAGTCCAAGGTAAGGTCCATAGAAGAGGTCAGAAAGCTACCTCTATCATTGCTGAGGAATTGCATCCACTCCGCAGGGCGGCACGCCAAATTGTATCGATTAAAATCTGAGTGGAGAACGGTCGATTTTATGTCAACAACTCTTTTTCGTTCCTTTGCCTCTCTGAGGCTTGAGTAATTGTTAATCATCGATTCAATCGCACAAAAAATCCAAGATAATAGTCTCGTGGAATGGACCTTCTTACTGTTTGACAACAACATCAACAATCTTGCACAATCAATATCAGGATTTAATACTGATAATGAATAGAAGAGCCACAAAGCAAAGAGCCGCTATTCTAAAAACATTGACAAATAACCGGACGCACCCTACAGCCGATCAGATATACGATACGGTAAGACAACAGATTCCCAATATCAGTAAGGGGACTGTTTACCGCAATCTCCAAATACTGCGTGAAGATGGGGCCATTTCGGAATTGAACCTCAATGGTACCCTGAGCAGATACGAGGAAAAACAAGATAAACATTACCATTTCCGATGTGAGAAATGCGGACAGGTTTCTGACCTGGACGAGCCAGTGAACACAGAAATCGATAAAAGGGTATCTGCAAGAACTGGCTTCAGGGTCTCATATCACCAAACGGAATTCCGAGGCTTATGTAAAGACTGCCAATAATAGATAATATAGAAGGAGGGAAACTCAATGGGTAAATCAGTCAAAAGGACTCAGACAGAAAAGAATCTACTAACTGCTTTCGCGGGAGAATCACAGGCGAGGAACAGGTACACTTTCTTTGCCAGTCAGGCCAAGAAGGAAGGTTATGAACAGATAGCAAATATCTTCACGGAAACGGCCGGTAATGAGAAAGAGCATGCTGAGGTCTTCTTCAAGCACCTTGAGGGCGGTGACGTGGAGATTACCGCTGCCTACCCCGCCGGTATTATCGGTAACACGCTGACCAATCTTAAGGCAGCTGCGGATGGTGAAAAGATGGAATGGAGCGAGATTTACGCCGACTTTGAAAAGATTGCCGGAGAAGAGGGATTTGAGGATATAGCCACGTCATTCAAGGAGATTGCCGAGGTGGAAGAGTTCCACGAGGGACGTTATCGGAAGCTGGCCGCCAATATAACCGCTGGTGAAATCTTCAAGAAGAAGACGGTGGTAAAATGGCACTGCACGAACTGCGGTTATATTCACGAAGGTACTGAGGCTCCCAAGGAATGCCCGGCTTGTAAGCACGCACAGGCATACTACGAGCTTTTAGCGGAAAACTATTAGTGTTGGGTAATAGACAAGAAAAAGGGAGGAGAAAGATGCCAAGAAATGATGACACAAAAAGGAAACCAACTAGTTTTGCGGGTAGCGGTACAACGAACCCGGACTGGTGGCCGAACCGGTTGAAACCTGAGATTCTGCACCAGCATTCATCCAAGTCCAACCCGATGGGCAAGGATTTCAACTACGCAGAGGAGTTCAATAGCCTCGACCTGGCGGCTGTGAAGAAAGATCTAGCAGCACTAATGACCGAGTCGCAGGACTGGTGGCCGGCGGATTTCGGCCACTACGGCCCGTTGTTCGTCCGTATGGCGTGGCACAGTGCAGGCACATACCGCATGGGTGACGGACGCGGCGGTGGCGGCAGGGGTCAGCAGCGCTTCGCGCCGCTCAACAGCTGGCCGGACAATGTGAACCTCGACAAAGCGCGCCGATTGCTCTGGCCGATAAAGCAAAAATACGGACGGAAGATCTCCTGGGCCGACCTGATGATCCTCGCTGGTAACGTTGCCCTGGAAACGATGGGATTCAAGACCTTCGGTTTCGGTGGCGGTCGAGAGGACGTCTGGGAGCCAGATCAGGATGTCTATTGGGGCACCGAAAGCGAGTGGCTTGGAGACAAGCGCTACACGGGTGACCGAGAACTCGAGAATCCCCTCGCTGCCGTGCAGATGGGCTTGATTTACGTCAATCCGGAAGGCCCCAACGGCAACCCTGACCCAATCGCGGCGGCCAAGGATATTCGCGAGACATTCGCGCGCATGGCGATGAACGATGAGGAGACGGTGGCTCTCATCGCCGGCGGCCACACCTTTGGCAAAACCCACGGCGCCGGTGATGCAAAACACGTTGGATCTGAGCCGGAAGCAGCACCCATCGAGGAGCAGGGCCTCGGCTGGAAGAGCAGCCATGGCACGGGCAAAGGCCGCGACGCGATCACCAGCGGTTTGGAAGCCATCTGGACCACCACGCCCACGAAGTGGAGCGCCAATTTCTTCTGGAACCTGTTCGGTTTTGAATGGGAACTTACGAAGAGCCCGGCCGGTGCGCACCAGTGGCAGCCGAAGGGTGGTGCAGGTGCTAATACAGTGCCAGATGCTCATGATCCAGAAAAGCGTCACGCGCCATCAATGCTGACCACGGACCTTTCTTTGAGGTTCGATCCTGAGTACGAGAAGATTTCGCGGCGCTTCATGGAAAATCCGGATGAGTTCGCAGACGCGTTCGCCAGGGCATGGTTTAAGCTGACTCACCGTGACATGGGTCCGCGTGCACGCTATCTCGGCCCAGAGGTCCCAGCAGAGGAACTGATCTGGCAAGACCCCCTCCCTACCGTCAATCACAAACTGATTGATGCACAGGATATCGCCTCCCTCAAGGGCAAAATCCTGGCTTCTGGTCTGTCCATCCCGGAACTGATTTCGACCGCCTGGGCGTCGGCGTCCACCTTCCGCGGCTCCGATAAGCGTGGTGGTGCCAACGGTGCCCGCATTCGTCTGGCGCCCCAGAAGGATTGGGAAGTCAACCAGCCTGCGCTGATTGCGAAAGTGCTCAAGACCCTGGGGGGTATACATAGGGACTTCAACGGCGCCCAGTCCGGCGGCAAGAAGGTATCGCTTGCCGACCTGATCGTTCTGGCTGGTTGCGCGGGTGTCGAGCAGGCTGCGAAGAATGCTGGTCACAAGGTGACGGTTCCCTTCACGCCGGGACGCATGGACGCCTCGCAAGAGCAAACCGATGCGACTTCTTTCGCCGTGCTAGAACCAGTCGCGGATGGCTTCCGCAGCTACCAGAAGTCTCGCTATGCCGTATCGGCTGAGGAATTGCTGGTCGATAAGGCACAATTGCTCACCCTGACAGCGCCCGAAATGACGGTGCTCGTGGGCGGCATGCGTGTCTTGAATGCTAACTTCGGGCAGTCCCAGCACGGCGCCTTCACCAAACGATCAGAGACACTCACCAATGATTTCTTCGTGAATCTGCTCGACATGGCCACGACCTGGAATGCAACCTCGGAAGAAAAGGACGTGTTCGAGGGCCGTGATCGCAGAACGGGTGAACTCAAGTGGACCGGCACGCGTGTGGATCTGATCTTCGGTTCAAACTCCCAGCTCAGGGCTCTGGCGGAAGTCTATGCAAGTTCGGACGCGCAGATGAAATTTGTTCATGATTTTGTAGCGGCCTGGAATAAAGTGATGAACCTTGATCGCTTCGACCTTACCAGATCGTAGTATAAACGCTTTCGCGGGCTTCTTAGAAGTGTTCTGCACTATGAATCAGATAATATCATTGATAAATCAACTGGGCCAAGCGATTTGAGTGATTGTTCAACGGTTAGGATAAAGCAAAGAGCACCGCAACGGTAATGATACTATCATCTGTTCCTGCAACTCCGTTTATATGTCCTCCGGGTTTCTGAGCTCACTCCGTAACAGTAAGACGTAGTCTCCTAGTCAGTCTCCGGAAATAGCCACAACTCAATGCCGCTTTGACGGACTCTTCCTCAGCAGTTAGTGCTTATCTATCGTCTGCATAAATGGCCCCATTTAGAATGCTTTGCCGTGCCTAGCAGAAACGTCCCTCATATAGCTTCTTCAGTCGTTCTTAGAGTGCTGCTGCTCGAATAGATGTTTACTGAAACCGAATCTTGTACAATGATATATAAACCATGAACGAAGAACTAATCGCCCCGTGCGGGATGAACTGCGGTGTATGCGTCAGCTACCTGGCGCTAACACATGACCTGAACAAGAGAGGATTCAAGAAGAGATACTGCCCCGGTTGCCTGCCACGTGGCAAGAACTGCGTTTTCATGAGTCACCATTGCAGCCTGGTTGGGAAAGGACTGGTACGGTTCTGTTATGAATGCCAGAATTTCCCCTGCCGCAGGCTTAAAGCACTCGATAAGCGTTACCGAACCAAATACCATATGAGCATGATTGAAAACCTGGAATACATCAGAGACAAAGGTATTGATAAATTCCTTAAGAAAGAACAGGAAAAGTGGCGATGCCCTGATTGTGACGGAGTAATATGCTGCCATAACGGATTGTGTTTGAACTGTGATCTTGATAAGTTAAGACGAAAGAGAACATACCTTTGGGGGGAGACATGATAAAAAAAACTGGCGTGAGAAATTAGAGGATAAAGCTTCTCTACCCAAAGTACTCAAGCTGGAAACGAGATTTCCATGTTACAACGCCGTACACAAAATGGGTGCTGAAGCCGGCGATGAGGTCGTTCTGGTAAACCCTTCGGAGATAGTGGATATTATGAAACAGGTACCGGAGGGTAAACTAACTACTATTGTTGAAATATGTATGAAGGTAGCCAGGCGGCATGACACAAAAGGTTGCTGCTCCCTAACCACAGGCATCTTCATTATGACAGCAGCCAATGCTGTAGAAGAAGCCCGCCAGGAAGGTAAGTTGCTGGATATACCTTACTGGCGGACGCTTAAAGCAGCTGGCTACCTGAATCCGAAATATCCCGGTGGCCAGGAGGCACACAAGAGACTGCTGGAACAGGAAGGATACAAAGTCGTGCAGAAAGGTAAGAAATACTTAGTACAGGACTTTCAAAAATACCTTATATCGTTATGAGATTATATTTGAGCTACCAAAGGAGTTGGCTGTGACGGGTGAGCAATTTCATTTCCCGGTTGGATACCATCAATTCCACAAAGACCAGGTTTTCAATTTCCAATTGAACCGCTGGTATTCCTTGAGGTATGCGAGATTTGAGGACATGAAGGAGGCTGGGCAAAGGATAAATACCTTCGAAGAATGGAAAACGGAGATGCTGAAACTGGCAGAGAAAGCGGTTGCCGAAGATAGATTGATGAATGCTGCCTTCTATTACCGGGCGGCTGAATTCTACACTCTGTTGGGTGATCCCGATAAAGAACCTTTATATGACAAATTCATCGACTTGTTCTACCGGGCTTTTGAAAACGATGTGATTGAAGAATTAAAAGTACCATATGCGGATACGTACCTGCCAACAATCAGAATCCCGCCCACCAATGCAGAGAAGAAAGGGACCATAGTCATGCACGGTGGTTTCGATTCTTTTATTGAGGAATTCTACTCCTGGATGAGATATTTCTCTGAACATGGCTACGAGGTGATTTCCTTTGAAGGCCCCGGACAAGGCGGAGCTCGCAAGAAATTTGGACTGGCGCTGGATTGGAGATGGGAAAGACCAGCGAAGGCTATTTTAGATTACTTCAAGCTCGATGATGTCACCTGGCTGGGGATATCCATGGGCGGATGGTTCTGTTTCAGGGCTGCTGCATTCGAGCCACGTATTAAGAGGGTCATGGCCTCGAGTATTGCCTTTGATTATATGCAGGCTCCGAACTTTCTAGCACAGCAATTGGCGAAGTTATTCTTCATACGTTTTCGAAAGCTAACAAATCGGTTGACCCTACGAAAAATGTCAAAGGACAAAATGCATGCCTGGTCAGTAAGTAACATGATGTACATTGCGGATAAGAAGACTCCCGTGGATGCTATGGACGTAGTCTTGCAGCTCAACGAGAGGAATCTGCATTCTGAGATGGTAAAACAGGATGTGCTGATTCTTACGGGACGAGAAGATCATTTCATTCCTTTTAAGATGCACGATATGCAGATAAAGGCACTAACTAATGCTCGATCGGTAACCGGCAGGGTCTTTACCAGAGAAGAACAAGCTCAGAATCACTGCCAGATTGGAAACGTAGGTCTTGCCCTTGATGTCATGGTCAAATGGATTGAAGAGAAATCATAGCAAATATCACGAATAGTTATAGACATGCAAGATCCTAAATCGAAATACCGTAGGGAGGAATATACAGCCCTTGTAAATCGCGTTATCGATTACATAGAAGCCAACATTAGTGAAGACCTGTCATTGAAAGAACTGGCTGATGTTGCTCATTTCTCCCCTTTTCACTTTCATAGGATATTTCGCGGTATGGTGGGCGAGACACTGAATGATTTCATACAGAGGATTCGCGTTGAAAAGGCTGCAGCCAGGCTTGTGCTTAATCCCAAGAAGTCCATTACAGAGATAGCCTTCGATTGTGGATTCTCCAGTTCATCTGCGTTTGCCAGGTCATTTCGTGAAACATATCGTATGAGTGCAAGCGATTGGCGTTCGGGTAGCCACCTTCAATATAACAAGAATAGCAAAGTAAAAAGCAGAGATAGACAATCTGTCGGCAATATCGGGAAAGACTTTGATGTTTCCCTCTACTATAATCAAGACATAAAAACTCAACTATGGAGGGTAAAGATGAAGAACAAAGAAATTCAGACAAATGTCGAAGTGAAGGACATGCCGGAGTTACATGTTGCCTATATCCGGCACATTGGTCCTTATAAGGGGGACCAGGAGCTTTTCGGTAGGCTCTTCAATAAACTAATGGCATGGGCTGGTCCCCGAGGTTTATTGCGCTTCCCAGAGACGCACGTAATGACGATGTACCACGACAATCCGGATATCACGGACGAGAGCCGGCTCAGAACCGATGCCTGCATTACGGTTCCTGAAGATACACAGGTTGAAGGCGAAATCGGAAAGGCTAAAATCCCGGCAGGCAAATATGCAGTAGCACATTTTGAGATCACGCCGGACCAGTACCAGGATGCATGGAATGCAGTCTACGGAGGATGGTTACCTGAAAGTGGCTACCAGCCTGAAGATGGTCCCTGCTATGAGCTCTACCTCAATGATCCAAAGCAGCATCCAGACGGCAAACACGTGGTAGATATCTGTGTGCCTGTAAAACCACTGTAATCGAACAAGGTGGTAACTGTTCAACAACAAAACGGACTTCTGTCTTAATTAGAAATATGTGGTGTATGACAAAGCTTGTTTTATTAGTTGACAATCCAGGCGCTTATTACTAAAACCGTGTAATTCACACCTGCGGTTCCTTCACCATTTCCCACATAGGAAGACCCACTACCGGTAGAGTGATCTTCTTGAGCAGCTTGAACCCGAAGTGTTCATACATCCTCATATTCTCTTCTGTTTCAGTCTCGAGATACAGGTGGTGCGCTTCTCGTTCGGATTTCTGAATTGCTGCATCTATTAGCTTCCTTCCGAATCCCTTACCCTGCAGCTCAGTAGCCACGCCAACAATCAGCACGTACAGATAGACACAACCAGCCATATGCTCACGGCGGTCTTCGGCAAGCGGTTTGAAGATAGATCCCATCTTCTTCCCAACATTCAATCCCATTCTAATCGCCGAACCCATGCCTCCGCTACGTATCATGCCCCATGCATTCATGTCGGCATACCTTCCTGGGAGCCATCCTATGACGCCCTCCAAGTCTTCCGAGGAAGCATAAACCTCACCATACTTCAGACAATACCTTACAGGCGCCTCAAAGACGGCGCGAAACCGCTTCCCCAAATGGGATTCCCCTGCACAGATCTTGCTCCAGACCGGATCATGCTGAAAGGCATCGGCCAATACCTTTGAGGCCTGAACGATGTCTCCCTTCTGTACTCTATATAGCATTCGTTCCTCCTTCTTCGCGCTATAGTCAGGAAGCTCGGCAATCATATCGCACTATCCACACAACCAATGCCCGTGGCAAAACCTGCACCCCACATATCTACTGCTCCCCTTTTCTACCGAAATATGTTACGCCTAGAGTGACCAATCCTATACAATTGAAAATGGCAAATAGCAGAGTTGGGGCTCTGCCCCAATCAGCAACAAACTCATTCACCAGAAGACCAATAGTTCCTATTATCAGTAGGATAAAAGCTGTCAATTTGATGGCTTGACTCATATGAATACCCCACGACTAGGCATCACCCTTGATCAGGCTCTAAATCTAATCTCATTTGGAGTCACATTTTCTAACAGGATATTGACTCCATTTATTCTGATTTCGCTGCAGTTTTTAGGGAAATATAGGTTCCAGGAATATCCCCGATATACGAATTCCCATCTCACTTGTACAATAGAAAAAACATTTTCGGATGGCATTCCAGCATAAATAATGCGGTCTTTCCCTAATCCTAGTTTATGCGTGTCACCCACTGATAATACAACTGTCCTATCCATTGCTCCTCCTTTTCGACTTCCAGATGCTGTATCAATTAACCATGGGCATCTGTAGTTTCGGCCATTATACCACCAAGCAAAATAAACGTTAGAACGTTCAACGGGTAGAATGACACTCGAAATATCTTACCTTCAAGGACGCCTTGAGCGTTTCACAGCTTTGATAATTTCATGAGCTAGCAGGAATATGGCGGCTGCGGCGAACACACTTACCCAGTCGCTGAGGGTCAAGGGAGCAAATCCTAACAACCTGTTGATGAAAGGAGCGTATATCACCGTTAACGTGAATCCGATTGAGATTACAATCGACCATAGTAGCTTCTTGTTACTCCAAAAATTCCTGTTGAAAAATGAATCGTAGTTGTATCTTCTAGATAAGATATTAGTGAACTGACAGAAGACAATAGTAGCGTAACTTAAGGTAGTAGCCCTTGAGTACAGAACATGTGTCATTGTAAGTTCAGCACCCGTGCGCCCCATGAACACCACGAAATTTATGAAAGCAAGAGCTCCCATCAGAAATCCCAGGGACAGGACCTCAAACATTGTGTTCCTGTTCAGGATGTGTTCTTCCTGTCTTCGCGGTGGAGAGGTCATCAGGTCTTTCGAACCCGGGTCAAAGGTAAGAGCGGTAAGCGGTAGTATCTCTGCCAGCAGGTCAATTGCCAGTATTTGAATAACCAGAATTGGGATTGGCCAACCAAACAAGGCTACTCCGGCCAGCCCCAGAAGAACGATAGATAGTTCCCCGCCATTGCTGGTTAGAGATGCGATTATCGTTTTCTTTAGATTGTTGTAGATAGTTCTGCCCTCTCGTATTGCATATACAAGTGTTGAGAAGCTATCATCCAGCAGTACAAGTTCAGAAGCTTCCTTGGCCACGTCAGTACCAATACTCCCCATGGCAACGCCAATATGGGCACTCTTCAGAGCCGGGGCATCATTGACGCCATCTCCCGTAACTGCCACCACTTCCCCTTTACTCTTTAACGCTTTCACAATTCGTAGTTTGTCCTCCGGTGAAACTCGGGAGAATATAAGAGACTGATTATCTTCCATAATTTGTGCGAGTTGTTCATCCTTGGTTTCAGACAACTCTTCTCCGGTAATTACCACTACCTCTTTGTTTTGAGGGGAGAGGTCGATTTGCTTTCCTATCGCCTGTGCTGTGATGGCATGGTCCCCGGTCATCATAAAGGTTTTAATATGGGCTGCATGCGCATCGTCTATTGCCTCTTTAACACCTTCCTTGGCAGGGTCATTCATTGCCATCAATCCCAACAAAATGATGTTTTTCTCCACATCTTCCATTTCGTAATCACGTTTATTATCGGCCAATTCCCTGTATCCAAATGCCAGGACACGCATCGCCTTCCTGGAGTATTCGACGTTTAGCTCGTTCAACATCTCAACATCTTTCTCTGTTAGCCTGGCCGCTTCACCTCGCTTGTAGATGTATTTGCTCACTGCTAGAACGGAACCGATTGCCCCTTTCATGCAGAGAACTTTCTTATTGCCAAACTGCCGGATAGAACTCATCCTCTTACGCTCGGAATCGAATGGGAACTCCTTGAGCTCAGGGTTTTCTTCGTCCTCTTTGGGCGAGTGTGTCCCTAGCTTTGTTGATACAGTGATAAGGGCAGCCTCGGTTGGGTCGCCAATGGGATACCACCCTGGGTGATCATCATCAGGTTCATGAATTTCTGCATTAGATGCCATGGTGGCGGTATCCAGTATGATTTCTATTCTCTCGATATCCCGCCCTGTCAGTTTCTTGCCTTTTGAATCCAGTATGTCTCCCTCTGGTTCATAACCGACTCCCGAGACTTCATATTGATGGCCATCAAACCAGATGTATCTTACGGTTATTTCATTTTTAGTAAGCGTGCCCGTTTTATCCGTGCAAATAACATTGGTTGATCCCAGGGTCTCTACAGATGATAGTCTCTTAATAACAGCATTCTTCTTGGCCAGACGGGCTACACCATTGGATAGTGCTAAGGTTATTTGCATGGGAAGCGCCTGGGGAACAACAGCAACTGCAAGGCCCAGGGCGTAGATGAGCCCTATGTTAATACCCAGCCCTTGCCACATGGTAACTCCAAACAGTATAAGAGCGACTATTATGGCAAAAACGGTGATTCTGTTGGCAATAGACTGCATTTCCAGTTGCAGGGGAGATTTCGACTTTTTTTCTTCCTGTGTCAGACCCGCGATTCTCCCCAGTTCCGTATTCATCCCTGTGGCGGCGATGACCCCTTTTGCATTACCTGTAGCCACGGTCGTACCCAGGAACGCCATATTGTCACGGTCTGCCAGAGATGATTTCTTCTTTATTGTGTTACTGTTTTTTTCCTGGGGCATTGACTCTCCGGTCAGCGAGAAATCATTGGTTCTCAGATCAAACGATTCAATTATGCGAACGTCGGCGGGAACCTTGTCGCCTTCCTCGAGGTATAAAATATCCCCGGGTACCAGCTCTAACTGCGGCAGTTCAGTCAACTCACCGTCTCTATATACTTTAGCGGGAGATTGCACCAGCTTCTTCAGGGAATCCATGATACGTTCCGCCTTATGTTCCTGAAAATAACCGATGCCCGCGTTTATTAACACAATGATGAACATAATGGAACCACCGCGAAAATCGCCGATGGCAAAGGAGATTATTCCTGCGATGATGAGTATAATTACAAGCACATTTTTGAATTGCAGCAGAAACTGTAGCCACCTAGGCGTTTTTGCCAGAGTGACCAGCTGATTTTCACCATATTGGGTCAGCCGTTTTCGAGCGTCCGTGTTCGAAAGACCATTCTCACCGGTGTTAAGAGCCTCGAAGCAGTCTTTGACTGTTTCTAGATAGAAATCACTTGGTTCCGGCATCGCAGCGTATTTCCCTGCCATTATATGTCGTAAATACAATAATTGATTTATACTACGGGGGTCTATTCTGATTCTACACTATCAACAAAACTCGTTCAGAAAATCCTGCGGCGCAGAACCTTTCCGCTATTATCCGTAGTGAGCTTAGCCTCTAAGCGTTCACTTGGAATGATTCTCTGGTAGCTTAAATCCCGATTAAACCTGCCTTGTTTGATTCTTGCGAAACGTCTTTATCTCGGGGATGAGAAGAACAAGAACCAGTATGGAGGTAAGAGCATCTGTAATCGGAAATGCCAGCCATGCTCCGTCAAGTTGCCAGTAGTTTGGCAATATGAACACCAAAGGAAGCAGGAACAGAGCCGGCCTGGCTACTGCTGTTACGAATGCCTGAGTAGCTTTGCCAATCGCCTGGAATATTATAGAGCCGACGATGATGAAGCCTATCAGATACACTGCGAAGAAGATGTGCCTGGCAGCATGAGCGGTCAGAACAATAAGTTCGCTATCAGTAGTAAAAACACGAGCAAACAACTCCGGAGCGAAATAGAGAGCGAAGAACGCAATGATGCTATAGCTTGTCGCGGCAATAATGGCTATCTTGATTACTTGCAATGCTCTGTCATAACGCCCCGCGCCGTAATTGAAACCCAAGATAGGCTGCATACCCTGGCCAATGACTATACTTGGCATTATGGCAAATATCATTATGCGCTGAATAAGTCCATAGCTAGAGATAGCTAAATCACCGCCGAAAGCGAGCAGCGTCCTGTTAACAAAAATTACTGCCAGACTCTGGGCTGCTGTCCTGGCAAATGAGGAAATGCCTATGGCGAGGATTGATTTCAGTATATCCCATTTAAGAACCATGTTCTGCAAATGGACTCTCAGGAAACTCTTGCCGGATAAGTAATAACGCAGAAAGTACAGGCTGGTAATGAACTGAGCTATCACAGTCGCCAGTGCCGCTCCTTTCACCCCCATACCAAGCGGTATGATGAATATCGCGTCAAGCGCTATGTTCAAACCGGCACCCATAATCATTCCAATCATAGGAAAACGTGCATTTCCCGTAGCTCTTATCAGAAAGTTTTGTGACATGGCGAAGGTCCTAAAAAGCACACCAATAAGAATGATTGTCATGTAGTCGCGGGCGTGAGGGAGAATAGTCTCCGATGCGCCCATCAGCCTGAGCCATAAGTCGGGATTTGATAGACCGACCATAGTTAGTGCAACGGAGATTATGATGGTAAAGGTTAGAGCATTCCCCAGGGTATGTTCTGCTCTGGCGGTATTACCGGCGCCAATTAACCTGGAGATGAGCGATGCGCCACCCATTCCCGTCATCATCCCAATCCCCATTGTCAACATTTGAATGGGGAAAACTATAGAAAGCGCGGCAATACCGAGGGGACCAACGTAGTGTCCGATAAAAATCGTATCGACCACGTTATAGAGGGCCATCACAAACATGCCCATAAATGCAGGCAGGGATAGTTTCAGCAGCAACCGACCGATTCGGTCATCGTCGAGCACGTTTGCTTCCCTATTATTCATAGAGCTAGACCCTCACGCGTGTGAAGTTCCATTTGAGCAACAAAAAAACAACCTTCACGCAGTCGTTCGATTTCTGAAAAGCCCACCAGCGATTCGCACTGCCAAAGGTTTCAGAATCTTGAAGTGGTAAACTTCTTTTTGTCCTTTTTACATATTACCTGGGCTAAGTCTCTGCCGGACTTCATTGCTGTTGGTAGACCGCCTCCGGGTTCAACCCAGTGTCCAGCCATATAGAAGTTGTCAAGCCGGGGCAGCATCTTACTCATACCCCCGAGTCCTATCTCGGGTGTCCATAGCCAGCCCTCGAAGCTCCC
>Ga0255055_10002150_pt1 | contig 14039 bp, 13 predicted proteins | sample JV7_2_27_MG_FD_188633 | JGI IMG/M metagenome (GOLD analysis project Ga0255055, IMG submission 188633) | Seawater microbial communities from Jervis Inlet, British Columbia, Canada - JV7_2_27 | ecosystem: Environmental > Aquatic > Marine > Inlet | place: Canada: British Columbia | collected...
ACCGATACCAATTCGCCGACCAGCATCATGGATATGATCAGCAAGTATGCCTTTGGAGATGTGGGCGGCGGGGAAGAAAAAGAAAAATAGGATCGTGTTGCGGGTTGCGAGTTGCGGGTTACGGGTTACGGGTTGCGGGTTGCGAGTTACGAGGCTCGGATTTTCGAATTCGGCAAACCCAATAAACTTAATCAACTCAGTCAACTCATTCAACCCAATAAGCGTAGCCAACTAAACGATCTCAACCATCATAACTAACAAAACCATCCAAACGATATTAACGACATTAACGAAAATAACGATCACAACGATCCAAACCATCAAAACGATCATAACCATCTAAACGAATCCCAAGAGGGAGGGCAATATGAAAAAACGAATTACCGGAGTGATACTGACTTTAGCGATATTGCTAGTGATACCGCTTCAAGGTTTGGCTGCAACACCCAAAGAAACCGTGGAAACCGGCGTCAATAAGGTTCTTAAAACATTGGGTGATCCGGCCTTCAAGGCCAAACCCAAAGATCAGCAAATCGCAACAATTGGCGCAGAAATAGATAATATATTCGATTTCAAGGAACTTTCCAGAAGGACCCTGGGTAAGCAATGGAAAAAAATGAGCGCCGGGCAGCAAACAGAATTTGTCGAGTTGTTTAAAGAGCTGCTTCAGGGTGTCTATGCCGATCGGCTGCTGGCTTACTCGGATCAAAAAGTTATTTTTGACAAGGAAATCATGCTAAAAAAAGGTAGGGCCGAAGTTCAAAGTTATCTCCAGACATCGGACGGCAAAAAAATACCGCTGTTTTACCGGCTGACCGATAAAAGCGGCAGCTGGAAGGTTTACGATATCATTATAGAAGGGGTCAGCATGGTCAAAAACTATCGCACCCAGTTCAGGCAGATTCTGGCCAAAGACTCTCCGGATAAGTTACTGGAAATTTTACGGGATAAGGTTAAAAAGAGTTAGCACGACACGCACGACGAAGAACCATAATATAAACACTTGGAATTAGTTTCAGGAGGAGATATGAGCGTTGATCCCGCGAGGAAGGCTTTGTATCTTGTCGCAGTAACTGCATTTGTCGTCGTCTTTTGTGGCTATACCCCTGCCGGGGCTTTTAATAATGAACCCCTAGACAACACCCTGCTTCTTGCTCAAGCGGAAACACCCCAAGGTGAAGTGCCGGATCAAGCCGAGCAAGATGAAGATGACGAATACGATGATGATGAGTACGATGATGATGAATACGCCGATGATGATGTTGATCTGATCTCCGACCCCCTGATTCAGGGCAATACCGATTTTTACAATTTTAACGACACGATGTATTTCTGGCTTCTCAAGCCGGTTTCGCGGGGCTACGGTTTTATTATCCCCGAAGAGCTGCGTGTTGCGGTGCGCAATGTGTTTTATAATATCCGCTTTCCGGTACGCTTTATCAACTGCCTGCTGCAGGGCAAAGGCAAAAAGGCGCAGTATGAATTCGGCCAGTTTTTTATCAACACCACGGTGGGGTTTTTAGGTATTGCCAACGTGGCGTCCAATTATCCGCACCTGCAGCCCAGCAAGGAGGACCTGGGACAAACTTTTGCCGTGTGGGGGATTGGCCAGGGGGCTTATCTGATGGTGCCGTTTTTCGGTCCTTACAGCTTGCGGCACGGCATCGGGGCAGTAGCCGACACGGTTTTTGATCCCATCTTCTGGTTATTCGACGATCTCTATGTGTCATTAGCCATCCGGGCCGGCGAGACGGTCAACGACACCTCCATGCGCATCGGAGAATATGAGGCTTTAAAAGAGGCCGCGATAGATCCTTATGTGATGATCCGCAACGCTTACGTGCAAAACCGAAACAAACTGATTGCAGAATAACAAAAGACAGATGCAGTTGAATTCGGAATTGGGAATGCGGAATGATGAAGCAAAGCGCAGAGAGCATAGAGCATAGCGTATAGAAGGCTGATGGCTGAGGCTCTTGATTTCGGATTTGGGATTTCGGATTTTAGATTTTAAAGAACCAGTGACACCTTATGCCTTGAGCCCTGAACCTTAAACCTTACACCCTATACCATGAACCAATTTGTTTCCAGAGACCAGTAACAAGTAACAAGTGACAAGTAACGAGTAACAAGTAACGAGTAACAAGTAGGGTCGGCCTCCGTGCCGACCAGTAGGCCGGTAACAAGTGACCAGCGACCAGAGGCCAGCGACCGGTGTAACCGTTCAAATCCTGTCAGTGCAATTCCACAGCAGATTCAATTATCCGACACTAAATCCGTCCCGGTTGTTGACATAATCAGATAAGGTATTAAAAAGATAGATAAGGCTTGGTTCCTATCTCAAAATTAAACTACAATTAGTTGCGCTTATTCGGATAGGCACTTTAAACTTTAGGCATTTATCCATAGGAGGTGTCCCATGTCAACTGTAGGAATAGGTCTAATGGGCTTTGGCAGGATCGGAAGAAACCTTTTCCGCATCCTCTACCAGAGCGAGGATATCCGGTTGAGGGCCATCAGCGATATCGCTGACCACAAAGCGCTTGAGTATTTACTTCGATTCGATACGATCTTAGGCCCGTTTCCGGATGAAGTCAGTATAAAGGAAGGCCACCTGTATGTGGCCGGGCGCCAGGTCCCCATGCTGTCTGAACCGGAGCCCGGAGATGTCCCCTGGGGAGATTTAGGCGTGGATGTCGTCATCGAGGCCACGGCCCGCAAGTGGACGCGTGAGCAGCTCGAAAAACATCTCGAGCGCGGGGCCAAAAAGGTGATCCTGTGCGCACCGCCCCAGGACCCGCCCGATATCACGGTGGTGATGGGGGTCAATGACAACCAGTTGAAACCGGAGCACCGGATTGTCTCCAATGGATCGTGCACGGCTCATTGCGCGGCGCCCATTATTAAAATTCTGCACGGCGCCTTCGGTATAAAGAGAGCTTTTTTGAGCACCGTGCACGCCTACACGAACCAGCAGCGCCTGGCGGACGTTCCCTCCGAGGACAAACGTCGGGGTCGTGCGGCCGCCGAAAATATTATCCCCCAGCAAACCGATGCAGCCGGGATGGTTACCCGGCTGATACCGGCGATGGCAGGGCGCATCAGCGGAGGATCCATGAACGTGCCTGTGCCCAACGGCTCGGTGGTGGATCTGGTCTGCTGGCATGAAAAACCGGTAACAGCAGTGGCCCTCAACGAAGTGGTGCGCACCGCGGCATCCACCGATACATGGCGCGAAATCATCGATTACGAGGATGAACCCATTGTCTCCAGCGACATTATTCGCAGTCCCTATTCGGCCACTTTTGATTCGCTGGCGACCATGGTGATGGGAGAAAATGTATCGAAAACCCTGGCCTGGTATGACAATGGTTGGGGATATGCGCACCGCGTGGTGGATCTTATCAACACCTTCACGGTGATGGAAAAGGAGGCGGCATAATGGCTACCCAAATAGGAATAAACGGCTTCGGCCGCATCGGCCGCAGCGTCTTTCGAATTTTAAGTGAGCGCGACGATATCAATGTTGTCTGCATCAACGACCTTTTTGAAAACGAACAGCTGGCCTACCTCCTCAAATACGACACCGTGATGGGTATTTTTAAAAAGGAGGTCAAGGCAACTGAAGATGCTTTGTACGTTAACGATCAAAAGGTGGAGATGACCGAATATCGCGATCCGGCCCAAATACCCTGGAAGGATTTAGGCGTTGATGTCGTCATCGAATCCACCGGTGTATTTCGTGAAAGGGCGACGCTGGAAAAGCATTTAGCCGCCGGGGCCAAAAAAATTCTTTTAACGGTACCGGCCAAAGATGAAATCGATGCCACCATTGTTCTGGGGGTCAATGACGATGAGCTTAAAGCCGAACACAGCATTGTCTCCAATGCCTCTTGTACCACCAACTGCCTGGCGCCGATTGCCAAAATTCTGGATGAATCCTTTGGCATCGAGGAAGGGTTCATCACCACTGTTCACGCCTATACCAACGATCAGCGTCTGGCCGATGTTCCGCACAAAGACTTTCGGCGCAGCAGGGCGGCGGGTGAAAACATCATTCCCACGACAACGGGTGCGGCCCGGGCGGTGGGCAAGGTGCTCCCCCAGCTGCAGGGCAAACTGGATGGTCTGGCCATGCGGGTTCCCGTACCGGACGGGTCCATTGTAGACCTTGTCGCCCGGCTGGGAAGTAAACCATCCGCCGAAGATGTCAACGCTGCGGTTCGCAAGGCAGCCGAGGGACCGATGAAGCAGGTACTCGAATACAGTGAAGAACCGCTGGTCTCCAGTGACATCATCGGCAATCCCCATTCCAGCATTTTCGATGCCATGTCGACCAGTTCGTTGCAGGACGGCTACCTCCGGGTTGTTTCCTGGTACGACAACGAGTGGGGCTACTCAAACCGGGTGGTGGATTTGATCGATAAAATGGCAAACCTTTGATTTCGGATTTGGGATTTGGGATTTCGGATTGGACTGCACATAGGGCAGAGGTCTCTGAATGCGGAAGGTGGAATGGGGAATGCGGAAGTTTTTTTCATTCCGCATTCCGACTTCCCACTTCCCAATTCCGGCATCTGTCCTCTGAAACCAACATGAAAGGAAGATTATGACATCACCGGCTGGTCAAGTAGAATCCATGCGGAGAGATGCCCGGACTGTTTTTGAGGCTGCCCTTAAAGCCGTGGATCCGGTCGAAGCAATTCTGCGACATGTGAGGCTGGAGGATGACGCGCTGCAGGTCGGTGAACACCGATTTGCCTTTAAAGATTACGACCGTATTCTGGTCGTGGGGGCCGGCAAAGCCGGTGCGCCCATGGCTAGGGCGTTGGAAGATCTGCTGGGAGACAATATCGCAGATGGTGTGATGGTGGTCAAGGAAGGACATGGACTGCCTTTGGAGCACATTCGGATTCATGAGGCCAGCCATCCGGTACCTGATGAACGTGGAATTAAAGGCGCCGAAGAGATCTTGTCGCTTGTAAAGGCGGCCGGTGAGCGGGATCTGGTGCTCTGTCTAATATCCGGTGGGGGGTCGGCCCTCCTGGTAGCCCCGGCCGAGGGCGTTACGCTTGAAGACAAGCAGGCGGTTACCAGGCTGCTGTTGGCCTGCGGTGCGGACATCCATGAAATCAACACCATCCGCAAGCATTTGTCCCGGGCCAAAGGAGGCGGACTGGCACGGTTCGCCTATCCGGCTACGGTGGTCAGTCTGATTCTTTCGGATGTCATTGGAGACGATTTGAACGTGATTGCATCCGGACCCGCAGTACCCGATACCAGCACCTTTGAGGATACCCGACGGGTTTTAAAAAAATATGACATCTGGCACCGCGTGCCCGCATCTGTGCAAAGCCGGATTCAGCGGGGGCTGAAGGGCGACATCGAAGATACCCCCAAAGTAGGTGATGCGGTCTTCCAAAAATGTTACACTGAGCTGGTGGGAACCAACATCCAGGCCTTGAAGGCTGCCGGACAACAGGCGGAACAATTGGGTTATCAGACGCTGATTCTATCTTCCACCGTCGAGGGAGAAGCCCGGGAAGTGGTCAAAGTGCTGACGGCCATTGCCAAAGAAGTGCGCGATTCGGGAAATCCGTTGTCAGCACCGGCCTGCATTTTGTGCGGCGGAGAGACCACGGTGACCATCCGGGGAGATGGCAAGGGCGGCCGCAATCAGGAGTTTGCCCTGGCCGCGGCCCTGGGCCTCGATGGAATAGAAAATATTGTGGTACTGGCCGGGGGTACCGACGGCAATGACGGGCCGACCGACGCGGCCGGGGCGATAACGGACGGCAGAACACTGGTACGCGCCCGGGCCAAAGATCTTGATCCTTTAGACTACCTCAGGCGCAACGACTCTTATCATTTCTTTCAGGCTCTGGAGGACCTAGTGATCACCGGACCCACCCTTACCAATGTGATGGATGTTTATATGATATTGGTTGGAAGTACAGAGGACAGATGACAGAAAACAGATGACAGAAAACAGATGACAGAAAACAGATGACAGAAAACAGATGACAGAAAACAGAGGACAGAAAACAGAGGACAGAAAACAGATGACAGAAAACAGAGGACAGAAAACAGATGACAGGAGACAGATGAGTGAGGTTAGATGATAGATTTAGAGACAGTGCAACAGTTTCTGATATCTGACCTCTGACATCTGTCTTCTGTATTTTATTTTATCGGTTTCGTTTTGGAAAGCCACATGTCGGCTTGCTGATTACCGATGCGTTGGATGTCGAATCCGAAGCTGGTGTATTCCGCACTGATTAGAAAATGGTATGTGTGTCCCTTTTCAAAGGGTACTGTTAGGGTCGGTTTGGATACCCCCAGAGAGTGGAAACCGGGTTTAACGTAAAACGTGACGTATTCCCCCGATCGCAGACGGGCGATAATGGAATCGTCCAGCGCCACCTTTAAAGACACCCGCCATCCCATGAGATTATTATCCCGAATAACAAACACTTCAGCAGCTTCGGATTGATTTTCAACAGTTGGAAAGTGCTCGGTCTTACCGTGAGCGCAGGAAATAATAAGCACTGCGAGTGCTGCCAGGGTTACAATTTTTTTCATTCTATGCCCTTTACTAGTGGGAGCGGCTTCCAGCCGCGAAATTAAATGATAAAACCTCTATTTTGATCGCGGCTGGAAGCTGTTCCCACTGGCTATCTTTACTTTGATTTATTATAATGTAAGTAGTGTAGTTTTACAATCCTCAAATCCGCAATCCGCAATCCGCAATCCCAAATCCCAAATTCCCTTTTCACTGTCCCGCCGCTTTTTCTTCAACCAGCTTTTTTATGGCCTCGGCAATTTCACGGCTAAAATCAACAACGGTGCGGCTTTGAGATGCTATCATGGCCTCGATGCTGTCATTTTCAATGGGGTGGCTCAGCACTGTGTGCTCCTGGAAAAGCATATTCTTTCTCTTTTTGTCCAATATTACCCAGCGAGCTCTCAAATGAGCTTTGCCGCCCGGCCTACCGTCAAAGCGGGTCACATTCACACCGATGCTATAATCATAAAACGCTAACTTTGTCCCGGGGAAAATAGCAACTTTTTTGGTATTCAGCCAGAGAGACAAGTTTTCTGCCAGTATCCTGCTGAAATTTTCCGGCAGCGGACCTGCCCAGGAGGCGAAATCGGCAATTTCAACCTCATTTTGGCTGTTGCGGATGACGACATCAGATCGATCAAGGTACATCGCCATTCTAATCGGTCCCACCAGAATACCGATATCACTTAAATCTGCCACCGGTTGCGGCGGCTGTTCTTTGCTGTACATGGAACTCAGGACATAGTTTTTAGTCGGATGGTGGCTACCCCCTCCCAAAAGTGTGCAACCTCCCATGAATAAAAAACAAACCAAGAGAATAGCTTTTGTCGGACGAAAACCCTCAAATTTCATTTTTGACCTTCCCTTCTAATTTTCCCGCGAATTAACGCATCGGGATTGCGTTCGAGATAGTCGGCAAAAGACCTTAAAGATCGGGCCATCAGCGTGATTTCTCTTAGAAATACATCAATCTGAAAGCGAAATTCTGAATTTTCATCCATCATTCCATCTACGGATTCAAGGGCCCCTTCGGCGGCGTTGAGTGCCGCCCGGAGTTCTTTGGTGGTCGTGGTCCAATCGGTTTGAATAGGCTCAATCCGGCTGTTGACATTGTTTACCAGCTTGCGGGCATCATCCGACGTCTGCGTCAAACTGGCGGCCAGCGGATCGACCTGTTTGTTCACATCGCGTAACAGCACCTGGGCGTCTTGCAGGGTTTGATCCACCTGGGCGAACAGCGGACCCACTTTTTCATCGATGTGGCGCAAAAGGTTGCGGGCATCTTTCATGGTTTGTCTGAGATAGCGAAGGGTTTTGGTGACATCAGGCGAATTGATCATCTTATTGATGCCCGTCAGTGAAGATCTGAGATCATCCACGATCTGTTCCAGAGGAATTTGCTCGATCTTTTTGGCAAGTTTCTGAAGACCGGACTGGATGGTCGGAATCTCTTTGATATCCGGTGGAAGGTTAAAGTCCTCCAGGCCGTGAAGCTTGAGTGGTGCATCGGGGTGGAAATCGAGCTGAATGCTAAGCTGGCCGGTAACAATGCTCTGCATTTGCAGCTCAGCTCTGTACCCCGCATCCAGCATTTCCTGATAGATCTTCTTTTCTTCTTCCTTGGTCAGTCCGATGCCGATACCGATTACTTTTTCCGGATAGAGGGTAAAGAGCACAGGAATTTTGAATGCTTGATCGGCTTTTTTAACAAGATCGGCACTTTCAAAATACACGGCAAAGTCATCAACCTTGCCGATTTGAACGCCTCTGAACATAACCGGTGCGCCCACCGCCAGCCCTTTTACCGATCCCTCGAAAAAAGCGACGTAACGATGGGTTTTCTTAAAATAGCGACCGGATCCCAGGAGGACAATTGCCGCCACCAGCAATACAATGGCGCCCACCACGAATAAACCGATCATCGTCTTGTTTGCCTGCTTTGCCATGATTCACTTACCCTTCAGCATGCATTTTTTTAGTTCAAAGCTTTTATTGCTTATGAAGTTCAGGTAACGGGTGTTATATATATTTGTGGGAGCGGCTTCCAGCCGCGATTAAAAAGGCAACTTAGTCATTAGATTTCGCGGTTGGCCTGCGACGAGCTCAGCCGAGCCGAAGCCGCTCCCACAACTACGATTTAATTCCGATAAAGTTATTCCGGAACGCGCAACCCGCAATCTGCAACTCATATAATTCCGCAATCCGCATTCCGCATTCCAAATTCAAGATTGCGACAGCAATCCCTATCCTTCCCCCCGCGTCAAAAATTTATGAACCGTTGGATTATTTGATTCATCCCTTAGTCTCTTGGGATCACCGACTGCAATCATGGTTTTGGTTTCCGGGTCAAGGAATACCGAGTTATTTCCAATGGCGAAAATGCTGGCCAGTTCATGGGTGACGATGACCACGGTGGTCCCGAGACTTTCGCGGAGTTCAAGTATTAAGTCATCCAGCAGCCGAGCACTGATCGGGTCGAGCCCGGCGGATGGCTCGTCAAAGAATACGATTTCAGGATCCAAGGCGATGGCCCGGGCCAGGCCCATCCGCTTTTGCATACCACCGCTGATTTCGGAAGGATAGTAATCATCAAAGCCGGCCAGGCCGACCAGAGCAAGTTTCAATTCCACGATTTCCTGTATTTGCTCCCGGCTTAAATCCGTAAATTCCTGCAGCGGAAGGGCAATGTTCTCAGCCAGGGTCATGGAGCTCCACAGGGCGCCGCTCTGGTATGAAATGCCTATTTTGCGCATGAATTGTTCTCGGGCGGCAGGATCGGTGTCCCAAAAAGAGACGCCCTCATAGAGCACCTGGCCCTTGGCCGGCGCTTTCAATCCGACCATATGCCGCATCAGCGTACTCTTGCCACACCCGCTGCCGCCCATAATAATAAAAATATCACCGCGGTTAATCGTAAACGTGAGATCCCGCTGGACCACAAAGCTGCCATAGGCCATGGTGAGGTCTTTTACGACTATGTGGGGTTCCGGTTCCGTCATTGGTTGCTTCTAACTCTGCTTGTGAAAATTGTTCCTCACGTGGATTTTATGTTTGGTACGGTCTTTTGGTTTCAGGTTTCAGGTTCCAGAGGTTCAAGGTTCAGGGTTCAGAGTTCAAAGGTTGAAAAGTTCGCGCCGCTAAGCGTTTAAAGACGTCAACCCTGAACCCTCTTTTCTGACACCTTATATGAAACTACACAATTCCGAAGAAAATTTTTATTCGATCAAACCGACCGCTAATGTAGGGCGGGCCACCGTGCCCGCCGATATTGGTCGGCACGGTGGCCGACCCTACGTTAGCGCGAGACCTAAGTTTCTTTTTCGATTAGACTGGCCGTTTTTTGGCCAGCGGCGGCGCTGACACCTGAAACCCGCCCCCGCACCCTGCAACCCTCAGCCCATCTCTGTCAATCCGAAATCAGAAATCACAAATCCAAAATCGAAAGACCCGCAACCCGATTCACTATATCCCCAACACATTGCACACCACTGTAATAACCGCCGTCGCTACCACGATGGCAACGATACCGGTAACCACCGCCGACGTGGTGGCGTCACCCACCGCCGAGGCGCTCCGACCGCATTGAATCCCCCTGAGACAACCGGCCAGCGCCACCAAAATTCCGAAAACGATGGAATGGACGATTCCGATCCCAAAATGGGTCAGATTCAATGCTTTTTTTGTCTGGTTGAGATACAGGATCAAGTCAATATCGAGCATTCCCACCCCAACGATCAACCCACCGATAATACCCATCAAATCGGCGTAAATGCACAGCAGTGGCATCATTAAGACCAGGGCCAGCATGCGCGGCAGGACCAGAAACTCCATCGGTGAAATACCAAGGGTTTGCAGCGCATCAACCTCTTCGTTGACCTGCATGGTGCCGATCTGGGCCGCAAAAGCGGCACCGGTGCGGCCGGCCATTATGACACCGGTCATGACGGCCCCCATCACACGCACCATGGCGATGCCCACCAGATCGGCCACGTATATCTGGGCGCCGAACATCATCAGCTGGATAGCACCGATGAAAGCGAATATCAGACCCACCAGCAAACTGATGAGGGTCACGATGGGAAGGGCCTGGGCACCGCTTTGTTGAATGAAGACCATTAAATCGGAACGCTGGAAGCGGGCTTTGCCGACCAGAAATTTCAGAAACGCCAGAAAGGCGGCCCCGATGAAAGTGATAAATTCAACTAATGCGTTGCCGGTATTAAGGGCATAAGCGCCGATGCGTTCGAGCAACGGTATACGTACGGCTTCTTTGCGGGCACCTTTTCTTTCGGGTACGGCCGCGGCAAGGTGCAGGAGACTTACTACCCCCTTCGGCAATCCCTCTTCATCGATTTCGATTTTGTCTTTTTGGCTTTGACCGACGATTTTGATAAGAAAGGTCAATAAACTGCTATCCCAGGCTGTTAACTGCCGGGTATCGAATGCAATTCGCCGAATAGTGTGGTGGGAGTTTATCTGTTTTTGAACTTCACGGGTAGCCGGTAACTTTTCTCCAATTTTCCAATTGCCCCTCAACCCCACAAGCAGGGTGTCGTCACTCGGTTGATCGTAATAGATCTCACAAGGTCCGGATGATTCTTCACCGGCAATATTCAGTTGATTGTTATTCGGCATATGATACGCGCTTTGTAAGATTTTCTATAAATATCAGCTTCGGTTCCATCCCAGATTTATTTACTGCTGATATTGCCTACCGCGCGGCTTTTTGCATCACATCCAAATAATTATCCAGTTCTTCTATGCTTGCGAATACCTTCAGCGTCGGTATGGCCTGGAGAATTTCGAATACTTTTTTGATTGGCGGCTGAAGGTTCATGAATACCATTTTGCCGTTGGTTTCTTTCAGGGTCTTTTTGGTTTTCAACAGCACCCGGATTCCCGTGCTGCTGATGTAATCGGTGAATTCCATGTCAAATAATATGACGTCCGGAGATTCTTTTAGGACTTCCTCGACTTTGTCTTCGAGGATGGTATAGGTACTCGCATCAATGGCACCGATGGGGGAGATAACCATAACGCCCGGTCGTCTGGGGGTTAATTTCACTTTTAGCGGCATAAGGCCTCCTTGGTGTGCAGCTGAGAGAATTATTTATTTTTTGATGGCGATGCGTCAGTGGTATCCGTATGGCAAAGTCACCTTAAAAGCTGATAGCTGATAGTTCATATCTGATAGCCCAAAGGATAAAATCATTTTATTCCGTATATCTGTAGTTCAACCCCGTAAACTCAATAAACTCAATAAACTTAATCAACTCAATCAACTCTTCTCTATTTTGACCCAAACCATTTCTTGAAGAGCGCCCGCAGTGAAACTTGCTCCTGGATTTCTTTTCCCTCGGGTGCTTCTGTCTCTCTGCCTTCCGGCCACCACTCCACCGCGTCAAATTTGCAGGGAAGTATCTTTTCTAGAGCCGGAATTATTCTGCTTTCCACCAGCACTTTTTCCTGACCGGCAATGGAACGGAAATATACGTTAATATCCTCGATATACCAGCCTCTGACATCTTCCAGCGAATCCAGATCAACTTTAACCATTCTCTCGAATTCTTTGCCCAGCAAAGGTTTGAGGGCGTCCTCCGTGAGGCTGGTGTACATTTGCTCCAGTTGCTTTAGAAGCTTTTCATCCTGCCCTCGGTCGACAATAAAGGTAAGTGTCAGATAACCTCCGCCATAGGCGCGCTGGAAGGAAGCAATTTTAACGACCCCTTCTTTCTTTTCCCCTTTTTCTCCAAGATGGATTGTAAATCCGACATAGGCGATCATCTTTTCATTGGCTTTAACAGCCAGATAACTTTTTTTGGGGTCGAATTCCTGGGTCATGGCAATTTCTCTTTTTAGGCTCTCGCCGGTATCCGTTTGGATGGTTGAGATCGTTATGTTCGTTATGATCGTTTAGTTCGTTAAGAGCGTTGAGATCGTTGAGATGGTTAATCTCGTTAAGAGCGTTGGCCCCTCTATACCTGACACCTGAAACCTGTTATTTCGCCACGCTATGCGCTATGCTCTGTGAAATCCGCAATCCCAAATCCAAAATCCGCATTCGAAAGACGCGTAACCCGATTTACCAATCCGGCCTGTGGAAAATAGCTTTGACCTCCTGCGACGGTGGATATTCCGTTTTTTCCGGTGACAGAATACTGCCCCAGTTAGTTCTGTTTTCCATCTCCGCTTTGAGACTGGCCGGGATAAAATCGTTGGTCCCGCGAATTTCCCAGCCACCGCCCAAGGCCCTGTACATGGATACCAGATTCAAACCCACCGATCCGGCGGTAAAAACAAGGTTGTCCTGTAGTTCGGTTAAAAAGCGCTGGGTGTCCAGTACCCGCTGATAGTCGACCAGTCCTTCACGGTACTGAATCATGGAGAGATCCACGGATCGTTTGGAGGCCTTGACAGCATCTGCCAGGAAAAAAACGGCGTCCTGTGATTTCATAAAACCGACCATGGCGTCTTCAACTTCCTGGGCGGCTCGCAGGACCGTGTCTTCATAATTGACGGCCAGCTCTTGGAACCGGGCGTCTTCAACCCGAACCTGGTTTGATATCCTGCCGTAATTGAGGATGTCCCAGTTAAAACCGCCGCCGACGGTATAGGCAATGCTGTCCTTGTGAAACAGATCGCTGAATTTGGAATTATTGGAACGGGAATCCGTATATTCGCCGGTTTGAAAACCCAGTGTACCGAACAAGGAAAAATGCGGGAATAAATCCGCTTTGGCAAATCCGATCTGGGCACTTTGAGCGGCCAGCCGACGTTCGGCAAACCTGATATCCGGTCTTCTGCGCAGCAATTCCGTTGGGATGCCCACTGCCACCTCAGCCGGCACTTCCGGTATGAGACCGGTACCACCGCCCAGCATGGCATCGATTTCCCCCGGAAGTTTACCCAGCAAAATGGCCAGGGCGTTTTTGGCCTGCCGAATATCGGTCTCAAACCCGGGGATCGTCGACTCGGTGGAACGCGACAGTGCTCTGGCCTGGGTGACATCCAGTTCAGTTACCGCCCCGGCTTTGAACCTGACCTCAGCTATATCCAGAGATCTGTTCTGTATTTCAACGTTTTGACGGGCTACCGCAAGGCGTTCTTCGGATGTGCGCATCACGATAAAGGTTCGAGCCACCTCTGAGGTCAGTGACACCAGAATATCGTCGTAATCTGCGATGGATGCCTCCAGGCTGGCTATCCCGGTTTGCACCGCGCGGCGAAACTTGCCCCAGACGTCCAGTTCCCAGGCAGCATCCAACCCGATATCGAAATTTGAATAGTATCTATCGGCGTTCGCTGAATTGGGTGCATTTTTACTGGCCTGGTTGAGGGATCCCGACCCGAAGCCCTGCTGGGTTTGAGGGTATTGAAATCCGAACGCAATACCCAGTTGCGCGCGGGCTTCATAAATTCGTAATCCGGCAATTTGCAGTGGCAGGTTCTGCTGGTAGGCGGCGTCAATTAATTA
>Ga0255055_10002152_pt1 | contig 14036 bp, 23 predicted proteins | sample JV7_2_27_MG_FD_188633 | JGI IMG/M metagenome (GOLD analysis project Ga0255055, IMG submission 188633) | Seawater microbial communities from Jervis Inlet, British Columbia, Canada - JV7_2_27 | ecosystem: Environmental > Aquatic > Marine > Inlet | place: Canada: British Columbia | collected...
AAAATTTATAAGGGATAATGGTGCTTATAATACATGGTCTTTCGTCACATTCAAAACCTACAAAAAAATACTAATCGAAAATTTTGGTGACAAGGTTAATTTTTATAATTGCTGATAAATTAAGGACAAAAAACACCAATAAAGCACGAAAAACTAAACTCAAGGGGTAAAATAATGCAGGTTTCAATAAATATTAAACAAGAAATATTTAATGTCCTTCTGGCCATAAGTACAGCTCAGGGCACAATTGAAAATGATAAAATAATGCGTAATGGTAAAAAAGACAAGGAAAATGCCAATATGCTAGTTTTCAAAGATGCAGAAGGTCAATTTATTTGGCTTCATTTGGATAAAAATTTGGATAAAAAATGAAATTCAATAAAATTATCCTGCACTGCTCAGACTCCGATATCCCGGCTCATGATAACGTGCAAGTGATTAGAAGTTGGCATTTACAAAGGGGGTGGAATGACATTGGATATCATTATTATATTAACTATTTTGGCGATATCTTTCTTGGTCGAAATATCTCTCGCCAAGGTGCTCACTGTAAAAATCATAATAAAGACAGTCTTGGCATATGTTATGGTGGGGCTAGTGGTCCAAACGTTAAACAACTTTTGGCGATGAAAAGAATAATTCACGCCGGCCATATTCTTTTAGATATACCCTTAAATGAAGTTTATGGGCATTACCATTTTAATTCCGGTAAAACCTGCCCAAATTTTGACGTAGATAAGATTAACTGGAGAAGAGGAGCGTATTAAATGAGCGATCAATGGCAAAAATATGATGATTGGAAAACAGATCCAGGGCCACAATATGACGATGAGATTTGCCCCGAATGCATGGAGGCCTTAGACGAAAATGGGAATTGTTATGAGTGTGATGATCTAGGGGATTGCTGGGAATGCGATCAACCTATAGAGAAAGATAGGGCCTATGAAGTAGTTTTTAAAGAGATTAAAAAGCATAGTATTTGCTACATTCCCGAATTTTGGGCATTTAATACAGAAATCAAAGAAATCAAAGAAGTTTATCGTGATATCAGCAAGCGCAAGAAAAAATTTAATGAGTTCTTGCTGCCAATCTAAAAACCACTTATACTATTAATATGTTTAGTATGAAGCGCAAGCGATGGCATGTTTCAATTATACTTTTTGTCTATTTAGTAGTAGTTACTCAAACAAATTTGGCCGTATTTTATGATGAAACTGAAGAAACTGCGGAAATCATATCATTTGAATATCGAACTAGAAGCGACAAAGGGATTGAAGTGGTGGGCCCAGAACCCGCGGGAAAAAAGAAAATACATAGGCGCTTTGATACACTCCCACCACCATGTATTTTAATTGAATTTTGGTCATGTTAGTTATTTTTTCCAAATTTTGCGTTTAAATCAGCATATTTGTCCATATAATAATGTCTTTGGTCACAAGCTTCTTTATTATTTTTCCTCAGAACCCTATTCTCTTCCTCCAACTCTTCAATATACTCCTGGTCTTTCAAAATAAATCTAACAGCTTGTTTCAAAACGTATTTTCTTGGGCCTGCTATTGTTTCAACTAAAACCGGCTGCGTTTCCTCAACACAAATAAGCCCCCTGGAGACGAGTTCTTCCAACTGATCGAGAAGTATTTTTTCTTTTTGTTCGGACAAACTTTTAAAGACTTCTTGAATTTTATTTTCTGATATACTCATTTTTTATCCCCTTCTTTTATTTTTCTTAAAGCAGCAGCAACAGCAGCAGCAGTAGCATCATAAGCAGCAGCAGCAGCAGCAAGAGCAGCAACAGCAGCAGCCTTAGCAGCAGCAGCATCAGCATCAGCAGCATATTTATCCAATTTCTTTTTAACCTCTTCTAATTTTTTATCAGTCATTTTTATCCCCTTCTTTTATTTTTCTTAAAGCATTAACATAAGCATTAGCAGCAAAAACAGCATCAGCAGCATAAGCATCAGCATCAACAGCATCAACAGCATCAACAGCATCAGCAGCATCAGCAAAAGCAACAGCAACAGCATCAACAGCATAAGCAACCAATTTCTTTTTAAGTTCTTCTAATTTTTCATCAGTCATCCCTATCTCCTTTTTTTATTATTCTTAAAGCATTAACATAAGCATCATAAGCAGCCTTAGCAGCAGCATTATAAGCAGCATAATCAGCAGCCTTAGCAGCAGCATAAGCAGCAGCAGCAGCAGCCTTAGCAGCATAAGCATCATTAGCAGCAGCCTTAGCAGCATAAGCATCATTAGCAGCAGCAGCAACATCCATTTTCTTTTTAAGTTCTTCTAATTTTTTATCAGTCATTTTTATCCCCCTTCAGAAATTTCAAATATTTCACAATAAAAATAAAGTATTTATTATCAAATTTTTTGATATCATCTTCTTTAAATTTAATATTCTGGTTGCCCATCAAGAAAAACTCCTAAATAAATAGTTTCTTTAAGCGCCCCGCGACGCTTTCTGCGCTCTTTTGACTGGGGAACATATTTGTTTAATTTCATAAAAAAACCAATCTTTGGTAATATAAAAGTTTCCCCTTGTTGAAAGCAGAAACGCCTATATGCTTCATAAACCTCCTGACCTGTGCAAAATTCATCAGGTTTATCTAAAAAATCTACCTTGTTATATACCAAAGCTTCTTTATGGAAACGATATACAGCATCAGACGCTAACATGTATTTCTCCTTTTCTCGTTCAATCATTTTTGACTGGGTAAACCCATTATTAAAACGCAGTCTTTTATATGCTTCAATTATTCTGTTTAAAATCCCCGGCAACTCATACTCCAAAACCTCTCTAATTTCTTTGTCTTCCCCATTCCCTTCAAATTTGGCTCCAAAGGGAACTATTAAAAGTCTACGCATCATTCCCCCGGTGGTATCTTTCAACCAAGGTAGCTCATTACATGCCAGTATTATTTTTGCCTTATTTTCTATCAAATAAGGCTCCTTATATACGACTTTGACGGTGATATCGCCACCTGTTACAAGATTTTTAAATACGCTTGAATCAGCAAATGCCCTAGAAGGTGTTTCTTCAGTTAGATTAAATAATTTCCCCTGGAGTTGGGCCAAATATTGGTCATTATCAAACCTGTTTAAGGGTACGGAGCTGTATGCCGTGCGTCCGGCTAATTTCTGCAAAATCCAAATAAATGTGGATTTACCATTTGCCCCGGTGGCCCCCAATAAGAGTAGGGCCTTAGCGTGTTTACAGCTCTCTCCTGCGAAAGCGTATCCCGCAAATTCCAATAAAACTTTTATTAAATCTGGCCTTTTTAGAGTTATTTCCTCCATAAAGAGATCGAACCGAGGGCAGGCCGCTTCTGGATCATAGTTGTAGGGAAGTACTGACAAAAAGCCAAAGTCAGTGCTATGTTCCAGTAAACGTACGCTACCCTCGGAAAGATCCAAAACACCATTGCGCAAATTAATTTTTTGCTTGGTGGTGTCTGAAAAAAACTCTTTATCTTTTATGTTGGTCCTATAGACTTTACACTTAAATTCGTGGCATTCTGAATTAGTTGGTTTCGGGTTTAAATGTTTCTCCACAAAAGATTCTATATAGCTATCGCTCTCTTGGTCCCAAAAAACACCATTATAAACATATAATATTTTTGAGCTTAGACAGATATATTGATGTTGTCTGTTGAAATATTTCAATAAATCATCATAAGCAGGTTTACCTGGAATGGGTTTATCATCAGAAGTTCTTTTTATAAATCTAAAACCCGTCAGCTCAGAAGCAATAAACTCTTCGCTTTTTATCCGGGTAGGGTTTAATATTTTTTTGTAATGTGGGCAAAGATTGCATTTAGAAAAGCTCTTTTCAACGTTAACACATGTCCGAGGGCCAGAACTGTTAAGGGCTTGGTCTAGCTTTTCCTGCGTTTCATCAAAATCATATCCTTTATATTCCCTAGAATATTCGTGTGCTATCTTAGCGCCATTTTGTAAAACTCCAACAATGGAGAGCATTTTATACCAATTTTCCTCGCTAACGTTTTCAGGATCTTTTTTACATTCTTGTAAAAATAAGCATTCATCCAAAACGGCGGGCGTGTCTATAGCTCCCAATTTTATATTTTGCGCATGAGGTGTATAATCTTCTCTTGTCAAGTCAGGCATTCCAGCTACTTTTTTTAGATCGTAGCCTTTTTGTACTGTCATTATTCTTTGTTTTAGGGTTGCATCTTTGGTTAGATTCTTATTGGGATACCCCGTTTCCGGTGTTTTTATATTTTTTGTTTCCGGTAAACGCATAAGCCTACCCGTTGAGAAGACACTAGTATCTGCTTTCCCAGGTAACTTTTTTTGTCTTAAAGACGCGTTAATTCTATTACAAATAACGTTATAATAGATTTTATTTTGTTCAAAAAATTCTTCTGTTTCTGTGGCTATATCTGTTTCTATTAAAAACTGTAAGCCATTTCCAGAGTATACTATACCCGTATGGCCAAATTCTATATCCCCTATAGCTGCCAAAATCGGGGTTATATACTCATCAATTCTAGCTGTATCTATTCCGTCAATATCATAAGGAATTATGTTTTGTTTTTTTAGTTTTCGGCCCTTTGTTTCGAAACAATCAGCAACCGTATAGAAAAGATTATATCTTTCTTTCTCTGGTATCGCTGAGATATATTTTTCTATATTTTCAAATAAGTCTGGGACACTCTCGCACCGCCACCCTTTTTCAAAAAATTTCTCTGCTATTTTGTATTTACCGTTTTTTTGGTAAGACCTTAGTCCTAAAATTTGAATTGCCATAATCTATTCCCCACAAGCCAAGCCTAAAATAAAGCTTGCGAAACTGTCAAGATATTTCGCACATGTTCTTTACTTACTGCAATCAAAAAGATAGTCTTGCTTTCATGGATTTTAAAATAAAGCCCTATAAACATCAATTAGAAATGATAGAAAAGTCAAAAACTCGAGATAACCTAGGATTTTTATGGGAGATGGGCACAGGTAAAACGGGTGGCGTTATTAATTGTTTACGTTTACAGTATGCTAAAAGAAAGCGAATTATGAGGACACTTGTCTTAACTCCCCCCGTCACGCTTTATAACTGGAGAGAGGAGTTCAGTAAACATTCCAAAATACCCATGAGTGAAATACTGGTTTTAGATTGTTCAGGGAGCAAACGCTTGAAAAAGTTAACTGATTTTATTATGAATTATGAGAAAGCCTTAGTCAGGAACTGCGTAGTATTAACCAACTATGAGGCATTGCAATCAAAACCATTCCACAAGATTTTAATGGAATGGCAGCCAGAAGTGGTTATAGCTGATGAGTCTCATTATATAAAGAATCACAAAGCTATCCGCGCAAAGAAAACGGTAGAATTAGGTGACAAAGCGACTATTCGATACATTATGACAGGTACACCAATCCTAAATACGATACAGGATATTTATATGCAGTTTCGTTTTCTTGATAAAGGGGATTCATTTGGAAAAAATTATTTTAATTTCCGGTCAAGATACATGCAGGACGAAAACGAAGCTTGGTCAAACAGGCCTCAACACTTCCCCAAATGGGGGCCCAAAGCAGAGATGTTTCGGGAACTGTCAGTTAAAATGCATTCGATATCTAGCCGTATTTTAAAAAAAGATTGTTTAAAAGATTTACCCCCTCTAATAAAAACTAAACGTAGAATATCTTTATCTTCTGAGCAGTTGCGTATGTATAAACAGATGAAAAATGAGTTTATAACATGGATCAAAGACAAGCATGATAGCGGGGCACCTAAAGCAGTAGTGGCAAATATAGCACTCACCAAGGCACTGAGGTTAATGCAAATCACTACCGGATTTGTAAAAACTGAAGACGAAAAGATAATTGAAATTGAAGGAAAAAATCCCCGGATTGAAGCTACGCGAGAACTGCTAGAAGAACTGACTTTAAATAATAAAGTTATTTTATGGTGTTCCTTTAAACACAATTATAAACAGTTATCCAAACTATGCGATGAGTTAAACATACAACATACTTTCCTGACAGGCGGTATGGATACCAAACAAAAGCATGAATCAATGAGAGAATTTAAAGAGAACAAAGATGTTAAGGTAATAATAGCCAATCGACGCGCTGGCGGCATAGGTGTTAACTTAGTCGAGGCCAGCTACTCTATTGTTTTTTCCAGAAATTTTAGTCTAGGTGAGGAGAAGCAAAGTGAGGCTAGAAATCATAGAGGTGGCTCAGAAATCCACGACAAAATTGTTAAAATTGATCTTTGTGCAAAAAATACCATTGACGAATTGGTTTTGATTGCGCTACAAAATAAGCAAGCGCTTTCCGATGTAATTGTAGATAGTGCTATAAAAGGGGAATTGTAATGGACGAATGGGAATCAAAAAAAGAAGAGATTTTAGTGGTTGACTTTGATGGAGCTTTAGAAGCTTATGCAAGCATAAGAACAAAGTATGATGAAGCAAAAGCCAAGGCCTCTGAGCTGTATGTAGATGTTTTAAAAAGGCAGCAAGAGTTATTAAGCCTTCTAACAAGATCAGGTAAAAGTAGCTGGAAAGTTCCTGGGGTAGGTACTGCCAGTAAAAAAGTTTCATTATCTGTCAAAACACCTAAAACTAAACAAGCCAAGGAGTCTTTCTTTAATTTCCTAAAGGGCTATAACGAAGATGTTTATTGGAAACTGCTTTCTCCCAATTCACGAAGCTTAAATAGTTTTTACAACGAAATGGCCGAAAGCAACCCGGAAATAGAGTTACCCGGGTTAGAATTACCTACCAGTCAGGAAAGCTTATCTTTCCGAAAATCATAGAAACGGAGGAAACATGTCAAAAAAGAAAGAAGTTTTAAAAACGAGCCCCGGTGCTGTGGCTACACCACCAGTATCCGGCAGTACTTGGTCTGATGAATGGGGCAATGATGTCAGTGCTAGGGATTTAGTTATCCCCAAGGTTTTGCTAATGCAGGGCATGAGCAAGTTAGTTACTAACGGCGATGCGGTAATGGGGGAGCTACGCGAATCCCTCGAGAATAAACTGGTCGGTGGCGTAGATTCGCCAATGAATTTCATACCATTTAATTATGAAAGATTTTGGGCGATATCTAAATTTGATGGAACGCAATACAAGTACATTCACTCTGAACCAGTCTCTGCCAGCAACGAAAGGGCCCAGCAAATTCAATGGGAGAATGCCGACGGGAAATATAGGCGTGATTTTGTTTACAGATTCTATGTTATTCGCCCAGAGGAAGTAGCAGAAGATGTGGCCCTGCCTTATGCTATTGACTTTAAAAGAACCAGCAACCGTGCGGGCAAAAAACTCGTGACCCAATGTTGGGTTAAATCAAAAATGGCAGGATTGAACCCGGCATCAAAAGTTATGCAGCTAGTTGTCTTGAGAGACACAAAAGATGGTAATACTTATGTGAAATATGACGTTGCTGTTGGGCGAGATTCTACTGCAAGCGAAATAGCTGCCGCATTACAAGTCAGAAAGATGGTTTCGGCTGTCGAGATTAAAGTGGCAGACACAGAAGTCTCAGACAATAAAGGAAATCAAGCACCTCAAGATCCACCAAGCCCTGATGAATGGGAAGAAAACGAAATACCTTTTTAATAACCCACACAAAGCAAGGAGATAGTTGTGTCAAAGAAACAAGAAAAAACAGTAAAAGCAGTAAAAGCAGCAAAAACTTCAAAAGCCCCGGTGGGCTCAACCCTTTACGTTAGGGGTATTACTGATGCAAACAAGGCATTTCTCGTTAAAAATGCGAAAGCCAAGGGGCACAGGACACTGGGCGCTTATCTCAACGCGATAGTAAAAGACTTGAGAGTTGTCCAAAGGCTACGCAAAAAAGAAGAGGCTGCTCGCACTGGTGGCCGTAGCGCAGGAAAAGTTGCAGGCAGGGCAGTAGCTTAATGGATGCTAACTTGCAGGGTAAAGTTTGCACCTTGGCCCTAACAGTTTTACAGCAAGTTTCCCAAGGGAATGTTGGGACCATTCATCATTTAGAATTAAGTAATGAAGTTGGGCCCAATATTTTACTGACCATTCAATCAAGAGTAATACCAGAAAGGGGAGTTGGCGATGATTCAGAAACAGAAAAAAACTCCCAACCAGACGATACAGGTAGCGACTCTTGATAATTTTGACGCTTGTTTAGATGATTTAACAGACAGTCTCTGGTTAGGTTTAGATACCGAAACATTTGGATTAGACTATAATCAGAGGCTTTTTTCAATTCAAATTTGCACAGGAAAGTTAACTTATTATTTCAATTTTTTCAACGGAGCAGATCATGAGGGGAATTTACCACCAAAGGAAAATGTATTACCGAGATCCTGGGTCCATAAATTTCGCCCATTATTTAAGCAAACTAAACGGACGTGGTTTATCCACAATGCAAAATTCGACGCGATTAAACTTTTATTGGAAGAAATTGAAATCAGAGGTAGTATTCACTGTACCCAAACAGTCGAAAGGTTACTCGATAATATTTCCAGGGTTAGTCTCTCTGCTTGCGCTGATCGTCGTGGTTATTCTAAAGATGATAAGGTAGCTGCATACATTAAAGAAAATAAATTATATGAAAAAGTATCAATCAATGGAAAGAAGAAAAAAATCAAAATCAAATTCTTTCACCTTGTCCCATTTCATATCATGGTTGAGTATGGCTGTATTGACGCTTATTTGGCTTTTGTTATTGGAGTGGACCAATTAAAACAAATACAGAAAACGAAAGGGCGCTTCACTCCTAGCTTAGAGAGAGTTTTCGAAAATGAAAAGATTTTAACAAAAGTAATTATAAGAATGCAACAGAGGGGCGTGTTAATAGATAGGCCTTATTGCAAAAAGGCGTTAGCTTATGAACTACAGGAAATTGAAAAGAGAACTAAAGAGCTTGAAGAGTTTACCGGACTTAGTTTTAACGAGCCTCATTTCTTGCGTAAATCCTTTGATAAATTCGGCTATTATTACAAAATCAACCGTAAAACAAAAAATCCTATTTTTGATAAAGAAGCATTAGCCGAGTATGATAACCCCGTCTCAAGGATAATAAAGAAAAAGAGAGAACACGAAAAGAATGCAGGTACTTACTACTCATCCTTTCTTCACTTCTCAGATGCAGAAAACGTGCTAAGGGCAAATCCTAATCAAAGCGGTACTATTACAGGCCGTATGTCTTACAGCGATCCAAACTTGCAGAATATTCCTAAAGAAGATGAGGACTGGAAAAGCAGGCCCTTTCTTGTGAGATCATCTATTATATGCCGACCAGACTATAATTTTCTGATGGTAGATTATAATCAGATGGAGTTTAGGTTGATGTTGGACTACGCAGGTGAGAGTGAGCTTATCGAAAAGATAAATGCCGGCATGGATGTTCACCAAGCCACAGCGGATATGGTAGGTATTACGCGAAAACAGGCAAAGACTCTAAACTTTGGTTTACTTTACGGCATGGGCACAGACAAGTTGGCAAAGACACTAAACATCGACTCGGGGCAAGCCTCCACATTAAAACAAGAATACTTTTCCAAATTAAAAAATGTTTCAAATTTATTCAAAAATGTTTCAAAACGTGGTTTACAAAGGGGCTTTGTTTGCAATTGGTTAGGCAGGCGCTGCAATCTTAATGATATTGAAAAGGCTTATGTTCTAATAAATCACCTAATCCAAGGAGGCTGCGGTGATATCATTAAAGTAGCCATGGTCCGGATAGAAGATTGGCTTCGTAAAAACAAATTAAAATCAAATATTTTAATACAGGTACATGATGAGTTATTATTTGAAATACATAAAGATGAACTAGACATACAGTTAAACTTACTAGAGATAATGGAAGATGTTTATAGGCCAAAAAGGGATATGTTTTTGACCTGTGGAGCAGACCATTCCTCCAAATCATGGGGGCAACAACACAAAAATAAGGGGCTTATACAATGACCGAGAAACACTGCCTACCTCCAGAGATAGTCGTAAAAACTACAAAAGAAGGCCAAAACGCAAACAAGTTAGCATCCTTTTTAAAAGATATGATGAGCTTGAAATCTAACAAAGAGAAGGCCAAGGTTATTTTAGAAGATGCTTCTAAGTTAAAAGATGTTAACAAAGAGCTGTATAAAAAAGTGTATGATGAGAAGTTAATTATAACTAGCGAAAAAGATAAAGATGGAACCGACTACGCCATGATGAATTATGTTTTAAGTTTACCCCACATATTCGACTCTTGTCGATCAGAATTTGATTTAATAAAATCATTCTGGCAGCAGTTTTTTCCCCACCTAGATAACTTCCTTAATGACTATTCTGCTTTAAAGAAATCATTTGATGAGACATTAAGAGAAACAGACAAGATTGTCTTGAATCAAGCTGGCGCTATTTACGAGGCCAAATTCATTGAGGCTTTTATGGAAACTAAGGAGGGCCTTCGCAATGAGTATGAAGATTTTAAAAAAGTCATCGAAAAAGAACATGTACATGCTAGAAAAGAACTTCAAGCAAAAAGTGAGGAAAAGGTTAAATAGTGTTCCTGATTTGTATTACTTCGTAAAAGAAGCTGTGGCCATAAGAGGTATTCCCGATATTATCGGATGTTACAAAGGGACTTTTTTTGCATGGGAGTTAAAACGATCAGAGAAGGAGGCCAATAAAAAGACTGGCAGGATAGTTTTACAAAGGCACAATTTATCTAAAATAAAATCTTCTGGCGGCATAGGTGAAATTGTTTATCCTGAAAATTTTGAATGCGCTTTCTCTTCTCTTATAGATCATCTTCCCACCAGTGCCTCCACCACCAGAAAGAATCCTTAGTATGCTTAATAGCATACTGCAAAGCCTCTGGTTCAGAGTCTTCATTAGCTTGCCAATAAGAGATCAGCAATCCCTGGAGTTTATCGAAATAATAATCTATCAATTCGGCATCATTCAAGTTCTGCTTATGTACAATTTTTAGTTTATGTACCTTGGTAGACGGTCGCATTGTAGATAGCTCTCGAGTTTTTGATTTTTACTACATCAATTATGTAGTCTTCTACGTCTTCAGAAAACTGGTAAGCAACACCGAAAGAATGGGCCCAATTATCAGTATCCATATATGAAAAAACAGGTGCAGAAGGATCACCGAGCCACCCCAAACTAATAGTCTCAATTTCAACACGGTCCAGGGTTCTCTCACAATAAGACTGCCTGCGATGAGTATCACCAAAGACGACAGACTTATGAGCATTAGATAATGTAGATGCAGCACAATGTTTCCCTCCATTGGTGGGCCTATGCCTTAACAGGCAACTTGTATTTAATAAATAAGAATACTGAGGTTTTTCGTCTCTTTGAAAAGGTACCCATTCTATCTCCAGATCCTTCAATTTTAAAATTTCTTGTAAATTAATATATTCCCAAACCAACGGCGCCCCTCGCAAAAGGTAGCGGTGAAATCTATCTTCGTGGTTTCCTTCAAGAAATCTAATATGAGTTTTCGGAAAAAGTTTTCTTAAATTTGTAAGAAATTTTACAAGCTCTTGTATTTCGTATTTAGCATGGCCTTGTTTTGTTCCATCTATTTTCATTTCAGCCTTTAATTTATCCCATGACTTAAACGCGGCAAAATCTGCCACATCACCTAATAAATTTAACTGGTCGAGAGGTCTATTTAATTTTATTTGAAGATCAACCAAGACAGAAAGGCAGCAATCTAGGGCGGCTTTATCGTGCCAGGGTATATGAATATCAGGAATAATTCCAGCAACCTTAAGCACATCACTTCCTTGTGAAGGTACTTTTAATTATAGCATGTTAAGCGAGAGTATCAAAATGTACCAAACCAGTACTACTGTCTCTTCATCAGGTAAAATCCCATTGCTTTTAATTTTTTCCGGGTCTCTAAGTCGTTTAAATCATAGACATCTGTACGCCATTCAACGCAAGTTAATTCAGAGCAGTTTTTAAGTTTCTGGGAATTGCATTTTTTAAATAGTGTATTTTTTCTCTTAAGGCAATAGCGGTATTCTCCACCAGCAACTTTATTGGATAATGGTATCTTTCGGTTTTCCAGCCTGGGAGGAGAAAGCGTGGCTAAGGATGCGCAACTCTGCATCCACAAGATCAACAATAGAGTCATCCCTTTCACCGTCAGGTTTATTATTTTCTGCATAGAATAGTCTCGCTAGTTCTAGATGTTTTTCTTGATATCTTCTTGCGTCTTTATTCTTCCATAAGGTTAGGCCCGTCCCCAGAGCTAACAGCAGAGCCTCGGTCACTATTTAAGTTCCTTAACCGCATCTACGGCACCATGGCTTAATAGCCAACCAATAACTATCGTTCCTATTGATTCCGTCTGAGACGGGTCTAACCCTAACGTTTCTTTTGCTACCACAGCAATGACTCCTAAGCAGGCAATTAGAAATTTTCTAGACTTTAGTAACTCTTTTGCTTTCTTCATATCTACCTCCTAGATATTATAAATTCTCTTCATTTGGGTAAGGATCTGGCGGAAATGTTATATCCCACTGATCTATTCCATTCAAACTAAAGATAGTTCCATCTTTCATAAAAACTTGTTCATCTCTAAATTCATCAACAAACTTCTCTAAAAGATCCGACTGTCTTTTTATATGAAAGTTTACCATTTTCGGATAAGCTGATTTAATTTCCAGTAAAGTCATTAAGCCACCTTTATAAGATTAACACTAAACTCGCTAAATTCCGTATTAGATGCCTGAGAATCTATGTTAATAACAAATCTTAATCTATCTCCTGCTGCTGCTGTATATATAAAAGACTTAGAGACATTTCCGTTTCTATCGCTTCGGCAAACCTCTTCACATCTTCCTCTGGCAACTTTAGAAAAAGCACCTACGCTGGCCGCTGTTTCTGGGTCTAGTAAACATATTCTATGATTGTTTTGTGATTGAGCAATAAAGTTACCACCATAAGCTATTAAATATGTACCCGCTGCTAGTGTTAGTAAATTTGAAGCTAATGATATACTGGTTGAGCTATGGTTAGTTGTGTCAATATCTACAAGAAAATCTGCTCCATTCGTTGTAGGCTCCGATACCGTCACACCAGAAAATTCAGAAAAGTCTGTTGCGTGAACATGAAGGGCGTCGGCATTACTTCCATCGGTTAGAGTTTCACATTCTGCCCCAGTGATGTCTGTTGTTCCATCAGCAGTAACCGCTTGAGTAAAGGTAACCGAGTGGGGATTGTCAGCTGCTAGGGCATCATGAGTAGTTTCATTTAAAAAGTTATCAGGATTCGAATCATCATATTTTAAATCTAAAGCAGTTTGTTGTGCCGTTGAGACAGGTTTATCAGCATCACTTGTGTTGTCAACGTTTCCTAATCCCACTTGAGATTTGGTAACACTATGGGGATTGTCAGCTGGTAGAGAATCGTGTCTAGTCTCGTTTAAATACTGAGTGTGGTCATCATCACCTAGCCCAGTAAGGGCCCCATGATCTGTGACTCCTCCCCCTCCTGTAAGCTGACTTGCTGTAACCGTTTTTAAATTGTCTGCATCATCTACGTCTTGTATCAATACTTTATCCGTAGCTGCCACTGTTACAGCAGTTAAGGTTGCGCCACTCAAGGAGCTTGTCACATTAGCTTCGTCTGTAACATCTGCACTAGTTTCTATACCTGTAAGTTTAGTTTGCTCAGCATCCGTAAAAGCATTTGTATCTAGTTCAGCTTCATAAGCAAGTTTAATTTCTGCACCTGTCTGATCTGCCGTAGCTCCTGTTTCTATACCTGTAAGTTTAGTTTGTTCAGCATCTGTAAAAGCATTTGTATCTAGTTCAGCTTCGTAAGCAAGTTTAATTTCTGCACCTGTCTGATCTGCCGTAGCTCCTGCTTCTATACCTGTAAGTTTAGTTTGTTCAGCATCTGTAAAAGCATTTGTATCTAATTCAGCTTCATAAGCAAGCTTAATTTCTGCACCTGTCTGATCTGCCGTAGCTCCTGCTTCTATACCTGTAAGTTTAGTTTGTTCAGCATCTGTAAAAGCATTTGTATCTAATTCAGCTTCATAAGCAAGCTTAATTTCTGCACCTG
>Ga0255055_10002153_pt1 | contig 14036 bp, 15 predicted proteins | sample JV7_2_27_MG_FD_188633 | JGI IMG/M metagenome (GOLD analysis project Ga0255055, IMG submission 188633) | Seawater microbial communities from Jervis Inlet, British Columbia, Canada - JV7_2_27 | ecosystem: Environmental > Aquatic > Marine > Inlet | place: Canada: British Columbia | collected...
ATCCGGGAATAATCAAAGGGAACCGTGCCGTTGAAATTGTGAAATTGTTAAATACGAATGGAGGCAAAAATTAACGATGGCTGCTTCTGATAAAGAAAAACAAAAACAAGATGTCAACGCATCTGAGGTTGAGACCGAAGACGATAACCAGCCGGCGGATAGAGAGCTAAAAGACCCGGGTAGATTAACGCGCAGTGCTGAAGCCGGTACCCAGTCTTCCGCAAATATGGATTTCCTTCTGGATATCCCTTTGGAAATTTCGGTTGAACTGGGCCGAACCAAAATGCTCATCAATGAACTGCTTAAGCTGGGGCAGGGCTCTGTGGTCGAACTTTCCAAGCTGGCCGGGGAAACTCTGGAAATACTGGCAAATCAGAAGCTGGTGGCCAGAGGTGAAGTCGTCGTGGTCAACGAAAAATATGGCGTCCGCCTGACCGAAATTATCAGCCCCATCGAACGTATTGAGAGGTTGAAATGAATGCAACGCCGGATATGCTTTCCACGGCTTTAAAAATGTTGGCCGCTCTGGGTCTTGTCCTGGGAGGGTTGGGATTCTTCTTTTTCTTGACCAAGCGGCTTATGCGCAAAGACGCCGGCCGGACCCATGATAAAATGATTCGCGTGTTGGCCAATCAGTATATGGGTATCAAAAAAAACATCTCTTTGGTACAGGTCCCCGGTGCCCTTCTGGTCATTGGAATTTCAGGTGATTCGATTCGCCTGCTGACCCAAATTGAGGACAAGGACATCCTTGACCAAATCCAAAAAGAAGAAACCGGGCTCAGCGCGCCATCTTTTGCCGATCACTTAAATAAAATCAAGAGTCGATTCCTGGCGTCCAACCGCGGAGAATAATGTTGAGGCAACTGCATATGCACGGCCGATCTGAACTCAAATCAAATCCAAAATACCGCAGGTGCGGCGTTTATCGTAAAGACAAACGCAGCGCGTGTGCGCATGCTGTTTTGCTTCTGGTGGGGATTTTCGGAATTGGTTTGGGTGCCGTCCTGTTAGCACCCCAGAGCAGCGCTGCGGCAGAGCCGGAGGCCGCTGCCCCCTTTATCACCATCGGCATGGACGAAACCGAAGATCCCGGGAAAACGGCGGTCGTTCTGCAGATCTTTCTGTTGATGACGATTCTTTCCCTGGCACCGGCCATTTTGATCATGCTGACCTCATTTACGCGGATCATCATTGTGCTGTCCCTGCTTCGCCGGGCACTGGGAACTATGCAGGCGCCACCGAATCAAGTGCTCATCGGGCTGGCATTATTTCTAACATTTTTTATCATGACGCCGGTATGGCAAAATATAAACCAAAATGCATTGCAGCCCTTTTTAGAAGAACAAATCGGTCAACAGCAGGCCTTCCAAAATGCGGCTGAGCCTTTACGAAAATTTATGTTTAAGCAGACCCGCGAAGAGGATCTGACCCTATTTGTCGAGATTGCCAAGATCGAGCGGCCCAAAGATGTCGATGATATTCCGATCTCAGTTCTAATTCCCTCTTTTATTATCAGTGAAGTCAAAACCGCGTTTCAGATCGGTTTACTGCTCTATGTGCCCTTTCTGATCATTGACATGGTGGTGGCCAGTGTTTTGCTTTCAATGGGCATGATGATGCTGCCACCGATTATGATATCTTTGCCGTTTAAGTTGATGTTATTTGTTCTGGCAGATGGGTGGAATTTACTGGTGGGTTCATTGGTCAGGAGTTTTGTATGACGCCTGAATTTTTGACCGGATTTTTTTTTGAAGCGATTAAAACAGCCATCTCGCTGGCAGCACCGATGCTGCTGGCGGGCTTAGTGGTTGGACTTCTTGTGAGCATATTTCAGTCGGTTACATCCATCAATGAGATGACGATGACCTTTATTCCCAAGATGCTGGCGGTCGCCGGTGCGCTGTTATTCTTTTTGCCGTGGATGGTAGAGAAGATGGTAACGTTTACCCAGAATCTGTTTACCAACATTGTTATTTATATTCGTTAATATCGGCTGAAAGCCGAACTTCGTAGGATCGGTGCTTAAGAATGATATCGGTTTCGATTCCATTGCCGCAGCTGCAGATGTTTTTTCTGATTTTTTTTCGGGTCGGTTCGATTTTGATGACCATGCCGATTTTTAAGAGCAAAAGCATACCGGTTTTAATTAAGGCTGGATTGGCGCTGGCAACCAGCATGGCTTTGTTTCCAATCTTAAATATAGAGAATTTCCCGGCGATTACCGGTTTGACGCACCTTGCCATCGGGATCTTTGGGGAAATCCTGCTGGGACTCAGCATTGGCCTGGCGGTGAATTTCATTTTTGCCGGCCTGCAACTGGCCGGGCAATTGGCCGGCTATCAGATGGGTATGGCGCTTGCCAGGGTTATGGATCCATCCACGAATCGGCAGATGCCGCTTTTAGGCCAATTCAATGAGTTGTTTGCTTTATTAATTTTTATCACCATAAATGCCCACCATAAGTTTATACGGGCGCTGGCTGATAGCTATCAGCTGGTGCCACCCTTTGGTTTTAGAATCAGCGGTTCGCTGATAGAGCAACTCGTCGGCATTGCGGGGAATATGTTTGTCATTGCCGTTAAATTGGGTGCACCGATCATCGCCGTATTGTTGCTCACCAGCATTGCATTTGGGCTGATCGCGCGCACGGTACCGCAGATGAACGTATTTTTTGTGGCGATGCCCCTAAAAATAGGCGTGGGACTGTTATTTATCGGCTTTTGCCTACCCTATTTTTCATCATTTCTGAAAATAATGTTCAGCAAGCTGGGCGATACGATCATGCTGCTTATAAAAGCAGCTTCATAGCCGGGATTTGAGGTAATACATGCCGGAAAGCAGTGGGCAGGAACGAACCGAAAAGGCAACCCCGAAACGAAGGCAGCAGTCAAGGAAAAAAGGGCAGGTTGCCCAAAGCAGAGAGATCCCGTCTGTTTTGATATTAATGACCGCCCTGGGTTTTTTTTATTTTGCCGGATCGTGGATGTTCTGGAACATCTCTGAGTTTATCGGGGGCGTTTATCAAAACCTTGACACTTTGCGGTTGAACACCGTTTCCGATGTCAGTGCCTTTTCCGTGGATATTATTAGGAAGCTATTTTCGATTTTGATACCTTTTTTTGTGCCCATCCTGATTGCCGGTATGCTCGGAAACATCGGTCAAGTGGGATTTGAGATGCATAGCGAACCCTTGAGACCCAAACTGTCAAAGATCAATCCGATCTCCGGATTTAAAAAGTTTGTCTCCGTAAGATCGCTGGTGGAACTTGCCAAGTCCATTATGAAGCTCCTTATTATCGGTGGTATTTCTTATGGACTCATCAAAGCGGACCTGCGCGGATTTCCGCCCCTAATGCAGCAGGGGGTCGGCGAAATTTTCCTTTTTATCGCTCAGGTTGCATTTAAAATTCTTTTTTTTGTTTGTCTGGCACTGATCATTCTGGCGTTATTGGATTACATCTACCAGCGCTGGCAATTTGAGCAAAGCATTAAGATGACCAAACAGGAAGTAAAAGATGAACACAAGCAAGTCGAAGGAGATCCGAAGGTCAAAAGCAGAATTCGAAAAGCGCAATATGAAATGGCGGCACACCGGATGATGGAGGCCGTCCCCGAGGCAGATGTTGTCATCACCAACCCCGTCCATCTGGCCGTAGCGCTGAAATTTGAGGCCAATGAGATGACGGCGCCGACTGTGATCGCCAAAGGTTCCGGCCATATTGCCGAACGTATCAAAGAGATTGCGCGTGAACATCAGGTGCCGATTGTCGAAGACAAACCGCTGGCCCAGACCTTGTTTAAAATAGTGGAGATCGGCGAATTTATTCCGGTAGAGCTCTATCGGGCGGTCGCCGAAATTTTGGCGTATGTCTATCGACTCAGAGGAATGTATCAGACCGCATAACAAGGAAAAAGCATTGGCGCATCAGACCCAAATTACAGATCAACTTCCATATATCGCAAAAAACAGCGATGTCATCATGGCCCTGGCAGTGGTGGGCATTCTGGTCTTTATGGTCATGCCGCTGCCGACTTTTCTGCTCGATTTGCTTATATCATTCAACATCACATTGTCCTTGATCATTCTTCTGGCCAGTATGTATGTACAGCGGCCTTTGGAATTATCAGCGTTTCCTTCAATTCTGCTATTGGGCACATTGTTTAGATTGTCGCTGAATGTCGCCTCCACCCGCATCATTTTGCTGCATGGCAATGAAGGCACAATGGCCGCGGGCAAGGTCATAATGGCTTTCGGCGGTTTCGTAGTCGGTGGCAATTATCTGGTGGGAATTATCGTGTTTCTAATCCTGGTGGCCATTAATTTTATGGTGATTACCAAAGGGGCCGGACGAATCGCTGAAGTGGCGGCACGATTCACACTGGATGCCATGCCCGGCAAACAAATGAGCATCGATGCGGACTTAAATGCGGGTATGATTAATGAGCAGGAAGCCCGCGAGCGGCGCGAACTGATTTCCCTGGAGGCTGAATATTACGGGGCCATGGATGGTGCCAATAAATTTGTGCGGGGCGATGCCATCGCCGGAATCGTCATCACCTTAATTAACATTATCGGGGGACTTGCCATCGGTGTTTTCCAAAACAACATGAGTTTTGCGCATGCCGCTCAGAATTATACCTTGCTGACCATCGGGGACGGCCTGGTCACCCAGGTACCGGCCCTAATCGTGTCTACTGCAGCCGGGGTGATTGTTACCCGGGCCGGCGCGGAATCAAGTCTGGGAGAGGAAATCACGGCCCAAATTTTGGTTCAACCCAAGGCCATTGCCGTTGCCTCCGCGGTTCTTTTTGGATTTGCTCTGGTACCCGGGCTTCCGACGATTCCTTTTATGGTCCTGGCGGTTCTGTCCGCTGGATTGGCCTACGTTGTTTTTCAATCCATCAAAGAAACGGCCCGGGCGGAAGAAGAGCAAAAAATGCAGGAAGAACAAGTCATTCCGGCAGACCAGTTTGAGGCCCTGCCGCCGTTAGATACGCTGGCAATCGAGGTCGGATACGGGCTTATTCCTTTGGTGGACATCGAGCAGGACGGGCTGCTGCTGGATCGAATTAAATCGCTGCGCAGACAGATCGCGCGTGAGGTCGGCGTCATCGTTGCGCCGGTTCATATCCAGGATAATATGCAACTGAAGCCCGGTGAATACACCATCTTGCTTAAGGGCAATGAAGTCGCCAAAGGGGAGCTGATGACCAATTACTATCTGGCGATGAATCCAGGCACCGCCGAAGATAAAATAGAGGGCATCGCGACCCAAGAGCCCACTTATGGATTGCCGGCCCTGTGGATAAAGGAAGATACCAAAGAAAATGCGCTGGCAAAGGGCTATACGGTAGTGGATCTGGCAACCGTAATGACGACGCATCTGTCTGAAATCGTTAAAAAGCATTGCCACGAATTGTTAGGTCGACAGGATGTCCAGCAATTATTGGATACCTTAAAGGATACCCATCCTAAAGTCGTCGAAGAATTGATCCCCAATTTATTACCCTTAGGAGGGGTGGTTAAAGTACTGCAAAACCTACTGCGGGAACAGGTTCCCATTCGAGATCTGTTGGCGATTTTAGAAGCACTGGCCGACTGGGCCCCCGTAATCAAGGATCTGGATATATTGACCGAACGCGTGCGACAGGTGTTGGCACGTACCATAACCAAGACGCATCTGAGCGCTGAAGGCAAAATTGTGGCCATCACCCTGGGACACAGCATCGAATCAGCCATTTCGGGAGCATTGCAGCAAACCGATCAGGGGAGCTTTTTGTCACTGGACCCTCCGGTTGCGCAACAGATAATGAACAATCTGGCCCGCAGTCTGGAAAAAATGTCTTCTACAGACCACCCGCCGGTTGTGATGTGTTCCGCCCAGGTACGGCACCATTTTAAAATGCTGGCAGATCGCTTTTTGCCTCATATTACGGTTCTGTCATATGACGAAATACTCAGCAACATAGAAATACAATCCGTAGATATGCTGGAGCTTACCCATGCAGATTAAACGCTTTGAAGCCAGAGACATGACGACGGCCCTACGATTGATCAAAAACGAGCTTGGTCCTGAAGCAGTGATTTTATCCGCGCGAAGCCTGAAGGTAGAGAATCGATTGTTGGGCTCGGTAAAAAAGGCTGGGGTCGAGGTAACCGCGGCAACCGACACTTACCATTCACCGGCTTCACCAAATTCGGTTCCATATGCAGGCACTCTATCGGCTGATGATTCCAGCGGCCGGCCCGGCGGACCTTCGAAAAAGATTTTGACAAAATCTGCGCGGAACAGGATAAAATCGCCTGCCCGGCGACGGCCATTCCCGAGTTCTGGCAACCGTCATAGCGGCCGAAATGATGACACGCTTGGCGACATCTTTCAGCATCTTCTGTCACAAGGTGTCAAACGTGACGTTGCCAAGGACCTTATGGCAGTCATCAAAAAAGAAAAAGCAGCCAAGCGAATCGATTTAAAGGATAAGATAATTTCCAAGATCAGCGCTGCGCTCGAACAAAAAAGAGACATGCTCAGGCCGGCCTCTCGAACAAAAGCCGACCCTAGGGTACTGGCTTTTATCGGCCCCACCGGTGTCGGCAAAACAACGGCACTCGCCAAACTGGCTGCCAAACAAGTCATCGAGCGCAACAAGAAGGTTGCGCTCATCAGCGTCGATTCCTACCGCATTGCGGCTTCAGAGGAACTTAAAATTTACGGCAAAGCCATCGGAATTTCCGTTAAGACAGCAGCCACTCCTTCCGCTTTTACGGCGGCGGTTAATGCATTCCGGCAGCATGACCTTATCCTGGTCGATACGCCCGGGATCAATTCTGAAAACCACAGCGAGATAGAGGATCTTAAGTCTTATTTAGAAGTGATACCATCGATTGAGATTCACCTGCTTTTGAGTGCGGGGGCCAAAGAAACCGATCTTTTCAACACGATTGGGCGCTTGGGCGCAATTCCAATTCAACACCTGATTTTCACTAAACTAGATGAGAGCGCCACCTTCGGCAATCTGATCAATCTGCTGGTTGACAATCAATTACCGCTGTCTTTTCTGACGACCGGGCGACAAGTTCCGGATTCCATCGAAACCGGATCGGTAGAGAAAATTGTAAAATGTTTATTTGGCAGTTTCATGAATCATTTGGAAATTTCCGATTCCGGGACACTTAATCAAGCACCCGCGACCGCTTCCCACGACAGTACTGAGGATGACTATGTCGCCAATAAAAATTCAGATGTGTTTCACTATCCGGATTGCAAATGGACGCATAAAATAAAACCTAAAAACATGATCACCTTTTCAAGTGTTCAGGAAGCAAAATCACAGCATTTTGTGCCCTGCAGAGATTGCCGGCCGGCCTCGAGCGGCACCTTTCAGATCGGCACTTCCAGAAAGAATAAGTTGCGAATCTCTAACTATTCGTAAGGGTTGTTCGGGCGAGGAGCTGAAAGTCTAATGACATCAGAATTTTCTTCAAATAAAGTCATCCGATTAGCTGACAGGGCCGCCAATCGTAAAACGGATGGGTCGAATAAGTCACCCAAAAGGCGCATGTCAAATACGCGTGTTATTTCCGTAACCAGCGGCAAGGGCGGTGTCGGCAAAACCAACATTGTGGCCAATCTTGGCTATGCGTTTGCACAGCTTGGGAAAAAAGTTCTTATTCTGGATGCGGACTTAGGGTTGGGCAATCTGGATGTTTTGCTGGGGCTTGCTCCGAAATTCAACTTATCCCATGTGATCTTGGGTGAGAAGTCGGTGAACGATATTATTGTTGAAGGACCCGGCAAAATGCTTATCCTGCCGGCGTCCTCCGGTATCCAGGAATTGACCCAGTTGACGCAGAACCAGAAGGTTAGAATGCTCAGCGAATTGGATCAATTAATTGGTGCCGTCGATATTTTATTTATCGATACGGCGGCCGGTATTTCTTCAAATGTTATGGACTTTAACGTTACCGCTCATGAAATTATGGTTGTGGTTTCACCCGAGCCGACGTCAATTACCGATGCGTATGCGCTCATGAAAGTGCTCTCATTAAAGTACGCTGAAAAATGTTGTAAGGTCATCGTCAACCTGGCCGCTACGAGTCAGCAGGGAAGAGAAATATTTCGACAACTGAACATGGTGACGGAACGATTTTTAGATATGACCCTCGATTATTTGGGAAGTGTTCTATTTGACGCCAATGTTATCCAAGGCGTCAAACAACAGAAACTTGTCAGCGAACTGTATCCGGATACCAAGGCCAGCAGGTGCTTTATAGATCTGGCCCAAAAAATATCCACGACATCGCCGACACATGTGCCCACGGGCGGTTCCAATTTTTTTTGGCATCATTTGATTAAAAATAATTTTGCATAATTGGAGAAATAAAGTTTTATGGCACTGGCACGGACACGAACAAAAAAAATAGCGCAAAAAGATCCGGTTTATCGCGATCAGTTAATAACCGAGTATCTACCCTACGTGAAACGCATCGTTCATCGGTTGGCGGTTCATCTTCCCTCAACTGTGGATATCGAAGATCTGATGAATGTCGGCGTTATCGGTTTGATCCAGGCGGTGGATCGCTACGATTCGACTCGGGATAATAAATTTATGACCTATGCGATTTTCCGTATCAAAGGCGCGGTGTTAAGCGAGTTGCGTGCGCGTGATTTCCTTTCGAGATCCAATCGACGCAAAATAAGAGAATTAGAAAATACTTTCATGCGGCTGGAACAAAAGCTGGGCCGCGAGGCTGATGATAGGGAAGTGGCTCAGGAATTAGGGGTCGATCTCGAGCAGGTCCATCGCACCAAACAGATGTCAAGCATCTCCTTTATCAGTCTTGAAGAATTGGGCGTATCCTCTAAAGACGAGAAAGAAAAACTACTGAGTTATTTGGTTAACAATGATGATGACGCTTTGAGCCTTACGAAAGTAAAGGAATTAAAGGACGCTTTGGCGCGGGCGATCGAACAGTTGGCGGAAAAGGAACGCCTGGTTATTTCGCTCTACTATCTGGAAGAATTGACAATGAAAGAAACCGGCAAAGTCCTCGGAATAACCGAGTCGCGCGTATCCCAGATCCATTCTCAGGCCATATTGCATTTACGGGCGAAGCTGCGAAAACAAAAATTGCTGGAAGAATAATCTTAAACATTCACGTTCGGAAGTGGGAGGGCGGAAGGGTGAGATAAAATCTGAAATCAGAGGTTAGAATCATGGTTGAAGATATCAATTTCTCCGAAAGAGTACCCGCAGTATCAGCTACCGGGAAGGTCAATAAGATCAACCGCAAAAGGCGCAAAGAAGAAAAGCCGCCCTTTGAAAAATTGTTGGACCCGGAAGATCAAAAAGATAAAAAAAAGAAAAAAAAGAAAAAAGAATCCGACAAAGTTGATATTCAGGGAAAAACCGAAAAGCACCAGGCCCAGGATTCTACTGATTCCGCGAGTTCAAGCAGCCCTGCAAAAGCAAAAGATAATTCTGATAAGAAAATCATTGATGTCCGGGTCTAATAGGGAGTGGAAATGGCATTGCAAACAATCAACTTGTGGGAAATCGTTTTGGATATAACCCAAATCTGTTTGGGCGGTTTAATTCTGTTATGCCTTATTCGAAATAAGATCAAATACAAACAACTGTTCCTGAAAGCTCCCAGCGGGGAAAATTCGCAAAATTTTAATACCGAATTCATTATCCAGGCAATCCGGCAACAATCCGACTTAGCCTTTACGCATATATTGGAAACCATCGATAAAGAGCGCCAAACCTTAGACGCCTATTTCGAACTAAGAGAAACGCAGATTGCGTCAAAAATGCTGGTGCCGGCACCCGGTCGCGTCGCCGCCCGGATTCCCCATACCGAAGCGGCAGATCAGAATGCGGCGGATACGATCTATAGTGAAATCGAAAACCTGGCTGGTCAGGGAATGAGTTTAGCGGATATTTCTGAAGACTTAAATGTCCCCAAAGGTGAAGTCGAGCTGGTTTTAAAACTAAAACGTTTGAGTGCCGAATCGGCTAAAAATAAAAACATCCCGCCTGCATAAATCCTCCTCGATGTATCTCTTCTATGGTTATGTCCCGAAAGTAATTTACAAAACACGGTTTTATTTTAGGTTTCAGCACACGTTGTATTGGTTTGATTTGTTTAATTCGTTCAATTGGTTCGGTTTAAGCCAACCAATTAGACCCATAAGACAAATAAAACTAATTTAACAAATCCTTGGACCTCTGACCCAGAACTTTGAACCCGAAACCTAGTTTGGTAAATTACTTGCGGGAGGCAACACTAGGTAGTTCTATGTAGAATCGGCAAAAAATACCGGATCCAGCGAGGGGAATTTTCCTCAGATTCAAGTTTTTTTAGGTACTAAGGACCGCAGGATTGTTGCTGTTGGGACCGGCTGTCCGATATGTTTTAAAAGCAACCGATATAATTACAAAAAATAGGCATAGCTGATTTGTTAAAATCAATCTTTTACCTCTTCCTGCGGGTTACAAATCACATGCATCATTGGTATGTGTCTTGCATTCCTATCCCGGCAGATTGATTGTACGCCTCTGAAAATCGTCAGTCTTTATCGGAAGAGGGGTTGCGCATTCAATTTTTTAGCGGACAATTTTAGATAAGGAGTTTATCAATGAGTGGATCGATTTACATGGCCGCAACCGGTGCGATGGCATACGAGAAGCGCTTGCAGATTCTTTCCAACAATCTGGCTAATGTTAATACAGTCGGCTTTAAAAAAGATAGAGGTCGTTTTAAGGCCTTTGAACTGTCTGACGCCGGCGACGTTAAAAATTTACCGGTTAGTTGGCGTCAATCACAGGCGCCTGGATACTGGATGCAATTTAGCTCATATACCGATTTTTCATCAGGTGAAAATAAAAAAACGGGCAATCCATTTGACCTAGCCTTATCCGGCAGAGGTTTTTTCTGTGTTGAGACGCCTGATGGTGTCCGCTATACGCGCAGAGGAGACTTCACGGTTAATTCAGACGAGGTGCTGGTTACCCACCAGGGCTGGCCGGTAATGGGGCAGGGCGGAGAGATTCAGATAAAACTTTCGAAACCGTCGGACGAGAAGCGCGAATTTTCGGTGTCCGAGGACGGTTTTGTGACCGTCGATGGATCTCAAGTCGATCGCCTTCGCATTGTTGATTTTACCAATGCTTCCGGCCTCGAAAAAGCAGGCCATAATTTTTATCGCGCTGTAAATCCGAGAACACTCGAAGAAATGGATGAAGATTTTAAGGTCAGCCAGGGATTTCTCGAACTTTCAAATGTCGATGTTGTCAGAATGATGACCGAGATGATCGAGGTGTTACGCGGGTATGAATCTTATCAGAAGACGATGCGATCCATCGATGATATGAACGCCAAGCTGATTAACGATGTGGGGAGTTCAGCCTAACGATTAACAAATAACCGTGAAACGACAGGAGGCAAAATGATACGCAGTTTGTGGACTTCAGCCACCGGCATGCAGGCCCAAGAGCTCAACATTGATGTGATTGCAAACAATCTCGCCAATGTGACTACATCCGGTTTTAAAAAAAGTCGGGCTGAGTTTCAGGATTTATTATACGAAAGCCTGCGACCGGCCGGGGCAGCTTCATCGCAAGATACGATTGTGCCTACCGGAATTCAATTGGGGCATGGCGTGCGCCCGGCGGCGGTTCAAAAGATTTTTACCCAGGGAGATTTTGAGAATACCCAAAATGAACTCGACTGGGCCATCGAAGGCGATGGATTTTTCCAAATAGAAATACCGAATGGAGAAACGTCCTACAGTCGTTCCGGAGAATTCAAGCTGGATGCCGATGGCCGCATTGTAAATCCGGACGGCTTCCCACTGGTGCCGGAAATGACGATTCCAACCGACACGATTTCCATTTCCGTGGGAATGGATGGGACGGTGTCCGTTATCCAGGCCGGCGACGCCGCTCCGACCGAGATCGGCTCGATTGAATTGGCCCGTTTCGTTAATCCGGCCGGGTTAAGGAGCTTGGGCAAAAATCTTTATGTTCCCACCGAAGCATCCGGAGATGAAATCACCGGTACCCCCGGAGAAAGTGGCTTTGGTACGATCGCCCAGGGGTTTTTGGAAATGTCCAATGTGAGTGTCGTGGATGAAATGGTCAGTATGATTACAGCGCAAAGGGCCTATGAAATCAACAGTAAAGTCATCCAGACAGCGGATGACATGTTACAGCTGGCAAATAATCTTAAACGGTAAAAGATCAAAATGAATGACTATAGCTTAACATTTAAAAAATCGAAACGGTTTGGCCTGGTGTTGCTCATTTTTTTGGCAACGGCATCTACTGTGGGGGCTGCTGCAGCGCTTGCGGTCGCAGAAATGACCACGATTCGGCTCAGGGATCAGGTTGAAATCGAAAATGCCGAGATTTTATTGGGTCAGATTGCATCCATTGAGAGCAGTGACACCCAATGGGTTCAACGGTTGAAGGACATCGTCATTGGAAGAGCACCATTGCCGGGCAAGACGCGCCAATACGATCGACGGCATCTTAAGATGCGATTAAAGCAACATCATATTAACTTAGCTGGCGTTAATTTAGAGGGCCCCCGGCGTGTTAGAATTTCGCGCAGCTACGTCGAAATCGATAAACACAAAATAGAAAAAATTGTTTCTGACTTTATTACTCAAAACATCCCCCGGGAAAACAAAACGGTACGCATCAAAGAGATAAATGTTTCTGGAAGGGTGGTTTTGTCTAAAGGTCGCATTGCATACAAAGTGGCGGCACCGGGCAGGCGACGGCTGATGGGGACATGTTCGATCGCTGTCGATTTTAGTGTTAATGGACATTTTGAGAAGAAGGTGTGGGCAACTGCCACCGTCGAAGTATGGGGACCCGTGGTGGTGACTCGCAAACCGCTGGGCCGGTATAAGCCGATTACCGAAGATGACATTATGATGCAAACGCTGGACCTGACCCATCTATCTTCCAATGTCGTTACCGATCCCGAGGCGGTGTTGGGCAAGCGTACCAAAAGAGCCATCGGGGCTCAAACCCCTTTAAGGGCGGACAGCATCGAACTGCCACCGTTGGTGAAACGCGGAGATCTGGTGGTCATCATCGCCCAATCCAAAGGGTTGAAGATTACAACCCGCGGCTTGGTTAAGAAAAAAGGGCGCCTGGGCGATCGAATTCCGGTCATCAATGTGGACACTAAAAAAGTACTTTATGCCCGTGTGATCGATTCCAACACAGTGCAGGTAGATTTTTAATACTTCTCATTCTGGATAGATAAGGAAAACCAATGATGCGAAAACTCACTTTAGGTTTAATCGGATTAAGTATCGTCACCCTGTTATCCATGAGCATTTCAGGTTGTGCCGTTAGCCAGCGGAAAATGGCGCCGGTGGCGGAAAAAATGCCGCTAAAAGAAAGGCTTGAAATTGAAAAGCCGCCTTTAGCGTCAATTGAATCTAATGGATCGCTTTATGATGCGCGCAGTAACTTTAATAGTTTTTTCATTGATACCAAGGCCCGCTCAGTGGGCGATATTGTTACGGTTAATATTTCAGAGTCTGCCAGTGCTACCAATTCGGCGGATACACAAGCCGGTCGGACTTCCAGTCTGGAGGCCGGCATCGATACGCTTTTTGGGACCGAAGATTGGTACCGCGACACAGTTCTGGACGCCATCCCGACTAAATTGCCCAAACCCGATCCATTCGGAAATCCATCCGTCAAAGGCAGCATGACCAGCGATTTTGACGGCTCGGGGAGCACATCACGCAGTGGTGATCTCAGTGCCTTTATCACTTGCCGTGTCACCCAGGTATTGCCGAACGGTAATCTGAAAATTGTCGGTTCACGTGAAGTTTTGGTTAACCATGAAAACCAGATGATTATTTTGTCGGGCGTCATTCGGCCCCGCGATATCAGCGATAACAATGTTATTCTGTCCACTTTTGTTTCCGACGCCAAAATCGCATATAGCGGGAGCGGAATCGTCAATGACCGTCAGCGCCCCGGTTGGCTGGCGAATGTGT
>Ga0255055_10002154_pt1 | contig 14033 bp, 15 predicted proteins | sample JV7_2_27_MG_FD_188633 | JGI IMG/M metagenome (GOLD analysis project Ga0255055, IMG submission 188633) | Seawater microbial communities from Jervis Inlet, British Columbia, Canada - JV7_2_27 | ecosystem: Environmental > Aquatic > Marine > Inlet | place: Canada: British Columbia | collected...
TTCACGGTCGCTTTCTTTCATGTAGTTCTCATCATACTGCTCTGGTATCATATTTGGATCCGTACCCGCCCGGATCCAAAAGTCACGATAAGCTCCCCAATTTTCGGGGGTCGCCATGTGGCGGGTTTCCAGATACATCTGGACGCCTTGCGCTTCGTTTTCAATCGGAGCCCGGTTAATATCCTGCTGGCGCAATACGTTTTCCTGGCGGATCCCCTGGCCCACGGCCTGTTTTCTGCCAATGGTGGCCTCGGCGTCTTGAATCGCCAGCGCGTTTGCTTTCGGCCTATACGGATCGTAGCCCTCGGCTGCGCGTAAAATATAATCGGTTCTTAGTGCGTTTCCCATAGCATCACCTTACTGCTTCCCTGTATTTGTGATCTGGCAGTTGATAGTTTCGTTGGTTTAAAATATTTTGGGTGCCGTAATAATCAAGGGCCCGGTTCGCTATATTCGATACGCCCGCAACCCCGGCCATAAGTGCGTTTGTTTGGCCGTACTGTGCGCCGGCGATTGCTGGGCCTAATGATACCGCCTGGCCAGCGCCTGATAGGCTGGCTGTGCGTCCGGCCTCACTCATGGCCCAATGGGGCTTTAGCTTGTCATAATAGCGGGCTAAAAAATTATCGTACTTTGTCGATGCGTAGTCGCTGGCTTCCCGGCCCAGGGCTTTTTGGGTGGATGGATCAAAAAGCCGGCCGCGAACCGACGCGCTTCTAAGCCTGGGGTTTTCAACATAGCGCTTGTATCCATATTCAAAGCCGGGGTCTTGCTCGGGGTCAAACTCCCCGGGGCCCTCGCGCAACATACGCATATAATTTTTAGCCGATTTTCGGCCGAATTTACGCCATAGGTCGGTCCTTCTCAGGCCCAGCTTTGCGATGTCTTTTAGATCGTCCTGGGCGTCTTTTGCGCCTTTTTTGCCGATTAGCGATCCGGCGATACTGCCGGCTGCGCCTACTCCCGCTGCTGCTATTGGTATCCAAGGCATATTAAACCTCCTTTGATAAACCGAAAAGCTGCATGTCATATAGCTTTCCGCGCTTTAAAAAACTGTTTTTAATTACGCCTTCTATTTTTGCGCCGATATTATGTGCAAATCGAATCATGCTTTTGTTGAAATCGGGCACAAATATAATAATCTTTCTGCAGGGCGTTTTTTTAAATATATATTCGGCCAGGGCTTTTTTAACAGCGTCAACCGCCAGCTGCCCGCGGCCCTCTTTTAAAACCGAAACATGAAAATCATAGGTTATAAAATTTAATGGGTATATTAAAATCGCTGTAAATTTATTCGGCATTAGCACATGATAAAATTCGTTTTGAAAGAAAACCTTTGAGCTAAACAATTTTTGCTCCGCGCCGCCATCGTCTGTTATGAAAGGGTAAACAAATTCGTCTTTCAAAATCCTGTCAACCCTTTCTAAGTCTTTAATCGTGCATCTATTAATTTTTTATCTCCTTACATTCCTATTGGAAACAGCCAAGCGTCCGTGTAGACGGCCGTCTGACCGGCTCCTGCTCCATCTTGTTTGACTTCGATTTTCTGGCCGCTATCTGTGATAACCGACGCGGTAAGAAATTGCTCATCCTGAGCATTGTTGTCTACCCTTGATCGTCCGGCCAAGTGACCCCCGGTTCCTGTCTGCCCGTTTGTACGCCAATAGGTATCGCGCTCACCGTCACCGCCGCTGTTGGTTAAGAACGTGCAAACTGCTTCTGTGCAAAACCCCGGGATACTTAGTGTTACGTCTGTCCAGCTTGCGTCAAGGTCGGCTTCTGCCCTATCTGTTACCTGATCGGCATAAATAACCTTTTCGCCGTTGTGAAAGAACTCGTCAATATTATTGCTGCCGTCGGTTTTAATGCCAAATATACAGCGGTCGCTTGAATTATACTGGCCATTCTTGGCCGCGCTGTATGACGGCGCGGTGGTGTTATTGATAAACTCGGCGGCGGTCATTACAATACCGGAAAGCGCCGAATCGTCGATATACAGATAATGCTTTTCGGATGCGCCTAAATCTGTGCTGCCTGCGTTGGATCCGCCGGATCCGAATATAAACCCGATCTTCGTTATCCAATAAACTATCTGGTCTAAGGTGCCTTTGTGCTGATAAAAGCCAGGATATATAACAACCGAATCCTTTGTTGAAGCGGCTGCAATCGTACAAACATTAGAGTTAGCGCCTTCGTTAAGATTTTCGGCCTCAAACGCGGTTGCGTTGCGGGTATGCAGAAAAAGGTTTCCGGCCGCGTCGCCGCCGGCCCAGGTGCCGCTTGTGACTTCCAGCCATTCGACCACGCCGGTTCCCCCGCCGGTTGCGCCGGTCAAGGTGTCGCCTTCTAAAATCTCATGCGTGCCGCCCGAAGTGAACGCCAGCCTTTCGGTAAATACAAACTTGGGCCTGCTCATAAATCCGGGCAAATAGGGAATATCGGTTGGCTTTAAATCACCTGAAATGGTTACGTCGTTACCCACTGTCAAGTCATTTGGTATATCAAAATCATCACTACCGCCCGATGTCCACTTGCCCAATGTCGGGCCCACTATTCCGGTTTTGGTATGCGTCCCGGATCCGCCGAATATCCGGTAAGCACCGGCGGTTATCGGGCAGTTGTAAGTAACTGTGATACCGTTTGCCGGCTGCAGGGCGCCGCCGTTTATGTTCAAGACAAGCAAATGCAAGGTAGCCGGGACCGTCACGTTTTGGCTGATAGTGACCGCTTTATCGATTAACAGCGTGGTGGGCGTGGCGCCGATCTCTGAAACGGCGGTATTTAGCGAGTCGTCATAGTCTGAAATAGATACCCAATCAACCTCGTCGCCGGCCAGGTATTCATCAACGGTCCAGATCTCGGTGTCGTCTGAGTCTTTCAGGATAATCTTATAATAGCCGCTACCATAAATCACATTTTCGCCCAGCGAATCGAGTACAACCGGCGAAGCGTGCGCCGTTGTCATGCCCGGATCTGAATAAACGGTTTTTAACGTGCTGGTTCCCTGCTCATAAAAATAGAGCTTGCCGCCGGTCAATGGATCGCCGTTTGAATCGACTACTTGAAATTTTGGGTAATTGATAATAGCCATATTGCTTCCTTATGGTGTTATGGTGTCCTTGGTCACCCAAGAGCCGGATTCCCGCTTTTGGTGTACCAGGTTGTTGCCGTCCTGCTTTATGCGCCAGTTGCCGTTTGTTTCAATCGCGCCGGTTCCAAGTTCTAAGGTGTCGATGATTCTTACAAGTTTTGATAGCTTCTCGAAAAATAGCAGCCATTGGACCGTAACCCTGCCGTTTTGGCCTGTTAATGGTGTGTCGCTCGGTGGCTTTAGTTTTATCGCCATTAGTGGGCCCCTGCTTGTGCTTCAATATAACCGGCGATCATTACTTTTTTCATAGGAGCGCTGATCGCAATTTTAAATATGCGGTCGCGCGAACTCCCTAACCGATGCCATAAAACGCGCTGGCCGTACTTGCCGGTAGCTCCCATCGATCTATAATGCTCATTTGACCAGTTGTGGCCGCCATCGTCTGACCAGGATAGCATCGCCTGAGGGTCATACTGATATGCGTCAAACAGCGTACATGAAAACTGCGTAATGTCGGCAACGAAAGTATCACTGGCCCGCAATATAAAATCTGTGCCGTTGGCTTTTATGTCTTCGCTAAATTGGCCGTTTGCGCTTCTGGCGGTGCCGGCCTTTGTACCCAATACCGGCGTGACATCGCCGGCCGCATAAGCGGCTACCGTGAAAACAACGCTGTAAATCGTTCCCGACGTTAATATGCCTGCAAGTGTTAGATCATCTGGCATTAGGTATCCGCGTGTTGAAATTTTTTATTAGTTGAATCCCAGGACCACTCCCCGCCGGCGGTCCAATTAGAGCCGTCTTTATCTAATAGCTCTGATTTAATCGGCATAATAGATCCGGTTTCGAACTCAACCTCTAATTTATTAAAAAACATATTCTTGCGTTCATTTGTAACCGCGCTAACTGTGCGATATGCTATAATATCGTTTCCGTCGTCGGTATAGGTGCCCAGGTCCAGTTTATAAATCTTGCCGTTGCCAAAATCCCCGACCAGGTTCTTGTTGTCAAAGTAAACATGGCAATTTGAACGGTGCCGATCATAATTCGGGTAGCTGTTCCACTCGTTCCAGAATCCGGATGCCAGGTTGTATTGCCAAGTTTTACCCGCGGCCGGGAATGTGATCGTGTAAAACACCTGGCCCTCAATATGAAACGCAAACGCGATAGCGTCTGAAACTTTCGAATAAGTTGAAAACTGATAGGCTACTTGGGGGGGTGTAACCACTTCAGGGGTTAAACCAACAAAGCGCCGTACCAGTAGATCATCGCCTAAAAACAGCATATCGCCAGTTTTAGTCGCTGCTACACTGGCCGCGGCTGCAGTTCCAAACTCGAACACGGCGCCGGGCAATAAATCAAACGGAAAATCCGCGTCGCCGGAGTTGTAATATATCTCGGTTGAGCGCTCCCCGATGATAAACAGGTTGTTGCTATTGGAAAATACCGCCTTTGCCTTGTCGGGCCTGGCGCTGGCTACTGCGTACTCGGTAGCGTCCCAGGTTAGGCCATCTAATGACGCGGATATATGAAAGCGGTCGGTGGCGTCTTTTGTTACGATAAAATAGCCGTCCTGGTAGGCCAATGACGTTGGTGTGGGAAAGTCGCCGTCTGCAATCGCGCCAAAGGTGGTTCCATCGGCTTCTAAAACGTAGCCGTCTTGATCGTCTGTTACCATTAGCTGAGTGCGGTTGTCGTGCATCCAGACTTTGCCCGAATCGGTTAAAATCGTGCCTATTGTGGTCTGCGTGATCGTACCGCCCGACGACGTTATTTTGTAAAGCGTGGCGCCGGCTACCACAAACAGGTTGTCGTTAAAGGTGTGCATGGCGCGAACCGGGACGGTGTTTTCTAAATCCCACCATTCAAGTAGGCCGGGGGTGTGATGCAGCGAAAGCGTCTTTTTGCCGGCCGGATCCGGATACGGAAATAGGTTTACACAACGCTGTGAATTTACGTTTTTAACCCTTCCCTGGTAGCTGCCGCCGACTATTTGAATTTCCATTAGGTTGCTACTCCGCTATTCGCTATTGTTATCCATTCGGTCCCGGTCCACATTAAAACAAGGGTGTCGTCCACTTGTGCAAACGTGAAAACTTCCGGGTCGCTTGTTTCGTGGTTTGTGACTGAAACTGTGCTTGAATTTGATGCTTCGGTCATCATTATCATTTTTATCTGGCCGTAAAACTCACCGCTTCCCAGGGTAGCATCAACGGCGTTACTTGTTGAGTCTATGCGGGTTGGAAATATTAATGACAGATTACCGGACGCGGCGGTGAAATCTTCATAGCCATCTGTGCCGTTGTTGTTTTCCCAACGGCCGCTTGAAATAGAATCCCATCCCCTTGACCCGGCTGTCTTGTTTCCGATTAATTGGTTTCCGATTGTGCTTATATTTGTATTCGTTCCATGAAATGACAGGCCGTGTGTTTGAGTTTTGGTTCCCTGATTATCGGTCGCAAGAATCCCGTTAATTAATAAAGTGTCGCAATCCTGTATTCTGGCGCCATAAGTGTGTGAAGCGATTTCGGCCAGGCCGTTGTTGATTAGCTGTATAGCCCCGCCGATACTTATAAAATCAGCATTTAAAAGATTAATCCCGTTTTTCTGAGAATTAGAAATAACGCCACCACCTATTGATATAAATTCAATTTCATTGCCGCTTGTTCCAGCTAAATTAATCCCGTTTTCCTGTGAGCCGTGAATAATGTTCCCATTTAAAGAAATGTGGTGAGTATTAATCGAAAGCCTGATACCGTCCCCCCCTGCAGTAGCGTTACCGGAATTTAAAATCTTATTATTAGAAACTACCAAATACCCATCATCAACAGAAGTTGATCTTCCAAGTTTAATTCCATGTGCGTCCTGTCCAGCACCGGCAGTAGCGCCAGCATCGGTTATAAAATTGCCGTCAATTACCCCATTTTGCATATTGGATGCGGCGCCACCTAAACCATCATCATAATATCTTACGCCTATACCGCTATTCCTGACTGTCTTAATGAAATTATTGGAAATAATAAAATTGGTAAAGCCGGCTATTGTGATGCCATTTCCGGTAGATACGTTATTTATACTGTTCCCGGTTATTATCAATTCACCACTATTAGCAACGTCGTTTGCCGCATTGCACCCGATCCCTTCCATTGTGTATCTCGAAATATTGTCAGATATGACAATCTGTGATGGCCCGGGGGTGATAGAATCTTGAATAGTTATTGATCCATCACAACCTGTTGGGGTTCCGCTATCAGCCGGATCTCCGTCAATCAAATTTCCTGAAATTATAAGCCTCCCGCCTGGTCTTTCGATGTTGATTCCAGGGCCCGCGCTGTCCCTGACAAGAAGCCTTCTAACAGAACACTCGGTTACTCTCCGCAACGCAACCGCCGGACTGAAAGCCGATGAGCCCACATTTCGATTGTTGCAATCAATAATTCCACCACGGCCAAATATGTGAATATTGGTGTTGCCGTTAGTCCAATCGTTATTTGTGAGGATGATTGCAGTTTTGGTATCTGCGACTTTCTGTCGGATTTCGCCTTCAATTATTACAGTAGTGTTATCAGGAATTTCGATTATTTTAGTGTGGTCTGCGGAAGATGAAATCAGGTAAAATGAAGCTGTCTTAGGAATTAACAGCACCCCCCCAGCTGCCGCGGCGATAGCGCTTTGAAGTGCTGCGGTGTCGTCTGTGGAGCCGTCACCCTCTGCGCCATACCATTGCGGTAAAACATAATCGCCTATGGAAAGTCCAGAGCCTGAGGCCTTTTCAACCGTCCAAATCTCGGTATCATCAGCATCTTTTAAAATCAGCTTAGAATACCCTATTCCGTAAATCTCGGCCTGCCCGTTGGCGTCCAAAATAACTGGGTTGGTGGCTACTATGGTAGCTTCGCGGTCGGTGTATAGCGGTTTTAACGCAGAAGTGCCCACGCGGTAGGAATACAACTTACCGCCCGATAGCGGGTTGCCGTTTGAATCAATCGCCTGAAACAACGGCATATCAAATTGGTTGCCCATTTATCATCCTGAATCGATATGGTATCTGCGGGCCAGCTTTAAAATCTCCGGCTTAATGCTGCCCACATCCAATGACATATTGTAATCTATGATGTTATCAAGTGATTCGCTTGCCATGCCCACCTGAAACGGTGTGGGCTCCTTGCCGTATCCTGGCGCCAGCCGGATAGCCAGGTTATACAAAATAGCCTCGTCGTACTCGCCCGGAAAAGCAATCGAAGTTGTCAAAGCGGTTGGCTCTGAAAGCTGCTTGTAGCTGTGCAAGTTGAGCGTGCCGCCGCCCGGGGGCCATAGCCAGATTTTTCCCAGCGGGTATTCGGGCTGATACCAAAAATATGAGGGGTAGTTGTGGCCCTGGTCCTTATCTGCGATCTCGGCATATTCCCTTTCACTGATAGGTTTCAGTGTATAATCAATGCCGTTTTGGGTTACATAGGAGTCTTTGATAATCGCCGGTCTGTCGGTGTTGATCGTGCCGCCTGTGCCAATCGTGTAGCTGGTAGTTCCCTGCGATAGCGTGTGGGTGTCGATTGCCGAAACATACACGGTCATACCGTTTATGGCCCAGGCCCGAAACATGATTTTCATGCGCCGCAAGGCGTCCTGCATTTCATCGTCTGTGGGGGTTTCACCCACGGCCTTAACGCCGATTTCCATTAAAGATTCTTTAATTAGCTCCTGTGCGGTTTGGTCTGCCATTTATCCACCTCTCCCCGGCAAAATAATAGGCGATTTCGTCACGCAAGCATCAGCGGCCTGCATAAGCATTTTCGCCACGTTGGCCGCGTCTTTGGGTGTCCACATGAAGGTAAGCTCCATCGGCTGCCCCTCGTCGCCCAGCGCGTCCTGGGTCATAAACACCTGTTCCCGGTCGTTTGTGTAGCCAATCGCCTTAAAAGCGGTCTTACATTTCAATTTCATGCGTGGTTAGCTCCATATCCTCGGCGTCTTTTTCAATTTGTTTGATAGTTTCGTCATAGTTCATTTCAATGCTTTGCGCTAATAGCGTCATGCGGCCGCCGTCCCGGGTTAGCCGGGCCAGGTGCCAGATAGCTTTTACCAGCTTTTCGGCGCTGGCTTCTTTCGGAAAATTAACCCCGTATTCTTCCAGCGCAAATAAGCGCAACTGCTCGGCGTTCATATCTTCAAGGTCCAGGTTCCAATTAACCAGGTGCGGTAATGCGGTAATGGGCTGCTCCGGCGATTTCCAGCCTTCGATAGACGCCTGAAAGTCGGCGGCGGTGTCCCTGACTATCTTGGGCTCGAAAAACTTATGATAGCGCCAGGCTGGATAGGGCTTATTTCTGCCTTCCATGTGATGAAACATGCCGCCTTCAAGATATAATTTAGTCATAATTTTAGGAAACGGGGCCCAGCGCTAACCAGGCCCCGGGTTTAGGGGGTTAGGGTTATCCTTCCGCGCCGCGGATACGACACGCAAGCTCTGGATAGATCGTTTTGACCCCATACAAAACGTCCATTCTGCAAATTTCATCATCCGTGTTGATGTCGTAATCTTTCACGACTCGAATGCTAAAGCCTGCTTCTGTGGCTACCGAGCCCCAGGCGCCTTCGGGTTTGGCCAGAGGCACCATAACCAGGGCAAAGGCGTTTTTGTGAAACGCCAGATTTTCCGGGTACGGCTCTCCCTGGGTGCCCAAAACCGTTACCGCTGCCCCGCCTGCTGGCAGGGTGGTTACGGTCTTATAGGCGCCGGTGTCGATCAATTCCGGCTCCACATTAAGGGCGATAATTGCCGATGTCGCGGTGGCCGTCGCGTCGGCAACTGCGGTTACAACAAACTGCCGCAACACGCCGGTTGATTCCCCGGAAACGGGGTTGACCGCATGAACATCGGCCATCGTAAACACATCACCAATGTTTAGCGCCTGGCTGGCAACGATTCTGCCGTGTGCCAGTTCAACCAGTGTGCCGGTGTTGCCGCCGGTAGTTGCGACAATAAGCGCCGCGGTGGATCCGGTGTCGTGAAAATCTCCGGTCGTGTGAACCTTGATGTTCTGGTCCATGAAGATCTCATAACCCGCTATGGTGGCCAGGTAGCCTTTTTTAAGGGCGGGGCCCGAAACGCTGGTTACATACATATTTTTCAATGCGTTGGCCAGCGACCAGTTAGCGGCCGGATTAAGGACGATACAGCGCTGATCGCGCGGTACGCTTTCCTCGTCGAGCCTTTGCGCGGCCTTGCCTAAGACAAGAAAGGACTCCGGCGTTACAAATCCGGTGGATTCATAAACGTCGTTCCAAACGTCTTTGTAAAGGGCGCAAATTGTGGCGTCGATTTCATTAGCCAGCGCGATTGCCGCCGGCTCAATGTAGCGGTCCTTATATTCCTCGATTGTCAGCGTTAGGTCTTTGGTGTTAAACGCCCAAGAAACGTGCTTCTGCTCAGAAACGGTCAACGTGATAGATTGCTCCGTGATTACGCTTGTTGACCTGGTGCGTCCGGTGGTTACTTTGAACTTGTTGGGCTTGCGGATCGTAACGGATCCGCCTTTTTTCGGACTTCCAGGAAATTCCATCTCGTAGTTGCGATGGACCTTGCTGCCCATAACAAGGTTGTTTCGCAACTTCATTAGCGCTTCTTTCGCAATTATAGTGGGCGTCAACAGGGTATGTGTAGATCCCATGTTGAGTTATTCCTTTCTCAACGCCCGCCGCCGTCCTCGCGCCATTTCTCGTATTCAGCCTGGGTCATTTTCTCCGGATCCTTGCTAATCACGTTATCGCTTCGCGTGGGTTTAATCGGTGGCGGCGCTTTGGTTACGGGTTTAGTCGAAGGCGTGGCGGGCGCTGTTGCCGGCCCGCTGGTGCCTATCTCCAAGTCAATTTTCGTGATCTCTCTCACGGCTGCATCCCGGCTCATGCGTGAAATAGAAGCGGCGGCCTGGGGGTTTTTACCCATGTGGTAGGCCACATCAACGGGGTTTTCGCAATCTTTGAAGATTTCAACCATCTGCTGAGTAACCGGCGTGGTAATTGACATCGCCACTTCCTCGAAATCCTCAAATTTTGCCATACCATCGGTCACTAAATCCTGAACGAAGGTTTGCATACCCTGTTGTTGGCCCTTTTGGGCCTGCTTGACTTCATAATCCGCAATTCTTGAATCGACTTTAAAATCAACAAGCGCCTCCTGATACTGCTCGTAGGTTTCAAAGTCGCTTTCTTTGGGTGCTTCCGCGGGTATTTCTGGCGGTTCCTCTGGCTCCGGGGCTGCTGCCGGCCGCTTTTCAAGCTGGCGCTGTAAATACAGCTGGCGCCGTTCTAACTTTTCTATCTTGGTCAGTAGTTCTTTATCCTCGCCGGGTTCCGGCGGCTCGTCTGTGGGTGGCTCCGGGGCGGGTTCTTCCTCGATTATTTCTTCCTCTGCTTCTACCGCCGCCTGCTCCGGTTCCGGCTCGGCGGTTTCGGCGCTCTCAGCTTCGATGCTTTCCGGATCAACATCGACGCCGGCAAGTTCGTTTTCTGCCATTGTTACGGTTCCTTTCTGGTTTCTCCGGCATTATGCCGGGTTTTGGTCTAAAAATTCACGTCCGGCGCCTGCTGATTGCTCAACCGCGGTAATATCGCCGGTTTCAGCGGCGCGTACCAGGTTGTCAAGAACTAACCGGACGCGATCAAATTTTGTGGTTTTTTCGAGTTCGGCCGCAAGTTTCTTTTTCAAGGCGCTATTCGCCCTAACGGCTGATACCAGCTTTGTTTCAAGGTCTTTAACTTTAATCTCTGCTTGGGTTGGCATGGTTATTCTCCTTATGGGTTAAATTAAGCCAATCCTTATCAGGTTGGCCAAACATATCGGCGGTATTGCCTGACATAGATCGGATCATACGCGCAATTGGCCGGGTGGCAATCTCTATCCACTTCCAAAGATGGGCCCGATGGTCCTTGCCCTGCTTAATATCGTCGGGCGCTATCACGCTCTGATACCAGTTGCCGCTATTGTCCATGGGTATTCCTGCTAAAACGATACGCAAATAGCCTAAAATCAGCCCTATTCGAATACCTAAATTAGCGGTCGTGCCGTTCCAGCCCTGGGCGCTGTTCTTTACCCAGCGTACATCAAAATTTACGCTGTTAGGGTTCCAACAGTGTTTTATACAGCCGTTTTTCATGGCGCCGGCTATCGCCTGCATATCTGCCAAGTGGCTGTCGCCGGCTATAAAGTGCTGAATATCCCATGGTATAATTTTGGGGCTATAATTGATTGCCATGGTATCAAATTCGACCATAAACTCCACAAAAGCGCTTAAATCGTCCATTACACCCATGGAGTCGCCCACTATCAGCAACACGTCCTTTTTGGGCTGGGGTCGCAAAGTGGTTAAGTCCTCAATTTGGGGCTGCTCCCACCACTTATCGGGTATGATCTTGGTTGCGTATATGCCTTTAAGAAACGCCATTTAGCATCGTCCTTGTATATCCGGAAAGCGAAGTCACCTGTTTAGCTTCCTTTGTGCCTGCAAATTCAAGCCATGCCTGGTAGGTTTCCATCGTCCAGCGCGGGCCGTAGGGCTCGTCCGGGAAGTACCAGTGGCCCTTGCTGTCAAGCGGGCAGCCGGCCAGGTAAATGTGATTGTAGCCCATTTGAAGCCCGATATAGACCGCAAACAGCGCCGATGATCCATGCCACATAACGTCTGCCATCGGCCAGGGGCTATCTTTCATATCCCAATCGCAATCGCACCACTCCACAAAGCCCAGGGTGTGTTTTAAAATGCCGTCGGGCCCTATCTGGTCCGGGTTGTTTTTCTCCAAATTCTCCAAAACCCACTTGCCGGCGTCTGAATCCACATCCACATAATGATTAATAAAGCCCGGATACAGCTTAATTGATCGGCCCAGGCACAATACGTCGTGGGCTATATTCCAATCTAAAAAGCGCTTTAAATCGTCGGGGGCGGTCTTACCGTCGCCGGTAATCAATAAAACGTCGCTGTTACGCGTTACGGGCTTCTTGTGGCTATTTAGGTAAAGATCAATCATTAGCCTAATTCGCTTCCGATTTTAGCTTCTAATTCTGCGGTTTCGGCTTCGGCTTCTTTTTTGCGTAAATCCGCCTTTTCCTGTTCAAGCACAACCGCGGCCTGCTCGGCTTCCATCATTTTAATTTTTACCTCTGATTCCATTAAAGCCGCCTGCTGCGCCTGCTGCTCGACTTCCTGGGGGTCCGGTGGCGGTGGCTCCGGTGGTTGCTCCCCGGGCTCGGGCTCGGGCTCTAATACCTGGGGTGGGACCAGCTTTTTAAGCCGTTCGGCTATCTCGTCGGCGCCGGGCCAATCCATGTTTTTAACCAATAAATCAGCTATTATAGGCGCGGATTCCGGAAATGATTCGATAAACTGGCTCATAGACTCGACCGACTCTTGGCGCTGAGTCTGATAGCTCGGGCCAGTCGATACGGTCACATCGTACTTGCCGGTAGTTAGGTCAAAAATCTTTTCTTTGCCGGTTGTTTCGTCCTTAAATTGCTGGTTTATCTGCACCTGTTCCTCTGAGTCGTCCTCGCCCAGGATCCGAATCATGCGCGGTACGTCATAGATACGGGGTATTAAATCGATTAGGATCTTGCCGGCCCAGCGTATAGCTCGGCCCAGGTTGTCGGCGTACACTATCTGGCCAATGTCCCCCTGCAGGCGCCTTTCTTGGATGGCTTTGCCGGACTTCTCGTTTGATTTCTCGCCCATACTGGCCAAAGGCAGCCCGGTTGTGTCGTGCAACTCCTGGTCAGATAAAAATATCTCGCTTTGGATACCGACCGATGCCGGCTGCGGCCAGTTCCTTTCAGGCGGGCCCGGGGCGTGTGAATCATGCTCATATAGCAAGTATGGGTAGCTCTTTTTGTGCTGGTTGTCCCACATGGCTTTGTATTTTTTAATCTGCTTGGCTGTTGTGATAAACGGCGCTTTCGGTGCTAATGCGTTCGTTTCGGCCTGCTGGCTACGATTGTAGTTATAAAGCCGCTGCGGATCCTTTGCGTGTCTTACAATGCCACGATAAATGGTTTCGTTTTCGATATTAGTTTCCTTGCCAGTCACGATTACAACGGGTATGTGCTGCCCTGGCCAATCCTGGGGGCCCTCCAAAATCTCCGATGCGTTCATTTTCAGCCATCTAACCTTGTACGTTTCGACCTCGCGCTGCTGTAAAACCGTATGCGGCGCCTTTGGTAGTTCTTCAACTACCATCGGCTCGGCTTGCTCGTTTTCGGTTAGCTGAACCAGGTACAGCGTTTTTTTGGTGGCTTCCTTCCAGAAGTACTCGGCGACCCTAACCGCGTCTTCCCATACCCAGGAGCCCTGATCGTCCCTGTGGGCGTTAAACTCAGCGGTGCCGGCGTTGGGATAGGTCTTTTCATACTCGTCGCGCGATAGCTTCTCAGTTACGAACATATACTTAGCGTCTGAAAAATCGGCTTCCTGGCAGGCCGGATCCACAAACACGGTAAACTGGTTTTTAATGCGCTTGATTTTAATGTCCTGGTCAAATACGTCGTCGCCGGCATACTCGGTAATAATCCTAAAAGCTCCCAGCCCGCAAGAACTGGCACCATCATAGGCCGTGTCATATGCCACATCGGCGCTTGATTGCACCTCGATGTTTCTAATTAGCCCGGCCAGCACCTTCGCGGTTTCAGGGTCGCCGTTATCATCTACCGGCCGCACCTTAATTGCCGGGCGGTTTCTGCGCTGGTCTCCCACTATGCGGTCGTGAAACGCCGGCAACTTGTTAATTTTTAAACACGGCCGGCCGTCTGCGTTGCGCTCCTGTTCAAGATCTGCCGGCCACTGGTCGCCGTTTAAAAAGCGCAAGTCCTTTACCATTACCTCATACATGGCCTCGGTAGCGGTTGAAGCGCTTTGAAAGCGATTTTTGGTTTCGTGTATCAGGTCTGTTTCGT